>Ga0209976_10002116_pt1 | contig 11399 bp, 7 predicted proteins | sample SumtaG_FD_182806 | JGI IMG/M metagenome (GOLD analysis project Ga0209976, IMG submission 182806) | Deep subsurface microbial communities from Indian Ocean to uncover new lineages of life (NeLLi) - Sumatra_00157 metaG (SPAdes) (version 2) | ecosystem: Environmental > Aquatic > Marine > Oceanic >... | reverse complement strand
TTACGCAAAGTTGCTAAGGTCATCGACTTTGATTTCGTGTCCGATGAGGTGGAGCACCTGTACGGTACCAACGGTAATGTGTCGGTACCTCCGCCCGTGCTCCTGAAGCTTCTGGTTCTGTTGATGCTCTACAACGTGCGTAGGGAACAAATTGGGGTCGGACCTTCCGCCTTCGCATGAAGCTTCCGCCGTCGCTCTTCGAGCTATGGCGGACAGGTCGGCGGACAGGCAGATTCTTCCGCCGTCGCTCTTAGAGCTAAGGCAGATAGGCAGGTTTTCTCGAATTACGAATCACCCTTCGACAGGGTCAGGGCAGGCGAATCACCCGCCTTCGCACAAAGCTACGGCGTGGCAAGCGAATCACGAATCACGGAAGTTAACAAACCGTTGGGTCAGGAAAAACCAGTAACAGGTAACTGAAAAGCAGTAAAAAGTAACAAGTAGCAAGTTCCAGGTACGATCTTCCTTTCTACTTTCTACTTTCTACCTTCTACTTTCTACTGGAACACGCCCTGCTTCATCCGTTAGTATGATCCTGGTGGGGGGCCTTCGAAGTTTTGAATAAACAACGGAGATCATCATGGACAAGGAACTCAAGCAAAAATTCCTGAGCCTGGGAAGACTAATCGGGAACACGCCGTTGTTGGAGATCAATTTCACCTTTGCCGGAAAAAACCGGCGCATTTTCGCCAAATACGAAGCCTTGAACATGACCGGGAGCATCAAGGACCGGATGGCTCTACACATCCTATACAACGCCTACAAGAATGAGAAAATCCATCCAGGCGATACCATTGTTGAGGCCACCAGCGGTAATACAGGAATCTCCTTTGCAGCAATCGGCCGGGCACTGGGTCATGAGGTAACCATTCTGATGCCGGACTGGATGAGCCGTGAGAGAGTGGATCTGATCAGGAGCATGGGAGCCCATGTCACGCCCGTCACACAAGAACAGGGCGGCTTTGTGGGATCGATCCGTTTATCGGAACAGTTCGCCGCGGAACAGAACGACGTGTTTCTGCCGAGCCAGTTTTCCAACAAGGCCAACATTGAGGCGCATGAATTAACCACAGGTCCGGAGATCTGGTACCAGCTCCAGCTGGAAGGACTGGCACCTGACGCTTTCGTGGCAGGCGTGGGGACAGGTGGAACCGTGATGGGTGTCGGGAACTACCTCGGTCGGCAGAATCCCGGTGTGAAAATCCATCCCCTGGAGCCCATCGAGTCTCCGACACTTTCCAAGGGTCACAAAATAGGCAGCCATCGTATCCAGGGAATCTCGGACGAGTTCATACCTTCCATCGTTGATTTGGACTCGTTGGCTGAAATTGTCCCTGTCCACGATGGAGACGCCATCCTGATGGCCCAGAAGCTTGCAGCTGAAATGGGATTGGCGGTGGGAATTTCCTCCGGTGCCAATTTTCTTGGGGCTCTCCAGGTGCTGGAGAACACAGAAGGGGTTTCAATCATCGCAACGGTTTTTCCGGATGACAATAAGAAGTACCTCAGTACCGACCTGCTCAGGAAAGAACCTCAACGGGAAAATTACAGGACTCCCGATATAGAGCTTACCAGCCTCCGAGTATTCAAGCGTGTCTGTGAAGTCTGCTGCGAAGGGGATGATTGTCCCAAGGTTGGAACCGATGACTGTGTGAAACACTGAGGTTTTTTTCTTACACCCATTCGCTTTACCAAAATGCTCTGATACCTTGATTGCTTACAATTGGCAACAAATTGGGACCCGATGCCAAGGGAACTCTGTTGGTTGTTGAGTCCGTTCAATAATCTGAATTACCATTGGTGCCTGAGTATGAATTATGGTGTTTCTTAGTATATTAGACTTATGTGCTAGGAATCAAACTCCGGCACTAGCAGGCCTAAACCAACCTTACCGTGCTAGCCTGTGGGCCCTCGTCGCCCATCGCCTCGGTAAACCTTACCTCGGTGCCCACCTCAAGCTTGTCGAAACCCGACAGGACACTGTTGCGATGGAAATAGATCTCCCGTCCGTCCATCGTCACGAGAAACCCGTATTCCTCCTTGTGAAATATTTTGATCACCCTCCCCCGGGGTGCCTCCTCGTGGGTCTTGACATTCCGGTGTCGCTTGGCCGTGTAATCCTCGAGCTTTCTCTGGGCGCTGTTGAACGCGTCCCGTATGGCGACATAAACGTCTTCCTTGGCATGATCGTTCCCCGGTAATCGGTTTATCACGATGGTCTCACCGGGCACCTTGATATCTAGGGTAATGTTGAAAAGGTTCCCCTGCTGACGGTGTTTGTGGGGGAGTTCCACGACTACCCTGCAGCTGATGATACCGTCGAAAACCCTCTCCAGCCTCACAATCCTGTCCTCGATGTTAAGGCGGACGGCCTCCGAGGTGTCCATATCCCGAAACACGACCTGAAGCGGCGTTTCTATCGGTCTCCTCCCTTCCGGTAATATGTCTGAGATGGTCCCTATATTCTAAAGTTTACCACATGGGTTCAGTCCATGCGGGACTGACTGGAGTCGGCCGGGAATTTGGCAATAACTCTAACTGTAGCAAGGATATCAGGGGGGTAAGGGGGGTCAGACCGGGAAGTTAACAGTTCTCGGACCCCCGGTGTCTAGAGGATGAATTTTAGCATTTCCGACTGAAAAACATATCTATGTTAATATTCATATTCAGATACCTATTCTATACGATTTAACTGTTCACTTTTTAATCAGATACAGGTAGCGAAAAGTAAAAAACAGATCCTTCACCGATGGTGGATTCTACCCAGATCCTCCCTTCCTCCAGGTCAACGATCCGTTTGGCGATTGCAAGACCAACACCAGATCCACCTTTGATCATGCCTTCATCCCGGACAAAAAGCCCGAAAATCCAATCCTGGATCTCTTTGGCGATACCAATCCCGTTGTCCTTAATGGTGAAGACTCGATAATTGCCGTCCACCCCCTCAAAATGTTCCCTGGAAAGTCCGATCTCGATTTTCATAGGTACGTTCACTTTTGCATATTTCAGGGAATTGGAAATAAGGTTCTTGAATAATTGGTAGCAGTGCGTTGGGTGAATAATGATGTCGGGCAAATTATCCTCTACCGTTATGAACGCGTCTGTGAATTGGATCATTTGCCTTTCTTCCTCAACGATCCTCTCAATGATCGGTCCCAAGGGGACGGCCCCCTGGTGTTCTGCCCTCACATCCATTTGGGAAAACGCCAGAAGATCCTTTAAAAGTGAATCCAGCCGGGAAAGGCCCGAAGTGACCCTTGCCATCATTTCCTTCTCATTATCGCTCAATTTATCCAGGACACGCCTTTGAACCAGTTGAAAAAAACCATGGGCGCTTGCAAGAGGGGTTCTCAAGTCGTGACCTGCTGTGTAAATAAAAGCTTCCAGTTCTTTGTTTTTTCTTTCCAATTCTTTTTTGGCCCAGTTCAGATTGATTTCATTTAATTTCAGCTGGGTTATGTCCGAAAAGATAACCGCGCAGTGGTCCGTTTCGGGTCTGTAGGCAGATCCGGAAACCCAGATGGCAAGGGGTTCGAAATACTGCTCGAAACTGTAGCCTTCACCTGATATAGCCACCCGACCCAGGTTTTGGATCCAGTTGAACGTCAGTTGGTTAATATCCCGGAATATCTCGGTAATATTTTTCCCCAGAACATCCTGCCCCCTCAGGCCGGTCAACCATTCAAAGGCCTTGTTGACCCGAATGTACACGAGATTTTCCGGTTGGCCGTTCTCATCGGTCAAAACCTTGAAATATACTGCGGCGGTTTGCATATTCTCGAAAAGGGAGCGGAACTCCTTCTCGGATCGTCTGAGTTTTTCGTCGATCTTCAATCGATCCAGTGCCCGCTCTATAAGGGAAGGCAGCAGATCAATGAAATTGAAATCTTTGACAATGTAGTCAATGGCACCCAGTCTCATCATCTCCACTGCAACTCTTTCGTTGCCAAGGCCGGTCATGATGACGAAGGGCGGGAAAATTTCCTCGGCGGCAAGGATCGTGATGATCTTCTGCGCTGTCATGTCCTGAAGTTGGTAGTCAAGGATCAGGAAACGTTTTTGGTTCTTGCGGCACAACGCGATGGCCTCTGCCCCCGAATGAACCGATTCGGTGGCCAAACCAGATGTCTGGAGCCTTTTCTCTATTAATTTGCAGGTTCCTACATCGTCCTCGACGATGAGGATTGGTACCTTGCCGGTCATCTTCTCTCTTTCGTGTAATTCATGAACTGATTGGGATCCCCATTAAATTATGACATTGGCGACTTATTTAATCAAGTAACTCACAATTCCAGAAACCATGGATGCCGGAGTATTAATTATGGCGTTTCTTAGAATATTAGTCTGATATGCCAGAAATCATACTCCGGCACTGGACATCTTTCTTTCTACTTTCTACATTCTACTTTCTCCTGGAACCGCCCTGGTACATTCATTGGGGCAGAGGGTGAAAATCGATACAACAGCCACCAGGCTGCCACCAGGCGGTCTTTTTCGATGGGAGGGACCATGAAACGGTATTTTGCTATTGGGAACTGATTGGTGCCAGGCAGTGATTTGTGGCGTGCCTGACAGAAAACAGGTTGGAAATACCACAATTCACCCCTTGACCCCAAGGCACCTGGAAGTATTCCGAAGTAATCCCGAAGTAATTCGTTGACACGAGCAATGTGTTTAAGTATGTTAGCACGTACTTAATGAGTTGTAGGAGAGATAAATGAAAGAATCAGCAGAACTGTTCAAGCTCCTTTCCGTCGACAGACGGATAGAGATCATTGAACTCCTGAAAAAAGAAGCCATGAGCGTAAAGGCGCTGGCTGAGGCGATTGGAGTAACGCAATCGGCTGTGTCCCAGCACCTTCGCGTTTTAAAAGGTGCTTCCCTTGTGTCGGATGAGCGCCGCGGATACTGGATCTATTATTCACTTAATCGGGATGCTCTTGAGATGTGCCGGCAGAGGCTGAACCGCATTTGCACCTGCGGGTGTAAAGAGAACAGAGAAAGCAAGAGCTGATAATAGGAGAAATTTTTTTTATCCATTCAATTAAGTACATAAACAATAACTAAAACAGATGGGAGGTGGATGCGATGAAAGTGCTCAAACAAACCGAGAAATCACCAGAGGGAAAGCGGATCGATAAAGCGAAGCTCGAGGTCAGGAAAGTGGAAGGCAAACGGTCCGAAGCGAGACCTTTGGTCAGGCCGTCGTGTGGATGCGGCTGCGCCCCGTTCGCAAAAGAGAAGTAAAGGGTGATGACTTAGCAAAAAGTCATCAATGCGTCCTGTAATGGGCGCCCAAATCAATGACTGGCAATGTGAGTCATTGATTTGTAAGGAAAGCGAAAATGACACTTTTCGCTTTCCGTGGAGCAAAAAGCCACGAATGGACTTTTTGCGACCCAATCAAGGATAGGAAAATGAGGAGTATGGTATTAATTGCAAATTACTGGATTCATCTCCTCGCAGCCGTGTGCTGGTTCGGCGGGATCATTTTTATCCTGTTTATAGCTCTTCCGGCTTCGGCAAGCAAAGCTGAGAGCGGCGGCAAGGAGGTAATGGGAGAGATTGCGAAAAGGTTCGGGCCCCTGGCTAACTGGTGCATATACATTCTGATCGCCACAGGGGCTGTTATGGCCTGGAGCATGCGACCAGTGCTCATGGAAAATAGCAGGGACATCTGGGCATGGGTGTTTGCCTTTAAAATGCTCCCGGTCTCGGTCATGGTCGCCATTCACTTTTTCAGGGGGCTCGTCCTGAGCGGAATGATCGATCGAAAGGAACCCGGTACTGGAAAGGCGCGCTTGCAGAAGTTGTCCCTCGATCTGGTCAAGGTAAACCTTTCACTGGGACTGCTGGTGCTTTTACTGAGCGCCGTGCTGTCTATTCAAGGGCAAACCGTGGGGTGAATTCCAGCCGTGCACAATGCTTCCGCTGTCGCTGAAGCTATGGCGGACAAGATGGCTGACAAGCTCTCCTTTCACACTTTTCCCGGCACCCCGGGCAAACTGTGGGGTCAGGTCCTGCGGTAAGTCTCCCCTAAAATAGGGCACCCCTTGGGGTCAGACTGATTGGAGTCAGGGGATGAATTGTGGCGTACCTGACAAAACAAGTTGGAAATACCACAATTCACCCCTTGACCCCATTTAACTTATATTTATAGATGCAACACTGTAAAGTGGAACAAAATGGATCGTCTTCAACCCAGATGAGATTCTACTGACAATTTTTGTCCATCGTCTCCTACTTCTTTCCTGATCGCGAGGATCAATCACTCCTCGCCCCCTTATTCGCTGTGTAATACACTTTCATTTCAAATAGTTAAAATCTGCCTTCCGATCCGTGTTTATGGCACTTTCATTGCACGAAACCGTAAACCGACTCGTAATCAATAGGCGGACAGCCGAGCCGACGGCTCAGGCTGACCCTTAATACAGGGGTATTCGGTAGGAATATGGCAGATAAAGAGCTGCTGATCATATCCTTCGGGAGCAGCCGATACGGCGTGTGGGAGGATGATGTCCTGGCAAAGCACGAGATCCACCGTGTCCACCGCCTTCCCATGACGCCAAGGCTGTTTTCAGGCATCTCCGATATCGATGGGCACACGGTCAACCTGTTCGACTTGGGGGCCTGCCTGGGCCACGAACCCTGCTCCAGGGAGGACGCTGGCCGCGCACTGGTGGTCGCCCGGGGGAAAAAACTTCAGGCTTTCCTCTACGGCAGAGAAGAAAGCCGCATGAAGGTCAAGCCTGGATCCCTCGTCCCCATGCCCCCGACACTGAGGATACCAGAGATGGACACCTGCGTCCTCTCCAGGGACGGCCAGGTGCCCATTGTTAACATCCAGGTTCTGTACAAGAGATTGAAGAAGGGCAAATGGGAGGCGCCGTCCTACAACCTTCCCGACAGGCCGGCCGCGCCGAGGATCTCCTTCCCGGACGAGTTGAGGATCTTCGAGATAGACGGCCTTCCCTACGCGGTCCCGGCGTCTCAGATAGAGGGCGATGCCACCATGCCGGGGCTGATCCGGGACATGCTCCTTGCCCCACCCTACGTAAAGGGGATCACAGGCGACAACGGCCGTGTATCGGCGGTGATCGATCCGAATTATCACCTCCAACTTCCTTCCAACGGCCTAAAACGCAGAATGGTGCATGCCAGGAACGGTCATTTCGGGTTCCTCATGGACAGGGACCTGGGTACGCTCCGTCGCGGGGAGTTTGAGCTGCGTCCACTTCCCACCATAGCCAGGACAGGCCTCATGGGCCAGACGGCCGTAGCGGGCGGCGAGCTTTTACCCGTGATCAACGTTTCCGCTCTACTGGCACGGTACCCGCTCAACTTCGCCAATGTGAAGTACCGAACGCGATCCAGGTTCGCCGCTTCCCTGGGGAAAACACCCTCGCAGATCGTCCAGTTAAGCATACACGGGATCCCCCACTGCCTGCCGGGCGACGAGGTGGAGGACGTCCTGGATCTGCTGCCGTTCAGGGAACTGCCCGGCGAGCGGTCCATCATGGTAGGTGTGGCAGCCTACGGTGAAGAGTTGCTGCCGGTCCTGGATCTGGCCCTCTGTTACGGCTGGCTCTCCCGTCCGGAACCGGGTTGGAAGATGATCCTGGTCAGGAACGGGAACTTCAGGGCTCTGGTCCTCGCAGAGTCGGTGGACGACCCCATGATCCTGCCCGTGGAAAGCCAGCGCCTCCTGCCCATCACCGTCCCTTCCCGGTTCGTCTACGGGTGCTACTTGGACGAGGAGTTCGTGAGGCTGATACTCAACGTGGCCGCCATCACAGAGCGCACCGACAGAAGGTCTGTGGCCGAGCAGTTCCGGACTCTGTCCAGGACCCTCGTGACGGACCATCACCTCCCGACACACCAGCCCGTTGAACTCGCGGCGGAGGCAGGTAAGCCTCAGGGTACGGATAACACTCCCTCCATCGAGGTCTCACATGACACAGAACTCGGCTCGGAGGAGGCACGACATATCGGCAACGAGGAAGTTCCCGAACCTGATCCCGGCTCAGGTACGGAGGAAAAAATCCACATCCAAGAATCACAGGCGCCGGATGTTGAGGAAGGAGAGGCTGCTGCTAAAAGCGGCGAGGCTCCTGGGGAGGTTTGTACAGCACAGGAAGAATCCCTTGGAGAGGCGGAAGTCGAGACTCAGACTCAGCCGCTATCGATCCCAACCCACCCTGCCGGACCTGTCCCCCCGGGAACGCCGCCGTGTGAAGATATACTTGTTACGGAGTCCGAAAAACAGGTTTCTGACGTTGAGGTCGGACTGGAAACGTCTGCTTACGAGCCGGTACCTGAGCCTCCTGACGTCCATCGGGAGACTGGACCGATGCCTGCCCGGGACGCCGCCGAGTATGAAAATGAGAGTGAACACACTGTCGACCTTCCAGCCGTAATATCCGTGACCGAGACCCCGGACACCACCTGGGAATCTGTCGAGGATCCTTCCGACCCATTAGCGGGGCAAAATGCCGCCCCGGAAGCCACCCACCAGGTCGAGGAGACGCCATCTCAAGGCACTAATCCGGCAGAGCCCGGTGCGAAGAAGTTCGGGGAGGGAGATGAGTCAGAGGGTAGGACGGAACCAGAAACGGCCGGACCTGACCAGGTAGACATTCCGGAGGAGACCATCGGCAGCGAGGCCCGATCCGTTGAACCGGCGCCGCAATCACAGACCGACCCCACCCACGTCGAGCAAGAGGAGGACGAGGGACAGATTACCCTCCGATCCGTTGTCAAGGAGGAGTTAGATACGCGGGAGCTGGTCACAGGAGCCGTCCCGACACAGGCCCGGCTTAGGGACCTTCGTGACAAATCAGCCGGTGAAATTCTCAAAGAAGGAAGCCTAACTAAGGAGCCGGGCGCTTTCCGTACGACAGTACAGGCCTCCCGGCCGGTCCCGTCAAGAGGAAGGGTCCGGAGATGGGCCACCGGCGCCGCATTACTGGTATTGCTCCTGGTCGGACTGCTTATCGGGTACCGCGCCTCAGGTCCTGAAATTCCGGAAATAGGGGAAAAGGACCAGATGGCTGTAATGCAGCCGAAGGAACTAAAGCCGGAGAACACGCCGGCGACCGTTCTGACACCTTCGGATGATGCCGACTTCGCTCCTCCGAAAGAGGTAATAGAGCTACTTGAGGAAATCTCCCCTGCCAAGAAGGGGGAGGCTTCGGCCGAAGCAGTCCAATCCCCCAAAAGCCCGCCGGAAGAAGCAGGCGCGCTTCCCGATACAGCGGCAATCCGGGAGGAGGCTTCCATACCCCCGACTCAGACGCCAACTACCGTTTTTCTCTTCTACACGGTAGTGAAGGGGGACACTCTCTGGGACGTCTCGGACAGGTTCACCCAGAGCGGTTTCTACTACCAGACCCTCGCCGGGGATAGCGGGATCGAGGATCCGAACCTGATCGAGCCCGGACAGATCGTGTGGATCAGGATGGACCTGATACCGCCGGCCATGCTTTCGGATAAATCCCTTTTGGACCGGCCCGATGCTGCTGGACCGGCTTCCGGGCAGGAACAGCCCGATTTGCTCCTGGAGGTTGACCGGGAAAGTGGAGCCATCATTGTGAAAGAGGTAACCGGAGAAATCCCCTTCGCTCACGTCCGTCATTTGGTTGTGAAAGGTGATACCCTGTGGCACATCGCCGAACGGTTTACAGGTGACCCCTTCAAGTATCCTGTGCTGGCCGAGGCGAGCAGGATCGCAAACCCTGACCTGATCTTCCCGCGACAGACCATCTTTATCCGAATGGCCTCTTCCCCTTAATGGCTTTTGGGATCGGGGACCCCCTCCCTTGGGGTCGCCCATTTAAGAGGCACCTGTCAAGGCACCCTTCGACAAGCTCAGGGCAGGCAATGTTATAGCAGGGTTGTTTCCCTGCTTTTCATTCCTGATATCAGCTCTCTCGTTGCGCCCTTGATTTCTATTATATAGGTGTCAGCCTTCGCTGCATCAGTCACCCATCAGGATCAAGGCCATCTCATCAGCCCCTGTCACATTCCGTGACCCAGAAAACCTTCGGTACCGTACCGTGTCCATTGGTATTGTTCAGATCTAATGGTTATTAACCAGCCCCGTGTCGGCTCATGGCACAGGCAGCTAGGACCTAACATCAGTTATGTATTGGCGGGACGTGATTGGGGTCAGGCCGGGAAGGGAGGAAAGCAGTGGAAAGTAACAAGTGGCAAGTGGAAAGAAAGCGCTAATCCTTCCACTTTCCCCCTTCCACCTTCTTCTTTCCACTAGATCTATTCCTTGAAACTGCCCTTGTACATCCGTTAGTGAAGATCTCGGTGTCAGAGACCGTAGGAGGGAACGGTCCATTTTCACCTGACAAAACTAATACATGTGATTACATTGACTTTTTAAAGATGCTTCCTTTATTCTGAAGTAGTTTCAGGGGGGGCTCTGGACCACCTGAAATCCTTTCTTAAGAATTTCCTGCGTATTGGTCCAAAACAGATTCGAGAAAAAACAATCTTTCGTCGAGGGAGGTGATTACTTTGAAACGGACAATTACAGTAATATTGCTCCTGGGCATTTTGTTCCTGTTCCTTTCCGCCTGCGGTGGTGGCGGAGGCGGTGGATCAACACCGACCGGTTCTTCTGACTGGGACACGATGCAGTGGGACAATGATAACTGGGCTTGATTATTTAATGGAAATATCTATTGATAGGGTCGCAAAAAGTCCATTCGCGGCTTTTTGCTCCTCGGAAAGCGAAAAGCGTGGTTTTCGCTTTCCTTACAAATCAATGACTTACAGTGCCGGTCATTGATTTGGGCGCCCCGCGCGGGGCGCGTTGATGCCTTTTTGCGAGTCCATCATCTTTTGGAGGTATGAAATGAGAAGGGTAGTTATATTATTAACAATTAGTACAGTTCTTCTTTTGGGAACGATATCAGCCTGGGCAGGAGCGTTAACAGTTCCAAATACATTCGTAAGTGGCCAGAAGGCCCTCGCAAGTGAAGTAAATGCAAACTTTAACGAAGTTGAGTCGCAGGTCACGGACAACGCTAACGATATTGCAGTAAATGTCAGTGACATAGCAACCAACGCGTCGGATATTTCGGCGGCAGCTACAAGTGTTACGGACCATGAGAGCCGAATCGCAACCCTTGAATCGACGATCACCACTCTTCTAAATACCGTCAACTTACTTACAGCCAAGCTTGCCTACATGGATGTTGATAACTCTTCGACTTTGAACGGCCTGGCTCCCCCTCACGTGATTTTCACCGGAGCCAACATACATGTTCAGAACGGTTCATCCCAATCCGATACGGCTAATGGCGTAGGTAACCTGATAATTGGTTACAACGAGATTGGACTTGCTGATAGTACTAATCGGGCAGGTTCCCACAATGTTATTATTG
>Ga0209976_10002115_pt1 | contig 11404 bp, 8 predicted proteins | sample SumtaG_FD_182806 | JGI IMG/M metagenome (GOLD analysis project Ga0209976, IMG submission 182806) | Deep subsurface microbial communities from Indian Ocean to uncover new lineages of life (NeLLi) - Sumatra_00157 metaG (SPAdes) (version 2) | ecosystem: Environmental > Aquatic > Marine > Oceanic >... | reverse complement strand
GCCTCAATCAGCTCAGTTAACTAAGTATGCTTCCAATGCCATGTTGGCCACCAGAATTTCTTTTATCAATGCCATGGCAATTTTATGCGATAAGGTCGGCGCTGATATTAAAGCTGTGGCAGAAGGCTTAGGCTTAGACCCTCGCATTGGCCAAAGTTTTCTTCAACCTGGTTTAGGCTATGGAGGCAGTTGTTTCCCCAAAGATACCTGGGCCTTAATCTCTTTTGGGAAAAAACTAGGCTATGACTTTAATTTTTTAAAGCAAGTCGATCAAGTCAACACTGATCAGATTGACTACTTTATCAGCAAAATTAAGTCTGCTTACCCTGGTTCGCTTAAAGGTAAAATTTTAACCATTCTCGGCTTATCTTTTAAACCCAACACCGACGATCTCCGCGAAGCTCGTTCTTTGCCTTTAATCAAAAAACTTCAAGCCCTTGGTGCTATTATCTATGCCTATGACCCTGTGGCTAATCAGCCAGCTAAAAAACTTCTCCCTAAAGTTAAATTCTTCAAAGACCCTTATCTAGCTTTAATTAACTCTGACGGCTTGGTATTGGTTACCGAATGGCAAGAATTCAAAGACTTAAACCTTAAAAAAATTAAACGCACCATGCATCAACCCAAGATCTTTGATGGCCGTAACATCTACAATCCTCAAGCAGCCAAAAAACTCGGCTTTCAATATTTTGGCATTGGCAGATCATGAAAAAAACCGCTTTTATCACCGGCATCACCGGTCAAGACGGCTCCTATTTAGCCGAACTCTTGCTCAAGAAAAAATATCAAGTTGTCGGTCTAATTAGCCGGAAATATAACATTGGCTTTCACAATATCGAGTCTTTTAAAAACCAACTTATCTTAAAAGAGGGTGATCTACTGGATAAAAAATCTCTGGAAAAAATCTTTAAAACCCACCAACCTTCTGAAGTTTATAACCTCGGCGGCCTGACTTTTGTTCCTACTTCTTGGGAAAAACCCACTTTAACCTTTGACATTAACACCCTAGGAGTTTCCCGTCTTTTGGAAATTATCAAAACCCATCACCCTAAAACCAAATTCTACCAAGCTACCTCAGCTAAAATTTTTGGCCAACCTCAAACATCCCCTCAAACAGAAACCACTCCTCTTAATCCAGTTGATCCTTATAGTGTCTCTAAAGCCGCCGCCCACTATTTAATTCAAGGCTATCGAGATAAATACAATCTTTTTGCTGTCTCTGGCATTCTTTACAATCACGAGTCTGAGCGTCGCGGTCCAGAATTTGTCACCCGGAAAATCACTCTTCAGGCGGCCAAGATTAAGCTCGGTTTAGCCAAACAACTAGTTCTGGGCAATCTTAAAGCCCAGCAAGACTGGGGTTATGCTCCTGACTATGTTGAGGCCATGTGGTTAATGCTTCAGCAATCTAAGCCAGATGACTACCTCATTGCCACCGGCAAACTCCATTCTGTCGCCGATGTCTGTCAGATAGCTTTCTCTCATCTGAAGCTTAATTACCAAAAATTTGTTAAAATAGATAAGAAGTTCTATCGATCAATCGAGGCTCAGGCACCAGTAGGCAATGCCTCTAAAGCCAAAAAAATCCTCGGCTGGCAACCTAAGGTTAATTTCAAACAAATGATTATTAAAATGGTTGAAAATGACCTTAAGTTATTAAAACAAGGAAAAAAGCTATGACCAAAGGCAAAAAAGTCCTTATCACCGGCATCACCGGCCAAGACGGCTCCTACTTAGCGGAATTTTTGTTAAAAAAAGGTTATCAAGTTTATGGTTTGACCCGTCGCACCAGCACTCCTAATTATGAGCGTATCAAAGATATCGTTGATAAAATTACCCTAATCTCCGGCGATCTTTTAGACCAACACTCTTTATCTCATGCTATTAGAGAAATCCAGCCCGATGAAGTCTATAATCTCGCCGCCCAATCATTTGTGCCCACCTCCTGGAGCCAGCCAGTGCTCACCGGTGAGTTTACTGCTTTGGGCGTTACTCGCACCTTAGAAGCTCTTCGCATCGCCAAGCCCGATGCTAAGTTTTATCAAGCTTCCTCTTCAGAAATGTTTGGCAAGGTTCGGAAAACTCCTCAAAATGAAACCACCCCTTTTTATCCCCGTAGTCCTTATGGTGTTGCTAAAGTTTATGGCCACTGGATTACCGTTAATTATCGTGAATCTTATAACATGTTTGCTGTCTCTGGCATTCTTTTTAATCACGAATCACCTCGTCGTGGCCTAGAGTTTGTTACTCGCAAAATTTCCCACGCCGTTGCCCGCATTAAACTCGGCAAGCAGAAGAAATTAAAACTAGGCAATCTTGAGTCTAAACGTGACTGGGGTTATGCTCCTGACTATGTTGAGGCCATGTGGTTAATGCTTCAACAGGATAAACCCGAAGACTTTGTTGTTGGTACTGGTAAAACTTATTCAGTTAAAGACTGTGCCAAAATTGCCTTTGAGGCAGCTGATCTTAATTGGCAAGACTATGTTGAAACAGATAAGCAGTTTATACGGCCAGCAGAAGTTGATGTTCTTAGGGCTGATTTTAGCAAAGCTAAACAGAAATTAAATTGGCAGCCTAAAACCAGTTTTGAAAAAATGATGAAAATCATGGTTGAAGCTGATCTAGCCAAGGAGAAAAAATTATGAAAGTCGTCATTATTATTCCCACTTATAACGAAAAAGCCAACATTGCTAACACCATTGATGGTTTGGAAAAAGAATTTAAAAAAATTCCTTCCCAGCATCAAATGAAAATTTTAGTCATTGATGATAGCTCGCCTGATGGCACGGCTGATATTGTTAAGGCTAAAGCTAAACAATACGACAACATTAAACTCTTACCCAATAAAGAGAAAAAAGGCTTGGGCGCAGCCTACATCAAAGCCATGAAGCATGCTATGGCTGAAATGAAGGCTGATGTGGTTTTTGAATATGATGCTGACGGTTCTCACCAGCCTAAATATATTCCCGGCATGGTTGCCACTCTGGCCAAAAAGGCCGATGTAGTTGTTGGCAGTCGTTATGTTCCTGGCGGCAGCATGCCAGCTGACTGGGGGATTCATCGTAAACTCATTTCTTATCTTGGCAACTTTATTGCCCGTTCGGTTCTATGGACTTGGCAGTACAAAGATATGACCTCAGGTTTTAGGGGTAGTAAAACTAAGTTTTTGAAAAAAATTGACCTCGACAATCTCTTATCCAAACAATTTGCCTACAAGATTCATCTTTATTATGCTCTTCATAAGCTCGGTGCCAAAATTGCTGAGTATCCTATTGACTTTATTGACCGCTCTAAAGGTAAAAGCAAATTTCCTCGAAACAACATCATTGACTCTCTTCGGGTAGTTTTTACCTTGCGCCTGAAAGAACAGGAAAAACTCATCAAAGTCATGATTGTTGGCAGTATTGGCGCCGTCATTCAGTTTTTAATTTTTAACCTTTTGCGTCTTCGACTAGCCCCTGAATATGCCAACACCATTGCTGTCGAAGTTGCTGTTATCTCCAATTTCACCATTAACAATTTCTGGACATTTAAAAAGGAAAAAATTCACTTCCGTGAACTTAAAAAATTAATCAGTAAGTTCATTCAGTTTAACCTAGTTTCTCTTGGCTCAATCATTATCCAATTCTTCACCTTAAAGATCGGCGTCAGTTTATTAGGCCGATCTTTGATTATTGAAAACCTTCTTGTCGCCGCCGGCATCTTATTGGGCTTAATCTGGAACTACATAATGTATACCAGGCTAATTTGGAAATCAAAGTAAGCCTAATGTTAAAAAGAATCTTCAGCTTTTGCCAGCGTTATTGGTTGATTATCCTCTTGACTTTAATTGGCGGCTTTCTCCGCTTATATAAGCTAGAGACTAATCTTCAATTTCTTGGCGATCAGGGCAGAGACGCCTTGGTTATCAAGCGTCTAATCGTTGATTATAACTTGCCTTTTATTGGCCCGATTACTTCAATCGGTAGTTTTTATCTTGGTCCTCTTTATTACTATCTTATGGCCCCCTTTCTTTGGTTATTTAAGCTCAATCCTATTGGCCCGGCTTATGCCACTGCCTTTATTGGCATTATCACCATTCCAGCTATTTACTTTTTCACCCAAAAACTTTTTTCCTCTAAAGCTGCCATCATTACCAGTCTCCTTTACGCCTTAGCCTCTATTCCTATCTCTGGAACTCGTGGCGCCTGGAATCCCAACCCCATGCCCTTAGTTGTTTTAGGTTTAGTTTATGGTCTATATCTTTCCATTAAGAAAAATCAGCCTAAAGGCGTCTTGCTTGCTAGCCTTTGCCTAGCTATTGCTTTGCAACTTCATTACATGATTATTTTCCTTGGACCTTTTTTCTTATGGCAGTTTGTTTTAGTTATCAAGAACAAAAAATCCCGCTCACGTCTTCTCTCCGCCGTCATTCTTTTCCTTCTTATTATGTCTCCCATCATTCTCTTTGAAATCAAACATAAATTTTTAAACCTAAAAGGCCTGCAGTACTATCTTCAAACCAATAATTATCAAGCCTTTAATCTTTTTAAGACTTTGAAAGATATAATTGGCCGCAGCCAAGAGGCCATTGGCATGGTTTTAGGCTTTGGCAGAAAAACTACTGCCTTAAGAACTTGGGTAACCAACCTAACTATTTTCGGCACTCTTTGGCAGCTCTGGAAAAACCGCTCTTATGAATTTCTTTTAATTAGCCTCTGGCTATTTCTCAGCATTTTTGCTCTCGCTTTCTACAGAGGTAATGTTTATCCTCATTACCTTGGATTTATCTTTCCAGCCACCTTTATCCTTGTTGGCGTCTTACTCTCTCAGTTTAAAAAACAGCTTAAACTCATTCCTCTTGCTCTTATTGCCCTCTTTATTTATCACAACTACCTTACTAATCCAGTCGTCACTGGCGGGCCTGGTAATTTGCCTCAGTTAGAAAAAACAGCTCAATTTATTAAGCAAGATATTATTGACAATCAACACACCGCTGTAAACGTTGCTCTGATTGATGGCACTCGAGACTACAAAGCCATGAACTATCGCTACTTTTTAGAAATAAATGATATTAAGCTTCTTGAAGTTGATCAGTATGATCAGACAAACACCCTTTATGTTGTTTCTCCTTATGATCAGCCAGATTTGCTTTCTCAGCCCATGTGGGAAATTAGCGCTCTCCAACCAGCCGGCATCAGCAATTCTTGGCAATTTCCTGATAATTCCAATATCTACAAAGTTCAAAGACTATGAAACAGCCTAGGCTTTCCATTGTTATTCCTGCTTACAATGAACTGGAAAACTTTAATAAAGGTTGCCTCCAGTCAGTGGCTGATTATCTTAAATCCCATCAGCTTGACTGGCAGGTGATTGTGGTTGATGACGGCTCGACTGATGGCTCGCCCGCTAAAATCAAAGCTTGGATAAAAAACAAACCCAACTGGCGTTTTATCCAAAACCCTCATCAAGGCAAGGCTGCCGCTGTAGCTGCTGGTGTTTTAGCCGCCCAGAATCCTTACACTCTCTTTACTGACTTTGATCAAGCCACCCCTATTAGTGAACTCGACAAGTTATTGCCATTTTTAAAAAAAGGCTACCAAATCGTCATTGGCTCCAGAGAAATCAAAGGCGCTCTCAGACAAAAAGAGCCTTGGTATCGCCATTTCATGGGTAAAGTTTTTAACTTTTTTGTTCAACTAATTACTATTCGCGGCATTCATGATACCCAATGCGGCTTCAAGCTATTCAAAACAAAAACTGCTCAAAAACTCTTTAAAGCCCTCAAGGTTTATCGCCCTAAAAAAGAAAAACATGCTTTTACCGGCGCCTTTGACGTTGAGTTGCTATTTATTGCTAACAAACAAGGCATCAGAATCGCTGAGGTGCCGGTTCATTGGTATCATACTCCCACTAGCCGAGTTCATCTTCTTCGCGACTCCATCAGAATGTTTTTCCACATTCTCAAAATCAGATTAACCGATATATTTGGCGGTTACCGCTAACATGTTATTTGCTTTTGCTCTTATCTGGCTTTTACTTATCCTTTACTCTTTTAGCCTTCAGGATCTTAACCTGACTTTATATAACTTTCCTTTTTGGAATCCCATTCGCAACTTTTTTCAGACTTTGGGTCATTATCGCCGGCCCCTCTCCAGCCTACTCTTTCTCACCCTTATTAGTCTTTTTATTTATCTCTACTTTTATTTAGTCAAAGCCAATCGTCAAACTAAACCCAGCCAAAAATACTTTAAATTAGCCAGCCTATTTATCTTTACCGGTATTTTAGCCTACCCCATGTTTTCTCACGATATTTTTAACTATCTTTTTAATGCCAAAATGGTCTGGGTGTATAAAGCTAATCCTCACATCCAGACCGCCCTTAACTATCTTTCTGACCCCTGGACTCGCTTTATGCATAATATTCACACTGCTGCCCCTTATGCTTATGGCTGGACCTTAATTTCCCTTATTCCTGGTCTAATCAGCCTGACTGACAACTTCACCTTATCATTCTGGTCTATGAAGCTATTTATCAGTCTTTTCTGGCTAGGCCAACTATATATTCTTTACCGTTTAGTTAAAAAACTTTATCCTCGACAACTCTGGCGCTGGTGGTTATTCGCCTTAAGCCCCTTAGTTTTAATCGAAACCTTAATCATTGGCCACAACGATGTCACCATGATGTTTCCCGCTCTCGTCAGCTATTGGTTTTTACTAAAATCAAAAAAGCTTCTTGATCGTCAATTTACTCTTGCTTTATTCTTTCTAGTTTTATCCGTTGGTATTAAATATGCCACCATTATTCTTTTGCCTTTATACTTTATTAAATCTTTCCGCCCCAAGATTGATTTACCTTCCTGGGCAGCTATCCTTTTATTTGCCCTCATGTTTATTCGTCCTGGTCAAATGCATTCCTGGTACTTTATCTGGGCTTTCAGCTTTGCTGTTTTATCCCAAAACCGCTGGCTTATTAGCCTTTTCACCAGTCTTAGCCTAGGTGCCATTCTTCGCTATCTGCCTTATATCTACTACGGCAACTGGGACTCACCGGTTTATCTTCTCCGCAACCTTATCTGGGTAATTTCACTTTTCTTCACCCCATTTCTCAAGCGTTTGCTTTACCCTTCAAATAAGCAGTAGATGGTACAATTAATTAGATGTTGGCTAAACTTAAATCTCGCCAGCCCTGGCTGATTATTCTTCTTTTCTTAAGTTTTTTAGTCTGGTATCTTTACCGCTTAGGTAAATTTCCCATCTTTGCTGACGAAGCCATCTATCTTAACTGGGCTCAACGAGTGGCTCAGGGTCATGAAAACATCTTTATCTCTGTTTTTGATGGTAAGCCGCCTTTATTTATCTGGTTCTCAGCTGTTTTTTCTTTTCTCTTTTCCAACCTTCTTTTTGCCGGCAGATTAGTTTCTGTTTTAAGCCTTTTTATTGCCAGTTTCTTTATTTACCGTCAGCTTGTCAAACACTCACAATCTTGGGCTAAACTAGCTGTCTTTTTCATTCTAGCCTCGCCCTTTATTTTCTTTCACTCCCGCATGGCCTTGCTTGACACTTTATTATCAGTCTTTCTCGCTCTAGCCATTCTCACCTGGTCAAATAAACAATCAAAATATCGCGGTCTTTTAACCGGTGTTCTAGCCGGCCTAGCTTTCTGGAGTAAAACTCCGGCCTTGTTCTTCATGCCTTTGCCTCTGCTTAGCAGCTTAATTCTGCAAAGAGACAAAAAAGGTTTAATTCAGGCCTTCATCAGTCTCTTCACCATGGCCATTTTCATTCTCTCTCTTAAGGTCAGCATCTGGTTTCCTTATCTTTTCCTGCGCTCTCAAGACTTTACCTTTTCCCTTGTTGAAGTCTTTCAAGGTCAAATCAACCAGATTTTTAACAACTTTAAAGATCTAATTTCTTGGCTAGCTTTTTATCTTACTTGGCCTGTTTTGATCTTGTTTCTTGTCGGTCTCTATAAGGGTTTTAAGCAAAAACAAGCTATTATTATTAATCTTGGCTTAGCTATCTTACTCCTCAGCCTGCCAATTATTGTTCTGGGCAAAGTAGTCGCTCCTCGCTACTATCTGCCTCTTGGTTTTTTCATTCCTCTTGTCGCCAGCTATAGTCTTAAAAATTTAAGCAAGGAACTTCTTTTTATCATTGCTGCCGGTTTTCTAGCCATTACTTTTCCCATTAACTATTTTCTTCAAATCAATCCTTTTATTGCCCATCTGCCGCCCATTGACGAGCGCCAATATCTTGAAGACTGGTCATCCGGCATTGGCATAGAACACGCTAGTGATTTTATCAACCGTCAGGCCAAAGACCACTCAGTCAAGGTTTTAACCGAAGGCTACTTTGGCACTCTACCCGATGGTCTCTTTGTTCACCAAAATGTTTATCCTCCAGTCGATCTGGAGATTGTTGGCGTTGGCAGTCCTGGCTCAGATGACTTTAAGCACCAGCTGGAAACCAGCCTTGCTGAGCTTAACTACTATGTCGGCAATCATGATCGCATCAGTGATCAAGCTCGCCAGTCCATGAAGCTGGTTCAGCAATACGACAAGAAAAATGCCGGTCCTTCCTTAGAAGTCTACTTGTTAGCCAAACCCTAAATGAAGCTCAAGCTCAAAAAAAATCACCTTTTAGCCGGTTTATTGATTTTTTTCCTGGCTCTCATTTTAAGACTCTATAGTCTGCCTGGTTTAACTGCCTTTAATCGTGATCAAGCCCGAGATCTTATTTTTATTCTTGAGCATTTGAAAAATAGTCAGCCGATATTGCTCGGCCCCAAAGCCAGCATGGCTGACTTCTTCTTAGGGCCTTTCTATTACCAGTTGATTGCTCCGATCGTGGCTATTTTCCCTCAAAGTCCTTTAGTTCCAGCTGTTTTAGTCGCCTTTTTGGACAGCGCCACTGTTTTAGTCATTCTTTTAATCTTTCACCAATTCTTTAGCTTTTTCCCTGGCATTATTGCTGCCATCCTTTATGCCACTTCACCTTTAGCCATTCAGTTTGGTCGTTTTGCCTGGAATCCTAACCCGATTCCTTTTTTCACCAGCCTTTTTCTTTTTTTCAGCCTTAAATTTCTTAAAACCAATTCTTTACTAGATTATCTTCTGACGTGCTTATTCTGCGCTTTAGCCATTCACCTTCATTATCAAGCCGCCATTTTATTACTCTTTCTTGCCTTTATCTCCATTGTCAGCTTAATCAAGAAATTTGATTTGGAAAAAATATTTCTCGGCGGGCTAGTCGGCTTTGTTACTTTTCTGCCCTGGTTTTTTTATGACCTGACTCATAATTTTTTTAATCTCAGGAATATTTATAGTTTTTTTACTCGCGAATATGAGCTTTGGTTTCAAGGTGTCCGCCTACCCCAGTTTTTTATTACTTTTATTCCTCGTTTCTTCAGCCGTCTTCAAGGCTTTAATCTAACCATTAGTCGACTAATTTTTTGGAGCTTTCTATTCTTTATTCTTTTTCAACTAACTCTTAAAGTCAAACATTGGTATCAACTCAAAGCCAAACGCCGCCAACTGTTAACCACTTGGTCACCAACCTTAGCCTTTGGTCTATTCTTCCTCTTATCTTTATTAGGTTTAAGGATTTATAAAGGCGACAAGCTTGATTACTACATGGCCTTTCTTTATCCAGTTCCAGCCATGATTATTGGTCTTTATCTCCACCTGACTCAAAAATATAAATCAGCCGTTCTATTACTCGCCGCCATCTTGCTTTTCGGCAATCTGACTAACTCACCCTTAAGAGAATCTCTCAATCATGATATTGCTAGTCGGAGCCAGTTAGCTAATCAAATCATGGCTTATTATCCAGGTCAATCTATCTATGTCTTGCCTGGTGATGCCAGCTTCACTAATCCAGTCAAGTACTTTTTACTGCTAAAACAAAAACTGGCTCTTAATCCTAATCATTATCCTCAAATTATTATTTGTCCTCCTCGTTCTCCTCTTAAACTCTGTTCGCCTCAATGCTCTTTAGACTTTACTATTTTCACCAACTTTAGGGAAGTTGATGTCCGCGAAAAGATATTATGATTAGTAAATTAAAACGCCTCCCACCAGGAGTTATTACAGTTCTTTTAATTAATCTTATCATTGTCACTTTTTGGTTAGTTAATAACCGAGCTTTTCCAGTTCATGACTTTACTGCTGGTGCTAGAGTTTTTGAGCTTCACCAAGCCATTCTTGATGGCCACTTTCCTCCTCGCTGGTCCAAAAACTTTGGCTTTGGTATGGGCATGCCTCTTTTTCAGTTTTATGCCCCTTTAGCTTTTTATGTAGCTGAAATTTTTCATCTAATTGGCTTTTCCATTCTTACTAGCCTTAAGCTTTCTTATTTCTTAGCCACTTTAATTGGTTTTTGGGGCAGCTATCTTCTCGGGAAAAAACTCACTAATGACAAAGGCGGTCTGATTGCTGCCACTGCTTTTACTCTAGCTCCTTATCATGCCGTCAATCTGTATGTTCGAGGCGCTTTAGCTGAATACTGGGCTATTAGTCTCATGCCCGCCTCTATCTATTTCCTCTTCAATCTGCTGCAAAAATTCAGCCTTAAAGCCTATCTTGGCCTTACCTTGTCTTTAGCCGCTATTTTCTTGTCCCACAATGTTACCACTGTCACTTTTATGCCTTTTTGGTTAGCCGCCTTTTTTGGCCTGTTTGTCTTAAAACGCCATCTTAAATCTGCTTTTACAGTCATGCTCTCATTTATCCATAGCCTGCTTATTGCCTCATTTTTTCTCCTGCCTGCTTTTCTGCAAAAAGCCTCAACTCGAGTAGAAAGCATTACACATGGCTTTAGCCAGTTTCAACTTCACTTTATTTACCTTCGCCAACTAATTACTCCTAACTGGGGCTATGGTGGTTCAGTCCTAGGCATAGAGGATGACATGTCTTTTTATCTTGGCCGCGAAATTATTCTCCTGGCAGGTCTTGGTCTTATCAGCCTATTACTGCTTACCTTTAAAAAACCCACCAAAGCTAAAATCAATCAGTTTTTAACTGTTGGCCTATTAACCGCCCTTTTTCTACTGGCAATTTTAGCCGCCAGCTTTAGATCACACATCCTTTGGCTCAAAATTCCCTTAGCCAAATTCATTCAGTTTCCTTGGCGATTTTTAGGTCCAGCCTCATTTTTCCTGGCTCTGCTGACTGGCTTTTCTATGCTTAATAAGCAAATAAGGAAATATTTTTATCTTATTCTTGCTCTTTTACTAATAGTCAACGGCTACTATTTTCGTCCCGAAAAACTCATTCCTCCTGGCGAACTCTATAACCTCAACAGTCAGTACATTCAGTCATACATGAGTACGACCTTACCTGATTATCTGCCGCCTAATGTTGACTGGGGAGAACTCTCACCCCCTTCACAATTGATTACTACTGATCCTCAGCCTGAGAAC
>Ga0209976_10002114_pt1 | contig 11404 bp, 11 predicted proteins | sample SumtaG_FD_182806 | JGI IMG/M metagenome (GOLD analysis project Ga0209976, IMG submission 182806) | Deep subsurface microbial communities from Indian Ocean to uncover new lineages of life (NeLLi) - Sumatra_00157 metaG (SPAdes) (version 2) | ecosystem: Environmental > Aquatic > Marine > Oceanic >... | reverse complement strand
CGCGTACCTGCTACGTGACAGAAATATGATACCTGACGCGGCGTTCAAGCGCCAATTCGTCGCCGCTGGACTTTTCCAACCAGCTTTGTTGGTCCCCAGGAGGTGCCGTAAGCGAGGAGGGGAGGTTGGTTTCCAGCATGGAACGCAAGGCGTCGCCAGTGGCCTTAATGTAAGGGAGGGAGGCCGAATCGCGCACCCAGGGGTATTGCTGTTCCGGTTTGGGAAAGAATGCCTCGTAAAACATGAACGGGATCACGATCAGGATAAAGCCCCTGAAAACGCCGAAGATGAACCCGAGGATTCTGTCGATCATGCCGATCCGGCTGTCGAGGATGGCATCGGAGAGTCGGGCCGTGATCAGGTGTACCACGATGAGCACAATCACGAAGATAAGGGCGCCCACGACGATTTGCGCGATAGCCACTTGGGTGCCCATCTGCTGCGCCATCTCTTCGGCGAACGGCTTGTGGTAGAGCACAAAGTAAAGGACGGCGCCCGCCGCCACGAGCCACGAGACGATGGAGAGCATCTCTCGTGCGAATCCCCGATACATCGCCAGAAGGCCGGAGATGAACGCCACGGCAATGAGCGCAGCGTCGAGGTACGTCAGCGGCCCAATCATGAACGAAACCCCCGTTGTCAGCAGCCTCTCAACATGCTGGGGCCGCCGTTTGTCAGTCGCATGACAACGACCCGTCCGCAAGCTCTCTCAGATGGGTGACCCGGCATAGCGTCAACTTCGACATTTTCGTTTCCACCTCGCCCTGAGCAGGCATCACGGCACGCCTAAACCCCAGTTTTTGCGCCTCTTTTAGCCTTGGCGCCATGAGCGGAGTAGCCCTTACGGCCCCCGAAAGTGACACTTCGCCGAAGTGTACTTGGTGTCGCGGAATCGCAACACCCGACAGCGAGGATAGCAACGCCGCTGCTGCAGCGAGATCGGCAGCGGGTTCGGTAATCTTAAGACCGCCGGCGACATTGAGATATACATCTTGCCCCGTAAACGACACACCGGCCCGCGCCTCGAGCACGGCCAGCAGCATGGATAATCTGTTGGCGTCCCAACCGACGACGGCGCGGCGCGGTGTGCCCAGGCCCGATGGTGCAACAAGCGCTTGGATTTCGACGAGCAGAGGGCGCGTGCCCTCGATACCGGCAAATACGGCGGCGCCGGGGCTTGAGGCATCGCGGTCACCGAGGAAGAGTTCCGAGGGGTTTGCAACCTCGCGCAGCCCCTCCGAGGCCATCTCGAAGACACCGATCTCGTCCGTTGCGCCGAAGCGGTTCTTAACGGCCCGCAAAATGCGATAGGTGTGGTCGCGATCTCCTTCGAAATACAACACGGTGTCGACCATGTGCTCGATCACCTTCGGGCCGGCGATCTGACCATCCTTGGTCACGTGTCCGACCATCAGCAGGGTGCTTCCCGTGGTCTTGGCATGCCGGATGAGGGCATGAGCGGCCGCACGTACCTGGCTCACGGTGCCGGGCGCGGCTTCGATGGCCTCGGCCCAAAGAGTTTGAATGGAATCGATGACGATGAGATCAGCGCGTTTGCCGTCCTCCAGCGTTGCGAGGATACTGGCAAGATTGGTTTCACTCGCGAGTGCAACGGGTGCGTCGGAAAGGCCGAGCCGCTCAGCTCGTAACCGCACCTGCGCGGAAGCTTCCTCGCCCGAAAAGTAGATCGCGTGGCGTCCAGCACTGGCGAGCTTGGCCGCAAGCTGCAAAACCAGCGTTGACTTGCCGACGCCCGGCTCGCCACCGATCAGCAAAGCGGAACCCGGCACGAGCCCGCCGCCCGTCACCCTGTCGAGCTCGGCGTGGCCCGTGGAGAAGCGCGGCGCCTCCTTGCCGCCGCCCTTCAGCGTCTCAAGCGCGATCACGCGCCCTTTGCGGGCGCGTGCCAATCCCGTCCCCGGTGGTGCGGCGACGTCGGTCTCCTCGATCAGCGTATTCCACTCGCCGCAAGCAGAGCATTTCCCCGCCCAGCGCGGCGAGACAGCGCCGCAGCTCTGGCAGACGAATGACGTCTTGCTCGCCTTGCCCATGTGCGATCAGTCGCCTTGGTCGAGATAGATGCGATGGAACCGGGATCCGAGCCGCGTCAGAACTTCATAGCCAATAGTCTTGGCGCTGACGCCCACGGTCTCGATTGCGAGTTCAGGTCCGACGAGGTCGACCCAATCGCCCGGTGCGGGGGCAGGATTGTCGATATCCGTCACATCGACGGTGATCAAATCCATCGACACGCGCCCGACGATGGGTGCGTGCCTGCCGCCGATACTGACCGCACCGCCAGGCTCCTCGTCGGTCGAACTCGCGTGGCGGAAAACACCATCGGCATAGCCGGCCGCGACAGTGGCAATGCGCTGGGCCTTGTGTGCGCGGTAGCTGGCGGAGTAGCCAATGCGGCCACCGCGGGCAACGTCGCGCACCTGCAGAATGCGTGCGCTCACGCGCACGACAGGGCCAACCGGTGTAAGGCGTTCGGGCGCAGCCTGGCCGCCATAGAGTGCGTAACCAGGGCGTACCAGATCGCAATGATATTCAGCGCCAAGCATCATCCCGTCCGAGGCAGCGATGCTCGCCGGCGCAAATGGTAGAGTGGCGCGCAGACGGTTGAAGGTGTCGAGCTGTTCGCGGTTCATGGGATGGTCCGCCTCGTCAGCGCAGGCAAGGTGGCTCATGACGAGCGCAAGTCTTAAACGTGCCAAGAGGGCCGTATCGCGTGAAAGCTCTTCGACCTCGTCTTGGCTCATGCCCAGCCGATTGAGCCCTGTATCGATATGCAAGGCCGCAGGCGGAAGATCGGTATCATCGGAGGTGTGATCGACCCACTCGCGCACCTCACCTAGACTCGCAAGCACGGGAATGGCACTGATGCTCACCAATTCGCGTGCTGTTCCAGGTAGCAATCCATCAAGGACGTAAATCGCCGCATCGGTTGCGAGCGCGCGTGCGTTTCGAGCCTCCTCAGGTGTGGCGACAAAAAAGCTTCGGCAGCCGGCCTCAGCGAGGGCGGGAATGACGCGCGCGGCGCCGACGCTATAGGCATCGGCCTTGACCACAGCACCGCACTCGGCAGGCGCAACGTGGTGAGCAAGCGCACGCCAATTGGCGCGGACCTGAGCAAGATCGATGACGATCGCGCCGGTTGCGCCTGCGGGGACGTCGCGCGGTACCTCTTTTGAGGGCTTTCGCGTGGACACACCGGCCACGCCCAACTCCACCTTCGGCGAGGCTTCGCCTGGGTATGGCCGTGTGCGGCGAGCCCGAATGTCATGCATGGAGCTTCACCATCGAGAAGCCTCTAACGACGTTCTTTCTAGAGCAAGATCGTTCTTGATGGAATCACTCAGCCTTGGCCCGGGAGGTCTCCAACAGATGAGTGAATCTTACTCTAAATCAAAAGTGTAGAGACTGATTCACGTTTCACTTGGAACGGCTCAAGCGCGGCCAGGTGAACGATCAGACTCTAGTTCCGAATCGGGGTGCAAACGAGGCAGTTACCCCACGTAATCAGGAGCCTGATAGTCGCGGGCCATGTTGGAAAAGCGCGTAAACTGGGCCTCGAAGGTCAGTGCCACGGTGCCCGTAGGCCCGTGGCGCTGCTTGCCGACGATGACCTCGGCCTTACCATGAACGAGGCCCATCTCCTGCTGCCACTTCAGCATTTCCTCGACTTTGCCCTCGGACGGCTTCTGGCGCTCGAGGTAATACTCCTCGCGGTAGACGAACATGACCACGTCGGCGTCTTGCTCGATCGAGCCCGACTCGCGCAAGTCGGAGAGCTGTGGCCGTTTGTCGTCGCGCTGCTCGACCTGGCGGGAGAGCTGGGAGAGGGCAAGGATGGGAACGTTGAGTTCCTTCGCGAGCGCTTTGAGACTGGTCGTGATCTCGGAGACCTCTTGCACGCGGCCTTCGTTCTGGCGCTTGTGTCCGGTCAGAAGCTGTAAGTAGTCGACAACAAGCAGCCCCAATCCCTTCTGGCGCTTTAGTTTGCGCGCACGCGAGGCGAGCTGTGCGACCGAGATGCCGCCCGTCTGGTCAATGTAGAGCGGGATCTCACTCATCTCGCGGCTCACGTCCACGAGCTTACGGAAATCAGGCTCATCGATCATGCCACGGCGGATCTTCTCGCTCGAAATTTCCGTTTGTTCGGATAGGATTCGGGTGGCCAGCTGCTCGGCCGACATCTCCAAAGAGAAGAAGCCAACGATGGCCCCGTCGACTACTTTCTCGGTGCCATCGGACTGCTGTTCGGCGCGGAAGTTGCGGGCGATGTTGTAAGCGATGTTCGTGGCGAGCGCGGTCTTGCCCATACTCGGCCGGCCGGCGAGGATAATCAGGTCGGAAGGTTGCATTCCGCCGAGCTTGGCGTCGAGGTCCGTAAGACCCGTTGCGAGCCCGGACAAGTGGCCAGAGCGTTGGTAAGCTGCATTCGCCATATCAATGGCGTTTGTGAGGGCCGCATTAAAGCCGAGAAAACCCTGGCCATATTTGTTCTGCTCGGCAAGATCGTAGAGCCGCGTTTCGGCGTCCTCGATCTGCGTCTTGGGTGGATGGTCGACAGCGCTGTCAAAGGCACAGTTGACCATGTCCTCGCCGATGATGATCAGCGCGCGGCGCGTGGCGAGATCGTAGACCGTGCGGCCGTACTCTTCCGCGTTGATGATGGTGGTCGCGGTTGCTGCCAGCGTGCCCAAATATTGCGGGACCGTCAGCGTGGGTGAGATCGGCTCGGCGTTCTCGAAGAACGTCCTTAGCGTAATAGGCGTTGCTTGCTTGCCGGCATGAATGAGCTTCGACGTCGTGTCGAAGATCTGCTGGTGCAACGGATCGAAAAAGTGTTGCGGCTCGAGGAACGAGGACACGCGGTCCATCGCCTCGTTGTTGACGAGGATTGCGCCAAGCAGTGCCTGCTCCGCCTCCAAGTTGTGCGGGGCCTGACGAAAGGGGAGGGACTCGTCGGCAGCAGGCGCTGCCTTGAGCCGGTCGGAGATGAGGGTCGCATTTTGTGCCATAAGGCGGACGGTATCCGATTCCAAGCGCCCCCCGTCGAGACGTCAAACGTCCCCATCCCCGCTATGCACATGCGGTCCGGAAAACGCTTGCTGTCGCGAATCGTGCAACAGGCCCTATTTTGCCGCCTTTTCCGGCTCGCTGCCGTCGGTTGCAGGAGCATCCTCGCCCGATTCGGCAGGAGCGGCGCCTTCCTCGAAGACCTCAGGGTCGAAGGTCTCCAGCTCGATCACCTCGTCCTTGACAACAGTGACGTCCTCGCCGGCTGCCTGACGTATGGCTTCATCTTCGGAGCGGGCCACGTTGAGCATCACCTTGACGAGCACCTCCGGGTGGAGTGCGACGCTTATGTCATGCAAGCCCAGGGTCTTGATCGGACGCTCCATGACCACCTGACGGCGCTCGATGGTGAACCCGCCTTCCGTCACCAGATCGGAGATATCGCGGGTCGAGACGGAGCCGTATAGCTGGCCAGTGTCGCCTGCGCTGCGGATGGCAGTGAAGATCTGACCTTCGAGCTTTGTGGCAACGGCCTCTGCTTCCTTCTTGAGCTCGAGATTATTGGCTTCAAGTTGCGCGCGGTGCGTTTCGAATCGCGCGCGATTTTCGTCGGTCGCGCGCAGCGCCTTCTTCTGCGGGAGCAGAAAGTTGCGTGCGTACCCGTCCTTGACGGTGACGACATCGCCCATCTGGCCAAGCCGGCCGATGCGCTCAAGCAGTATGATCTCCATTGGGCAACTCCTTCTACGTTAAACTCTATCAATCCTTGTTACGATTTCGGCGGTTCGGATGGCGGCTGGTTAATCTTGCGAAGGGGCCAGACCGATTCCGTTAGGCCGAGAATGGCGACGGCGAGCGAGGCAACCGTGTTCACGATGAAGAGCGCGGCATAGATCGCCCACAATGCAAACGGGCGCCATGAGCGGCCACGCGTGATGTAATGCACGACGGCCAGTCCCATGAGCACGTATGCAAGAAACAGCGGGCCCGCGAAGCCCGTGGCTATGAGCCCCAATAGCCCGGAGAGAAATGCAGCCGTTGTCGCAGCAGCAAGCATCAGCGGCGTGCCGGGGGGATAGGTGATCGCCGCAAGGTCGGGCCAGGGTCGCTGCAACCGGCCCGATGCAAGCGTAATGCGCCCTGCAAGCCACATGTTGAATAGCAGACTGCCCATGGTGGAGATGGCCGAGGCCGCGGGCAGCAGCGCGAGCGTGACGGAGGTCACCTCGTCGATCTCCTTGGAACCCAGGACAGGGGCGTCGGGTATCTTGGCGAGTTCTGTCTGGATGAAGGATTCCAGCATGGTTCGCAATGTCGCGCGCAACGTCTCGACGTCCCCACCCAGTAGGAACAGTGTGAGCATCGAAAAGACGGCCGCCATCAGTGCTGCGGCAAGCACGATTCGGCCGATTGGATACCATTCTGTCTGGCCGGGAGACTGTCGATTGAGAGAGGCAAGGTGCGCGAGCACGACCACGGGCAACGCTTGGCTCGCGGCAAAAATGAGTGCGGCCGTGCTACTGCCTGCGGCAAAAACGAGTGCTGTTCCCGCGATGCCGGCGATGGCCGCCGCCAGGGGCCCAATGCCGAGTCCCGCCAAAAAAAGCGCAAGCGGCGTCAAAAGAAAAAGCACGATGCGCACGAGCAACGGGCCCGTCGTCGCGGACGCGAACACTGTAGCCGAAACAAGGCCGGCGCCGAGTGCGATCAGGAGTTTGTACGGCATCAGAAAAGCTGTCCCGCGTTCTCGCGGTTAGAGACGGGGACAACTGCCCCTTCGTCCCAACCCTTGAAAGAAGTCAGACCCGGAGGTCGAACACTTGGCTCGTCACGTCAAACTGGGCTTGTCACTTCAAGATGTAGGGCAACAGCCCCAAGAAACGTGCCCGCTTGATGGCCCGCGACAGCTCACGCTGCTTCTTGGCCGAAACGGCTGTAATGCGGCTTGGAACGATCTTGCCTCGTTCCGATACATAACGTCCCAGCAGACGCACATCCTTGTAATCGATCTTTGGAGCATGGTCGCCTGAAAAGGGGCACGTCTTACGGCGGCGATGGAAGGGGCGGCGTCCTCCACCCGATGCGATCTCAGCCATGACTTATGCCTCCGATTCTTTGCTGGGCGCTGCGCTGGGCTTGGCCTCAACTGCAGGTGCGGCTGCGGGTGCAGATGCGGGTGCGTCTTTTTCTTCGCGGGGTGGCCGTGGCGGACGCTCGCCGCCTTCTCGATCACCACGCGGCGGACGCGGCCTGCCCGAATCGCGATCGCCGCGGAAGCCACCGCCGCCGCGGAAGCCACCGCCGCCACGGCCGCCAAAGCCGCGACCACCATCGCGCCGGTCGTCCCGATCACCCTTGCGCATCATGACCGAGGGCTCGGTCTCGTGCTCGTCGACCTTAAGCGTCAAGAAGCGAAGGATCTCGGTCGACAGTCCCATCCGCCGCTCCATCTCAGCGACGGCGTCGTGTGGTGCATCGATATTCAGAAGAGAGAAGTGCGCCTTGCGGCTCTTCTTGATTTTATAGGCCAGGGACTTAAGGCCCCAGTACTCGCTCTTGGTGACCTTGCCGCCACCTTCTTCGATGAGGCCGGTGTATTCCTTGGTGAGTGCCTCGACTTGAGCGTTCGAGACGTCCTGGCGCGCCAGGAAGACATGCTCATAGAGTGGCATGCGTTCAGCCTTTCGTTCGGTTGTCCAAGTGCTCCGGCGCAAAGCCCCTTACGGACCCCGAGAAAGGCCCAATCAGGTCACCCATGAGAGCGAAGACACTGGGAGACGGGCCTTAAAGCCCTGCCGCGCTGCCGCGGACTCCCGTTCAGCCTCCAACCGGAGCGGGTAAGTGGCGCTTTATACGCTATATTCCACTCCCGGCAAGAGGCGAAGCAGGGCTCAGGTGGCAGCGGTCTCTGCCTGGCCGGGCCGGGACCATTGGGGTCTGCTGGCTTGACAGACCGCTGGGCGGCGTGGCTAAAGCGGCGCGTGCGGCCCTTTTGTCTTCTTCTGGTCTGCCGATCACGATTCCCAAATAAGGACGAAAACGGATGGCGATCGCATTCGTATTTCCAGGGCAGGGCAGCCAGGACGTTGGCATGGGGCGCGAGCTGGCTGAGGCCTATGGCGCAGCGCGTGAGGTCTTCGAGGAGGTCGATGCGGTTCTGTCGCAGAATCTGTCGCAGATTATGTGGGAGGGCCCCAAGGAGACGCTTACGCTCACCGAGAACGCGCAGCCAGCGCTTTTGGCGGTGTCGATGGCAGTCATGCGCGTCCTGGAGCAGGAGAAGGGTTTCTCTCTCAAGGGCAAGGTCAAGTTCGTTGCAGGCCACTCGCTGGGCGAGTATTCCGCACTTGCCGCTGCTGGCGCGTTTTCGCTCGCCGATGCTGTGAGGCTGTTGAAGCTCAGAGGTCAAGCCATGCAAGCCGCCGTGCCAGTGGGGAAGGGCGCAATGAGCGCACTGCTCGGCGTTGGGATCGATGTTGCACGGAAAGTAGCCCAAGCAGCCGCGCAAGGTGATGTGTGTCAGATTGCCAATGACAATGAGCCCTTGCAGGTCGTGCTTTCCGGCGACAAATCGGCGCTCGACCGCGTGCTGGAAGTCGGAAAGCAATTCGGTGTGCGCCGCACCGTGCCCTTGCCGGTCTCCGCGCCGTTCCATTGCGCGCTGATGCAACCTGCAGCGGATGCAATGGCTGAGGCGCTCGCAAGTGTCGATGTTCAGGTGCCTATTGTCCCAGTCGTTGCAAACGTGATTGCAGAGCCTGTCACGGACCCGGCAGAGATCAAGATGCGGCTTGTCGAGCAAGTGACAGGCACCGTACGCTGGCGCGAATGTGTTACCTACATGACAGCCAACGGTGTCACGGACATCTACGAAGTCGGCGTCGGCAAGGTCCTCGCAGGCCTTGTCAAGCGAACGGAAAAAACTCTCAACGCCATCAGCATCGGCACACCGGCCGAGGTCGACGCTGCGCTGGATCAACTCAACACTTAGAAGTCTAAGGAAACGCCATGTTCGACCTCTCGGGCAAGACGGCCCTTGTTACCGGAGCAACCGGCGGTATCGGCGGTGCGATCGCTCGCGCGTTCCACGCTGCGGGCGCAACCGTCGCCATCTCAGGACGGCAGAGCGACAAACTTGAGGCGCTTGCCAAGGAACTTGGGGAGCGCGTTCATGTGTTGCCCTGCGATCTGGCAGACCGTGCAGCCGTCGCCAAACTCATTGACGAGGCGGTCGCCAAGATGGGCGGTCTTTCCATTCTGGTGAACAACGCTGGTCTCGCCCGCGACAATCTCTTCATGGTCATGAAAGACGACCAGTGGGATGATGTGATCGCCGTCAACCTGACCTCGACTTTCATGCTCTGCCGCGCTGCGGCCCGCGCCATGCTGCGCGCCAGGCCGAACTTCGGGCGCATCATCAACATCGCGTCAGTATCGGGTGTCTTTGGCAATCCAGGCCAAGGCAATTACGCCGCCTCGAAGGCCGGCGTCATCGGTATGACGAAGTCGCTGGCCCGCGAGGTGGCACCACGCGGCATTACCGCAAATTGCATCGCGCCGGGGTTCATTCAGACCGCCATGACGGATGCCCTCAACGAAAAGCAGACCGAGGAAATCGGCAAGATGATCCCGGCACAGCGTTTTGGCACCCCTGACGAGGTCGCCGCCGGTGCCGTTTATTTGGCGAGCGAGGAGGCGGGCTATATCACCGGCCAGACGCTTCATATCAATGGCGGCATGGCGATGGTCTAAGACGCATGGTAAACGCCGTTTCATCCACTCTCTTGCCTGTATTGGCCCCGGCTTGCAGGGCCTCCACATGGCAGGTGACAGCAGCCCTGAGGCGCTGGCCAAGCCCAATGAATTGTGTTAACGAGCCGGACGGTTTGCGTGCTGCCGACACTATGGTACCGGCCCAGACGGGCCGTAGATTCGAGCGGTGCTCGGCGGGCGAAGAGTGGGGATAACCGCGTCGTATCAACGGCCGCCAGTCGCGAGCCCTCGGAACTGTGCAAGAAGGATGGCCGGACCGCGGGTAACCCCAACAACAACTTGAATTCAGATTGCCAAGAGCAAACGACACGAGGGAAGACGATGAGCGATGTCGCGGAGCGCGTGAAAAAGATTGTCGTGGAGCATTTGGGTGTGGAGGCCGAGAAGGTCACCGAGAACGCTAGCTTCATTGATGACCTGGGCGCTGACAGTTTGGATACGGTCGAACTCGTGATGGCTTTCGAGGAGGAGTTTGGCTGCGAAATTCCCGATGACGCCGCCGAGCACATCCTGACCGTTGGCGATGCGGTGAAGTTCCTCGAGAAGAACGCCAGCGCCGCGTAACGCGGGCTGAAGCAAACTTCCGAAGGACAAGAATGCGTCGCGTCGTCATTACAGGACTTGGCATCGTTTCTCCCGTCGGATGTGGTGTCGAGTCGTCCTGGTCGGCATTACTTGCCGGCGCTAATGGCGCGCGTCGCGTCGAGGAATTCGACGTATCCGATCTTAGCTGTCAGATCGCGTGCCTTATTCCACGCGGCGAAACATCTGAGGGCAAATTCAATCCCGACGATTGGATGGAACCCAAGGAGCAGCGCAAAGTCGATGAGTTTATCGTCTATGCCATGGCCGCTTCCGAACAGGCACTGGCCGACGCCGGCTACAAGGCGGACACGAGCGAAAAGCAAGAACGGACCGGCGTCCTTATAGGCTCCGGCATCGGTGGTCTGGCCGGCATCGCCGCGACGTCGATTCTTCTTCATGAAAAGGGTCCGCGCCGTGTCAGCCCATTCTTTATTCCCGGGCGCCTAATTAATCTCGCCTCGGGTCATGTCTCCATCAGGCACCAATTGAAGGGTCCCAACCATTCGGTCGTTACGGCCTGCTCTACGGGCTCGCACGCCATTGGTGACGCGAGCCGTCTCGTTGCGTTGGGAGACGCCGACGTTATGATCGCAGGCGGCAGCGAGTCGCCGATCTGCCGCATCTCCATTGCCGGCTTCGCCGCCTGCCGCGCGCTGTCAACTGGCTTCAATGATCGCCCCACGCAAGCGTCCCGACCTTACGATAAGGATCGCGATGGCTTTGTCATGGGCGAGGGGGCCGGCATCGTGGTGCTGGAGGAATTGGAACATGCCAAGGCGCGCGGCGCCAAGATATACGCCGAGGTCATAGGCTACGGGATGTCTGGCGATGCCTTTCACATCACGGCGCCGGAACAGAGCGGCGACGGCGCCAGTCGGTGCATGCGGGCCGCACTAAACCGCGCAGGGATCGAAGCGAGCGACATTGACTATGTGAACGCGCACGGCACATCCACGCCGATGGGCGATGAGATCGAGTTGCGTGCAGTTGAGCGGTTGTTCGGCAACGCGAGCGGCAAGCT
>Ga0209976_10002113_pt1 | contig 11411 bp, 10 predicted proteins | sample SumtaG_FD_182806 | JGI IMG/M metagenome (GOLD analysis project Ga0209976, IMG submission 182806) | Deep subsurface microbial communities from Indian Ocean to uncover new lineages of life (NeLLi) - Sumatra_00157 metaG (SPAdes) (version 2) | ecosystem: Environmental > Aquatic > Marine > Oceanic >... | reverse complement strand
CCTAGAACAATAACAATAATCATCGGAATTTAATTACCCATAGTATTCTCCCCAGTATTATTGTTATTGTTCTAGGTATAGCCTTCAATTGGCCGGCTTTAATTTTAAGCGGATTTACTCTCTTTTTGCATATATTTGTAGACCTGTTTGATTGGGGAACCAATTTATTTTATTTTTCTAAAAAAACGATAGGTCCAAGGCTTTTCATATCAAACGAAGAACAGAAAAACTTACCAAAATATTTAGCTCAATATAAAAATAAGGAAAGCTTCTTTGACTTTAAATATTATAACAATAAACTTGCATTGATTATAGAGGTTCTTCTCTTTGTACTGATGATAATTTGTATTATTGTTTATGCTTTTGAATATTTTCTAATTGTTTTCATATATTTCTTGGGATTATATTTTCACTTATCTCGACATTTTAATTTAAAAAAACTTGAAAAATCATAACTCTATATTTAAAGAGCTTTGGATTTGATCTGTTGCGATTTTATAATGTATAAGCAAAATTGATTTAAAATAAAGTTATATTAATTCACCTATGGATTCTGAAAACAATTCTTCAGTGGATGATATGCTAAAGAAAACGAAAACACCTCAAGAAGTAGCTAAACGAGCGCAAGTGCTGATTGGTGTTTTTCAAGCTGCTACGGGAAGAAACAAAGACACAATTATTAATTTGTTAAAAGAAAATCAATTATGGTCTGAAGTTTCAGAACTAGAGAAAAAGTTTTTAGAAACATCAGATGAGGATTCAAAATTTATTTCAATGCAATATAGCTGGCGAGCTGAAGCTGTATATATATTACTTTGGGCTTTAAATAGATTTGACTTTCAGGAAATACCTAAAAATGAGAGTAATCTTGATCAAATTAGTGATATGGTGAAAGAAGATGATTTCCTCAAAAAAATAGATGTATCTAATGCCCAGTTTAGATCTGTTAATGAAATCTATAATATACTCAATGACATCCTTAAAATAAATTGGGAGATTAGAGATGCTTTAATAAACAAAAAGGAATCTCCCAACGATTATCATCCTTCAATAATTTATGAATGGCATTTTGCACTCAATTGGTTAACTAAACCAGATGAAGAATGGGATTCTATTACAACTGATACATAAATATGGTGAAAATTATGTCGAAAGAAGGTACTACTAAAGCAAAAATCACATTAGAAAAAGATATGATCTTCAAATGCGATATGGGAGATATGAAACTGGAGGATTGTTATATTGATGAAACAAATATAAATGAAGCAGATAGGTTAGGTCCTAATCCTACTCGTCTTTTAGCAAATGCTATTCTTGGATGTTTAAGTGCTAGTTTCATATTTTGTTTAAAAAAAAGGAATCTTACCATAGACGATTTAACAGCAGAAGCAGAAGTAACAATAGGAAGAAAAGAGAAAGGATTTCTAAGAATAACAAAAATTGAAGTAACTATTACTCCGAAGATAGATGATCCAGAAGTACGGAAAAGAGCAGATCAGTGTAAAAAGATGTTCGAAAACTATTGTACTGTAACTGCCTCAGTTAGAGAAGGTATCAATGTAGAAGTAAATTTAGATTATTAGGTTTTACTTATTTTTTTTCCTAATTTTATAGAATCCTACAAATCCTTTAAAGCTCTTATTTTTTTGTAGGAACGTGGAGGACATCGTAAATAAATTACACTTGGGTACCCAATTGTTATTACACCCCAGCTTTTACCCCTAATACTTGCAAGTTTTGTTAATTTACGATTATACTCAAAAGCCATTTGAGTCCAACCATTATAACATGTTCCTAAACCTAATGATTGTGCTGCTAATCTTCCATATGTTATTATATTTCCAATATTATAATGCTCAAGAGAAGAATTTCCAAATGAAGATACAATTATTACATGTGGTGCGTCAAAATAAATAGGAGCCTCATAATATTGCTTTTTTATTTCGAAAGATTCGGCGATGCGGGATCCAGAACCAGGAATTTTAAGCAATTCTTCCAAGACAGTGACTGATAAAGACTTTATTTGCTGAGCATCTGATAAAATTGTAATTTTCTCTGCTCTCAAGTTTTCTCCTGTAGGGGCAACTTCCATTGCCCTAACAACTTTTTTCAATATATCTTCTGGCACTTTCTTATTCTTATAATGTCTTATTGAACGATTTGCTCTTAGAAAGTTAAATATTTTTTCATAGGATAAATAATTGCTAATATCTTCTATACCATCAAAAAAATAGGGTTCATCTCCTAAATTTTCATAGATGACCGCTTCTTCCGGGCATACTGCTATGCAATGTCCGCAAAGGACGCAAGAATTAGAAGGATCTTGATAAATAATTCTATTATTCTCTTTATCTTCTATAAAGCGTCTTGGGCATTCTCTTACACATAATCCACAATTTATACATTTTTCATAATCAATCCCTATAATTGGCATTTTTATTTTACTCGTAGAAAAAATGGTAAGTATCGATTGAAGTAAATTTAAATTATTAAGATTTTATTTATTTTTTTCTTAATTTTAATCTGTTATACCATCTTCAGTTATTGAGAAGACCGCATCTGCTTCTGGTAAATTAGGTGCATCTACTACTTTGGCTACTCGTTGTTCACCTTTGCCTTTTCTCAAATATATTCTAATTGTAGCTCCGTGAGCAACTATATGGCCTCCCGTATGAATTGTGGGATTTCCATAAAAGACATCCGGTTTAGAAGATACCTGATTTGTTACTAAAACGGCCAATTCATCATAAGTATCGGATAATCTCAATAAATCATGAAGATGTGTATTTAAAATCTGTTGTCTGGAAGCAAGCGTCCCCCTACCAATATATTCGCTTCGAAAATGACTGATTAATGAGTCAACAATAATTAATTTTATATTTCTCTCATCAATAATTTTTGGGGCTTCTCTTACAAGTAATATCTGATGATCGGAATTATATGCCCTCCCCACCGTAATATTCTTCAATACTTTATTATAATCCATATCTTTAGCTTCAGCCATGTGAATTATTCTCTCTGGTCTGAAGGTGCCTTCACTATCAATATATAAGGCATTACCTTCAAGCCCTCCTTGTTCATAAGACATTTGTACATTAACACATAGTTGATGAGCGATTTGAGTTTTTCCAGTTCGATATTCTCCAAAGACCTCGGTCAACGCACCTGTCTCAAAACCACCACCTAATAAATCATCCAGATTTGGACTGCTACTAGATATTTTTTTTAAACCCCTCCTTTTTTCCCAGATTATATCTGCAGGAGTAAAACCCATTTTCTCCACATCTCGAGCGGCCTTAATTAATTTGTCAGCAGTTTTATCTCCGATACCCGAGTCCTCCATTAGTTTTGATTTTGGCATCATGGCAAGTGCCCGAATTGAAATGATCCCCGCATCCTTCAATTTCTTTAGAGTGGCATCTCCAGTTCCGGGTAAATCTTTTAATGAATAGGTTTTTTGTGATATTTTTTCTTTTTCCTCTTCAGCACCCTCTAAATCTTCTTTTTTTTTAGCCATAATAATTACCTATTTTGAATTTAAAGATTTCAATTAATAATTCGCTATATAATTATAATAAAAATACTAATTAAAAAATTAATAGTAGAATAGAATAAAAAAATAGAATAAAGAAAATTATTTTTCTCTTGTTAATAACAAGAGAACTATTAATAAAACAACAGCAAATAGTAGTGTCAAAACTAAAGTTGCCCCACCAAGCCAAATATATGCTAACCATAGGAAAGGTACAACAAACAATATATCAATAATAATCAATGCGATTAATGATATATGTTCCTCAGCATCACGTAAGTCTATTAACATCGGAAGTATAGCAAAAATAACCATAAACGTTGCGGCAATTCTAAATCCCAAAAGTGTACCAGTACTTACCCATGCATTTATGTTAAAACCAGCATCATATACATCCGGAAAATAGAACACTAACCATGCTCTTGTGTTCGTTTTCATTGCTGGATTCATATTTGGACCAATAGCAGTATAAACTATTTGTACAACGACGGCAAGGAGAACGAAGAGGAATATGTCATCATATTCTTTGGTCTTCTGATAGACAAACAATAGATCTCTCAATAGGCAGATATCCCATAGAATGAAAAGAATTAAATATGCCGCAAGAACGTTGTATCCCGCAAACCATAAGAAATTAGTAGGGATAGTCGCCGTGATGTACGCTAAATAAGACCATTTCTCACCTTTCCTAAACAAATCGTAAAAAAGAAAAATTCCGAAAATAATAAAGCAAGTCGCTGCTATTATTATTGCGTTTATATCCAAAGCCATTAAATTTTACACCTTTTACTCCTTTAAATTAAATTAAAATATTTTTTCTTAATAATATTATTAGAATTCAGATATTAAATATATGACTATCTATTAAATTCAAAAATTCAGATTTAGTAAAAGAATAAGATTTTAACACCTATTTTAAATCATTTATGAGTTTTTCAATTGTACTACTCATCTCCTTGGCATCTTTTGGATCTTCACTTTCAGACGAAAGAGTTACGGCATTTCGATTTAAAGCTACCTTAACTGTTGTAGATGTCGTTTTATTGTTATCCAATATTTTTAACTCATTAATAATGTCATAATATTCATAACCCTGTTCATCAACCATTTTTCTTAGTAAATTGTGAAAATTCTCGACGACTTCCAAAGAAAGGTTTATTGATTTATTAATTTTTACACCTTTAGGAAAACCTTTCGTCAAAGAACTTATAAGGTCATCCTGTTGTGCCATTATTTCAAGAAGTTTTAGCAGTATGAAATTACCATCTGAAAAAGGAGCATATTGAGGAAAATAAAACTTTAATGTATCAGCAGCAGCGAAGCATGCCCTTTCTTCTCTAATTTGTTTTGATATCTCTCCTGGAAAATTACCTACCTCTTTAACAGGATAACCAGATTCTTCAACAAATTTTTTTACAATTGGTGAAATTGTTGATGTGCTGATGATTGTATTTCCCTTTGATTTCCTTATTCTCTCTTCATAAGCTACAAAAAGCATTAATAAGTCTTCAAAATTAATTTCTAATCCATTCTCATCAATTAATAAGATTCTTGAGCCATCTACATCATAACACACTCCTAAATGACTTTTGGAAGCTTTTACTATCTCTGCTGTATTTCTAATAGTATTGATACTTGGTACTGGATTTTTTGCTCTTTGCCTGTAGTGAGTATTCAAAGCAATAACTTCAACTCCAATTTCATTAATTAAAAGAGGGGCAATTCTACCAGTAGGACCATATGAACAATCAATCACTATTTTAAGATCAGCGTTCTCTATTTTCTTTTTATTTACAAATTGTTGTAATGATTTGATATAAATATCGTCAGTTTGAGGGATGTTAGTAATACGTGCTATGGAATTTGGATTCACCCTTCGAATATTTTCGGGATAATTATTATAATCTTGAATTATACTATCTACTTTAGAGGTAGTAAATTCAATGCCTCCGGCATCAATAAATCTTACTCCTACATCCTCACTGAATAAATGTCCTCCCGAAAAATAAACTCCTCCGCTAGCTCCAAATCTTCTAATAGTAAATTGAAGGAGTGGGTATGTACACGCCGCCAAATTTAAAATATTTACTCCTGTAGATATAACTCCTGCTTGATAACCTAGTGCTAACATGCGACTATCATTGTGTAGATCTTGTCCTACAGCTATAGACTCGTTTTCCTTAAATTTACTTCCATGTATTGCCCCTAAAGAACTTGCTACTTCGGGAGTAAATACATAATTAGCTTTTCCTACAATACGGCCATGAACGTAAAGATCTTTTAGGTTTTGAACCATACTAATCCTAACTCAACAAAATTAATGTGTCTATATTTTTCTTAGATCCAAATGGAAATTAAGTAGATCAAGCTAAACTGGATATATAATTCTTTCTTTTTTTACACAAAAGGCATTTGCTTTTTTATGTGAATTTATATTATTTATAACATAGAGTAATAAAGGATTAAAAACTAAAATCTAATTAAAAATGACAGAAGAAAAATTAGGTTCATTTTGCTTAACCTTGCACTCACATTTACCATGGGTTTTGGGCCATGGAATATGGCCCCATGGCACATCATGGGTCAATGAGGCTGCAGCTGAAACATATATTCCTCTTTTACAAGAGGTAAATAAACTTATTGATGAAGGATACCATCCTAAATTCACTCTTGGTCTTACACCCGTATTGTGTGAGATGCTGAGTCATCCTAGCTTTATTGAAGGCTTTATCGGATATTTGGACGAGAAAGTTGGAGCTGCTCTCGCTGATCTTGATGATTTTACAGAAAATAAATATGAAAAAGGTAGAATTAGATTATCAAAATGGTGGGAGGAATTTTATGAGCGAACTAGAGATGATTTCATACATAAATTTAATAGGGATATTGTAGGTGGATTTAAAAAGCTTCAAGACGATGGTCTTCTTGATATTATTACATGTGGAGCAACTCATGGATATAGTCCCCTGCTTTCTAAAGACTCATCAATCGATGCTCAATTTAAAGTCGCAATAGAAAATTATAAACGGCATTTTGGAAGAGCCCCAACTGGTACATGGCTTCCTGAATGCGCTTATCGCCCAGGATATAAATGGAAAAATCCTCTATCTGGAGAGGAGTTTGATCGTCCAGGTATCGAATATTTTCTAGCAAAAAATGGATTAAAGTACTTTTTTGTTGATTCTGCATTACTTCTAGGTGGAAAATCACAAGGTGTTTATGCTGCTAGATTTCCTCTACTAAAAGAGTTATGGAAACAGTTTGCTTCTCAATATGAAGAAATTCCAACCTCTTTTGAAAAATCACAATACGAATCATATTTAGTTTCAACTCAATCAGCTGAGTCTCCAGTTGCCTTTTTCACAAGAGATGAAAAAACGGGGATTGTCGTTTGGTCTGGAGAGCACGGCTATCCGGGGTGCCAGGAATACTTAGATTTCCACAAGAAACATTATCCCGGGGGGCTCCGATATTGGAAGGTGACCGGACCAAAAGTCGATTTAGGAGAGAAGATGCTATACTGGCCCGATGACGTTCCAGCGAAATTGGACGAAAATGCTGGCCATTATATCAATTTAATCAAGGATATATTAAGAGCGTACAAAGGGGATTATGGTAAACCGGGAATGATTGTCGCCCCTTATGACTGCGAGCTCTTCGGTCATTGGTGGTTTGAAGGAAATTGGTGGCTTGCACGAGTACTTCGATGGATAGAAGATGATCCTGAAATTGATTTAACGAATACTAGAATTTCTCTTAACCAAAATCCCCCAAATAAAGTAGTTTCTATTATTGAAGGAAGTTGGGGTCAGGGATCAAGCCACTGGGTTTGGCTAAACGAATGGACTACTTGGACTTGGAAGTTGATCTATGACGTTGAGAATAAGACTGAGAAAATTATGACGAAGTATGGAACGACAACGGATGAGAATTTAAAGAAAATTCTAAAACAATTGGCAAGAGAATCACTACTACTACAAAGCTCAGACTGGCAATTTTTAATAACAACCTGGTCAGCAAGAGATTATGCCGAAAATAGAGTTTCTCTTCATTATGAAAACTTCAATAGATTACATGCTATGGCTGAAAGATATGGAAGTGGAGAGCAAGTGGATGAGGGAGAATGGCATTTTTTGGGCACTCTAGAAGTTAATGATGGATTATTTCCTGAGATCGATCTAACTCCTTTTATACCCTGAGAAATTGATTTAATTAGAAATTGGTTTAGTCCAATAGTCCTCGAACCATCTGTTAAAAGCTGAAGAATTAAAAGGAGTAATTTTTTATAACTAACTAAATATGCATACCTAAATCAACCGATTTATCTCTTACTTGAGACTCTGAAGAAATCTTGCAATCAGGGCCAATAAGGGCACGTTCAAGAACCACATTGTCCCCAATTTCACAATTGTTGCAAATTATGGATTCGCTGATATGACATCCTGAACCGATCTTAACATTATCCCAAATAATGCTTTTCTCAATTACGCTTTCTTCACCAATAACAACATCATTTCCAATCGATGTTAATTCTTTTATTTTAACTTTATTATTAAGTTTGACATGCTCGCCAAACGCAGCTGGTTTTTCAATTTTTATATCCATACCCGAATCTATTATACCCATTACAAATATTCCGTCATATTCTTCTCCATTTGGGGTTATAGGCCATGCATACTTTCTAAGTAAGTCCCAATTGGCCCACTTATACGTCTGAGCATTCCCACAATCCATCCAATAATAATCCCGCACAAATCCATATAAATCATATTTATTTTCTAATAGATAGGGAAAAACCTCTCCACCAAAATCCATTAACCCTGTTTCATGAAGAATATCTTCTATATTTTTATTAAAAGCATATATCCCCGTGTTAATTACGTTTGTATGCAAAAATAAGTCTGCTCTTTGTGCCATACTACTCAAATACAACTCCGTAGGTACCGGTTTTTCTAAAAAAAGATAAATTTTCCGATTATCATCCAATAAAACTACTCCGTACTGAGAAGTATGGCTTTCAACTGGTTTCATTGAAATCGTAGAAATTCCCCCCTTTTCAGAGTGAAAGTTCATAAAATCTCTCATAGGAAGATTAGTAATTATATCAGCCATCGATACTACAACCTTTTCTGAATCAATAGAATCCGTTAATAATCTATACGCATCAGCGGTGCCAGCACTCTCTTGTACGATACATTCTAGTTCTACATCTCCAAGCCTATCAGATGTCCACGTATTTTCTACATACTTTTTCAATCTCTCTCCCTGATAAGCTAAAGCTACAATTATATGTTTAATCTCAGCATAAATCAAATGAGCAATAGAATAGTCTATCATTGGTTTGTTTGTAACTTTAACCAAAGGCTTTGGAACTTGAGAGGTGAGGGGCATAAGACGAGCACCTTTACCACCGGCAAGAATTACAGCAGACCATTCTCGGCTCATATTTTATAATACACCCAACTTTATTATTTATATAGAAAACTAAATGGATTTAAAACTATTATGCTTAAAATCTATAAATTCAATCGATGGTTATTATTTCGTCGTATATTAAAAAAGTGAATTTTATTTTAATCTTTATGAAAAATAACTACTTTTTTAATTAATTTTTAAAAGAAATTGCCTGCCTAATTTCCACTGCCACCTCATTAGGGAGTTTTCTTGCGACTCTCATATCATCAGCCATCTCCGCCCCTCCAATTATCTCATGAGGGATTATGTCACCAAATAAATGAAAGTCTGCATCATACCCGTAGGGACAACTATTAAATAGTATATTTCTATTACTATCAATCGATAATTTATCTAATGCCATAAATACCGCCTTTAAGGAGTCAGCTAAATCATTTAATTGATTGATGTTTAGTTGGGTAAATCTCCTAATATGTTCATTTGGATGAAATCTAAGATGATAATTTCTAATAGGACTCCCTGATACATAAAAAGTCCAATATTCTGATTTTAAAATAACGCGAGAACTGTCCCCATGAGTTGTTTCACATAAATGGCAATTATCCCCTCTTTCTTGAAACGCTTTCAAATATCCTTCCAAGCGCGATCCGTGCCCATCACCATTTAAATCTATATATACTTGACTATGAATACGCGGTTGAGATCCTCCTACCTTAGAACCTATGTTAAAAAAGGGGGAAACAGGAATGTCATAATAATCTCTTTCAATCGCTTCTAATATACAATAGAGTATCGATTCCTTCATAGAATGCAGGAGACCTGCTAAAACTGAGGCCGGAATTAACTCAAAACGAGTCGATGGATAAAAATCCCTTGAAATTGTGACTAAATTTATTCCCATTGCAAGACTTGAATGTATCGGTAAATTCTTGTCAATCGAAGATTTTATGTTTGGATCTATAATGCGAGCCATCGAAGGAAATCTGTTAATTAATGTTAGAGCTTTACAAGAATCAGGAAGTCTTTCTATCCTGTGGGGTCCATCTAAAAAGGGCTTATCTCGTTTTTTCTCATCTTCTGTAATAATAATAGTAAATCCATCACCTATACGTTTTCCCCCGTCATCATAAACAGGCTTCCCCTCAGTTACTGCCAAAAAAATATCTTTCACATGTTTTAATGTATCAACTGTACAAGTTTTTGGATCTAACAGCTTCTCAAGATTACTAATACCTCTCGGTCTTTTAGCTCTTATAGGACTTAGATAGGAATAATGCCCATAGTATCTTATAAGCTTTTTATGAAGTCCAAATTCTTGTGTGTTAATAGTTAATGTAGATAACGGATCCCATCTCTTAAGCGGAACTGTATTTACGGCTTTATAGTTATCTTTATTTATAATTCCCCATTCCATAAATTTTGGCTGATAGACTTCTTGAAAATAATTCTCCTCTTTATTTGAAATGATTTATCACTTTAATATTGTAATTTTTTTATCTTACTTATATCTGCTCTTAACAAATTAACTAGCTATTGTATCTAATAAATTTAAGTATTAATATGTGATATTAAATATAATTTCAAAACTAAAATTTGCTCTCAAAATATGTAAATTTATTATGATATTTTTGTAAAAATCGCTCATAGGATAAGAAATAATTGAACATATTATATTTAAATATTTCAAGATTCTGAAATATTCCTAGAAAATTTGAACTTATTTAATGAAAATTACAATTGCTATTTAAGTCCGACAAAATTTTCTTCAATTATTTTTAAAAGAAAAAATGTCTTTAAATTTAAGGCTTTAGGCAAATTTTAACACAGTACGATTTTCCGTCCCTTAAATCCACCAAAAATATATATTCAGTGATTATTTATAAATAAATTTGTTATTAATCAGATAAAAAATAAATTTATATACTAAGTTATAATAATCTATATTATAAAAAAAAAGTAATTTAATTTAAGGCGACTGTACTTTTAAGTTTTTAAAATAACTCAATTTTTATCTCCAGTCCTATTTAGGTTCGATAAAAAAAGATTGGAAAAAATTGGTTATAACTTTTAACTTTCAAGCCATTTGCAAATTTTTATCATTTAAAGAGGTATTAGAAGAGGTTATGTAAAAATGAAAATAGTAACTGTAAACGTTCCAGAATCATATATAGATGCCATCAACAAGCTCATCGGTGAGAATGGACTTTATCCCTCAAGGTCTGAGCTAATCCGTGTTGCTGTCAGAGAATTCTTAATAAAAGAATTGAAGATGGCCAAAAAGATTGTAAAATTCAACGATGAACCTGAAAATGATGATTTTGATGAGGAGAATTTTGTTCGAGTTCCAATTGAACGAGGGGATCAGTCCAACGAGCCCCACAGAGAATTCAAAACTTACAAGATCATAAAGCGTTTGGAGTATTAAACAAAATATTAACATTTTTCAAAAAGGGTGAGAAATAAA
>Ga0209976_10002111_pt1 | contig 11413 bp, 8 predicted proteins | sample SumtaG_FD_182806 | JGI IMG/M metagenome (GOLD analysis project Ga0209976, IMG submission 182806) | Deep subsurface microbial communities from Indian Ocean to uncover new lineages of life (NeLLi) - Sumatra_00157 metaG (SPAdes) (version 2) | ecosystem: Environmental > Aquatic > Marine > Oceanic >... | reverse complement strand
TAAGCTGTGTCATGTAAGTTCAGTTCTATAATTTGGACTGCCTGTGGTGAAAGATGCGGATCCTCTATAGGGATTGGAACCAAGTTCCTACCAGTAACCATACTGCCCGAATTTATTCAGCTCATTATCCCACTTATACACATAGAAAGTGTTTCTATGAGGTTTCTCCATGAGTACTCCAATCTCTGCTTGTCCATCATCATTGAAGTCATCAACGACAAGATCCAAGGCACTATTACCCATTCGAAACGGGAAAAGTTCAGTGGGATGATACCACACTCTATATCTAGGAAACCATGTGATGAATCGAACCACGTTACAATAAGGACCTTCTGCTAAGTATGCAATATTACATTGTACAGAATCATAGACATGTCCATGATGCAGTTTAGAAATTCTTGACTGAAGGTCAACCTTATTTGAATGAATGGAATGACTGATAATATTCATTCCTGAATCGAAATGCAAGTCAATGAGTACCAAGTCATCCTCGCCTATATGCACCACAATTTCATCTTGACGGTCTCCATCAAAATCTCCCACAAGCATATCATTAACTGGGGCAAGAAAGGGGGATGACTTACAGAGGATGATGTGGGTATTGGAGAGATTGTCTAACTCTAAATTCCTAAAATCTCCTGTTGGACCATCCCATTGTAGTATTGAAGCTGTGAGGTATCTTCCAGGCGCTAGATAGACTGTTGGAGTATCTGGTTGTAAAGGACCGGGTTGGAAACCTGGATTTGGTTGTAGATTCGGTAGACGCTCATTTATTCTACCAGTTGCATCTATCTCTCCTATGATGACCAGCCAATCAAAGTCTTGACCGTTATGTTTTAGCTTAGCAACATGAAGCAACCTCTCTTGGATAATGGACCCACTAATTGATTGTCGAATTTCAGGTGAAGACACAGATGGAGTAGTAGTTGAATTTGTGCTCCATCTGTCTGTAGCAGAATCATACTTCGCAACAACAATATGATTTCCTTGATGTATCACGATACAATCATTACTATCATTGATTCGAGCGGATAAGACCTGAACTATCTCATCATCTAGTGGAGTCTTGTATTGTGATAGGGGATAATCTCCAGAATCAAACACAGCTCCTAAAGATGTCCATTCTCCATTCTCTAGATACTTTTCGATTTTAAAGGAGTTGAGTGCCTCGCTGTTGAAAGGCGACACCCACTGCAGGGCCAATTCATCCTTACCATCACCATTGAAATCACCAATAGCAAGATGTTTTCCCATTGGTGTTACAGAATTCAGAACTATCTCATGTCTAACATACTCAGAATTCAAACGTTGATGTTGCCAGTAGACTCCATCATACGGACCGTTCATATCCCAAGTTTCCTGAAGGCTCCAGAACATTCCACTTATTGCGTTTGGGTGAGAGAAATAAGGAACGTTATGGTGAGGTGGGAACCTTGTCTGAATCAAAACGCAAGACTTGTTTCTGAGATATTTGATTCTTCTCACCTGTACTATTCCCTCGAAATCTTTCCTTGCACTCTTAACTGCCAAGAATGCGTCTAGAAATCCATAACCATATCGTGGGTGCCAACCTTCTTCATTTTCACCAAGCTGATGATTTCTTGTCTTCCGTGTTGTAAGGCGCAGGATGTTCATCACATCCTCAGCTCTGAGTGCGTTAGACCCCACTTCGTGCATGATTGAAACAACTCCAGATATCACCGCTGCCGCACACGAACTATCGCCCCCTCTCCCTAATCGAAGAGTCCGACCATTAGGATATAGTGTATTTCCTGGTCGGAGGTACAAAGGAACTGTCCCAGCATCAACAAGTATATCCAGGTACAATCCCCAAGATTGAGTATTCACGTCATTATCAAATTCTCCGCTTCCTACTGCAAACGAATTCTCTAATGTGGCGAGTCTTGTCAATGTGCCTAATGCATCATTATTTCCAGCACTACAGGAAAAGACTATGCCAGATCCTTGATTACCATTTCGCGCTATAAATTCCAAGAAACTAGCAGTACCTGAGCTGTCAAAAACGTTATCAGCTGGAGCAATGCTAAAATTCGCTGCTCTAATATCCTTACTACATGATAGAATGAATAAATGCATTAGTGATGTTATCCACATTCTAGTATAGTGAGTAGCTAGCTCTGGGTAAAAGAACCAATCACCATTCTCCTCGTAGGCAAACTGTTTCAGGAATTCCCAGGAATCAGAACGAAATGGGATAATCTTTGTCCCTGGTGCGACTGTATAATAATTCAAATTGTTCAGATTGTTCGTGAAAACAACTCCACCAATAATTCCAGCCATTTGAGAACCATGTGTGTAATGTCCGTTATCCAAATCGATATCAAGCGGATCCGGTGGAGACCTTGGGTCATTATCTTGGTCAGTAGCATCATAACCTGATAAATCAAAGATTATTCCCTCATGATCAAAGAAATTACCTTCAAAAACTGAAACTGTCTGTCTTGATGCTATAAAAATATCTTCCAGACCACTCAAGTCATCCATCATTGACCTGTTGATGAGGCGCCAAGCACGATCTATATGGTTCTTGTACGTTATTTGATGCATGGTTGGACTAGGTGGAAATACCTGAAGTGGTTTGGTTCTCACATTCTTTCCTATTACGTGAAAATCTGGAATTGCATTTTTCACTTTGGGGTTGGACGAGATTTCAAGTAGTGTATCTGAAATCCTGTCAATCATTCCCTTTGGCAGTGTCATTCTAGCGAATGGCACAATGGTCCGTTTCTTCTCATCATCCACCTCATCTACTTTCTTTGACTCAATTTCCCCTACTATCTCAAATAGACTTGGTTTCTCTATCTCTCTAATCCTATCTCCACTCTTTTGTTTGATCGTCAGGTCTTGACCCACATCGAGACTTTCATGTGCAAATTTTGAGAGGATTTCTCTTCGTTCAATTTCACTGACATCACCCTCAAATAGTACAAAGATCTCTCCAGTTGGAAATATGAAGCAATCATCTTCAAGGGCATATCCCCAGATGACAGACAAATCAGAATTGTTTGAGATACTTCTTTCTAAATTATCAGCATCTTTTACTCGTACCTCACTTGCATAAGATGGACCTTTTTGTCTTAGAAACAGAATCTTAGAGCGACTGGAGTAGTACTCGTACCAACTCTCAACCTGAGGTTTTATCTTCCTTCTAAGAGTTTCATATTCGTCTTTTGTTATCTCTATTACTGCTACCTCTTTTGTGAAGTTACGAAGGTCATAATGTTCTTGTGGCAAATCAGTATCCCTCCATATATCAAAAATAATCTATTGATTAGCTCATTAATAAATTATAGCTAGCGCCCAAATTCTTTCAGTTGAACTCAAGATAATCAAATATAGATTCAATTTGATTTTGGACTATTTCATTTTCAGAAAATATGTCCTTTTCAATCCCTATTGGCATTATACTCTCATGGACATATTGTGCAAAACGAAAGTACCAAACATCGGCACAAAGTGTTTAGGGAAAAAAAGGATTGTAGGAGAATCACATGATGTCTAATTGCCCAGCTGGTAGAAGCTGTTCATCGTGTCCATATGAACCGATGTGTAGTGGTTGTCTAGAAGCTAGGTGTGTTCATGTTAGAGAGAAGAATTCATCAGTTGACCACTCAAAAGCGAAATGCTCTTTTTGTGAAATGAAACGAATTGATGACTCATGCCCAACCACAAATCCTCCACCCCCAAAAGAACTTACACTGATGGGACCATGGGTTTTAGAGCAGACTTTAGGTGAGTGGAAAATAAATCTGGATGAAGTGACTAAACAGCCAGAGGAACCAGATTGGCCACTCCTGATTCCTGAAGTGTCAGATATCACAGAGACCACGTCACGATTAGGTGTCTGGCGTGATGAGGGAGATTGGAAGTTCCGAAAGTGGAACCCTATTGCATGGGACATGACTGGATACCTCTTCGATAATATTCAAGGAGCTCCTTGGGTTCGGGACCCAGAGGTCCTTCAAGAGGAAGATTGGCGATTCATTCTTGGACCTGAAGAGAACTGGATAACCAATATTCTGATGGTTGACCGTCTTCCAGATAGATTGGCAATGCAGACTCCACCCACAGCAATCATGATTGCGTATCTGAATCGAATGTGGGCATATCACTGGAAGATGCTCACAAAAGATTCTCCTAGATTATGGATGCTCACACATGGATATCCAAGCTATATCGACTGGCCTCCAGCATGGCACTGGAATCTTGGAATGCGAATGTTATCCAGTTTAGCTGCGTACATCGGCTCACAGGGGTATGAAATGATGGGCTATCCTGAGGGGGTTTGGTATCCAGATATGAGTAAGAAAACGGACCAATATCATCGACTTCCTCATGCTATTGCTAAGGGTGGTGAACGACTTCTCTGGGATCCAGATGTCAACTATTATGGTGCAAGAGAAGTAGACTGGACACGATTTCCAGGAATCATACCATTTGTTCCCGGAGCAGATACAAATCAACTTTCATGGTTTACGAAGCAGATTGTGAAAATGGGATATACTACTGTCGCAATTGATGCAGTGAACTCGATAGCTCATGAGAACTTCAAGGGTCTTCCTGAAGCAGTTGCCGCGGTGAGGGGTGCTGGTGCTAAGTACGTTATTGTATACGGACCTTGGCCACTTCACCCTCCGTCAAGAGATGTTCCTATTCACAATGTATCTTACATTCCTACTGCATTACACATGGACATGACAAACACACCTGCTAGATTCTGGAGAAAGAAGAAGGAAACAAAGTCCGGAGAGAAAAGACGGTGGCGTAAACTTCCCAACTATCGATGGGTCAATCTCTCCGAAGTGATTTACAATGAGGATGCTGAAATCTGCACATGTCCAGCCTGTCAAGCTGCGCGAATTAAGGAGGTTGATCCACGAAGTATCTGGCGTTGGGGGCATATGTTGAATGCGGGAGATGAATGGGAGCAGCGGATGATGAAACGGAGAAGTAAGACGTTTGAGCCTGGAGTCCCGGAGAAGAACATCCGATTGTGGTATCAAGGTCCATCATATACAGTCTTTCGGAAATGCCTGCATTACCCTCCAGAAATCCAGTGGAGGGGGATTGATGATATTGTGAACTCAATTGAGTTTTTGGATACAAAGATGGAGTTCACATTTCCGGATGGAGAAAGGGTGGGAGTCAACAAGATTCGCTGGACTTGGTTTCCTGAAGGGCACACTTGGGAATGGGAGTTTCCGTTTCTAGGTTAAGCTGAACAATTCCGAAAGATCTACTAATATCCCCTTCTTTTTGGTTGGGGTTCATCTTGCAAGAATGAAAGAACACACATAATCACACAAAGCATCGCTATCAGAGGAATACCAAGAGTGTATGAGATGTCAATAGGTATTGATGAATAGATAACAAATGAGATAGCAGGTGCAGCAATAAATGAAACAACGATAAGAAAACCAAGACAAACTTTGGGATTCCAATCAGCTGTCTCAACCAATATGACACCAATGGCTGTAACAACTAGTCCAGCAATGGTTCCTATGATTGGAGCGAACACAATTTGGAAACCAATACCTGTGGCAAAAAAGAATCCAGTGACAAGTGCACCCAAGAATATTCCCATTTGTTCGAAATGCTTCATGATACCCATAAGCAACAAGGCAGGTAAGAGAAGTATATACGTTGGGAAATAAACCGCATATGATAACACAGGTGATTCAGAATGTAATAATATTACGCCAAGGGTTAGGATTACACTTGATAATACAAGTAAAAGATTCGACACCTTATATTGCATTTCAAAAATCAGAGCTGAGATGAATATCCCAAGACCAACCCACATGAATATCCAATAGATTGATGGGCTAAAAAAGAATGGTATAATCAAAGCAGCAAACCCAAAGATACAAAGGAAACTCCATGGAAAATGGAAACCTAATCTATGCGTACTCATTACATCGTCGCCTCTATTATTTATGAGCTAGCGTATGATATAAAGATATTCGAATTCCAATCCGTTGAAACATTTGCCTTACTGAAATATCTGAAAAATTGATTTTTGCGATAACAAAAGGGTAGTCACACATATCTGCAGGATGATGTATTAAAAATTCAAATCTTGAATTTTGATTCCCGAAGAAATTCCAGAAGATTGATACATTTCACACCGAGTGCGTTGCAGACACGAGGAATTGTAACTTTATCGGGATTGAGTTTCTCTTCAGTAACAACTGTTAGGTCATTCACTGAAGCCAAAGCTATAACAAATGGATCCGCCTTGTTTGATGTCGAATGGGGAATAACCCAACCGGGAAAACGATGGTTTACAATATCATCAACAATTCGATCTTGCGCAGAATCGGTAGATTGGAATACTTTCCTACGTCTATCTTTAAGAAATTCATGTATTTCATCTTGAATTGGTCTGATTTCATCGTAGACATATATCGTTGCAACAATTACATCGTTGTCTATTTGACTACTAATCCAATCCCATACTGAAGGAAAAATATCTAGTGGATAAATATGATTCAAATCAATGAAAGAACATGTATCGAAACTATATTCCATTGACTTGCCACTACCTCTTATCAAAAACCAACTGCTCCAGTTGAGGCAGATGTCTAAGTTTCATTCCAAGCATCTTTGACAATTCACTCTTAGTTATTGCCTTATTCTCGAAAGCATTCAGAATTAGTTTAGTGTACGTTGAACCTTCTTTCCTCAAAATTCGCTCATGACCCCGTTCACCAAACCCTTTCGGTTTTCTATCCTCCCTTTCCTTCTTCCATTCACTCCGCTTATATCCATAATAAATCGATGATGTAAGATTTAGAATCAACAATCTTCGCAGAATAACTTCCCTACTTACACCAAAGAATGATGACAGTGTGTGAAGCTCTTTCTCGTTCCATTCTTCTTTAGGTTCCCCTATTTTCTCCTTTATCATAGAAAGAAGTTTTTCTCTTGGTACCAGAGCTGCACCTGCAACATGATTGCAAAAGACCTCATCATTGTGTGAATCGTTACGGAATCTGACTTCACACATGGTTGATTTACCAAGCATAATGTGACAGAATTCATGAAGCAGGGAAAACGCACGTGCTTCTGGAGGATCTTTCCGATTTACTGCAATTACAGGATAAGGTTTCTCTGCAATAGACAAACCCCGCATTTCATGAATAGGCACACTTGTAGCCTGAAAGACTAATATTCCCCTTGATTCAACTGTATGTCGCCAGAAATTGAAGGATTTGTAAGAGTCTATCTTTTTAATAGGGTATTCTTTCGAAACACCGAGAATATTCCGTAGGACCATCCCAACCTCTTCAGGATCTTGATGTAGGTTTAAACTGCCAATGAAATTCCATTCAAAATCTGCACCATATGATGAAAGTTCCATTGCATACCCACGTTTTTCGTAGATTCTTCTAACCTCAAGACGAAGTTCTGGTGATATTGGTTCATCTTCATTTTCCGGCAATCGTCTAAAAACTGGCATTTTGAGAGATTCCGGTACATCCTGAAAGTAGAATAATGCGGGAGGACGATTGTAAATTCTTGCTGCACTTCGTAACTTTGCAATAGTAAGAAATTTAGTTCCAGCTTCACACGAAGTTAAGTCAAATGCAGTAATCCCAATTTTGTGTGCTGCGAGATCAAGGTCAAACCCAGCTTCCTCTCGACACCATCTAAGAATTCGTGGGTTTATTTGAGGAAGATAGCCTTTACTCATTTTTAAACATCCTAAGAAGAGAATGCTATGGCAGAATGAAACGAAATGACTCAAATCTCTTTCTCTGGTTGTTAAAATTTGGATTTTCGAAGATCTCCTTGAATTCTCCCTTCTCAGTATTGATGATTTAACAACCTAGTTAAACTCCTTTCAAGTTTACGAGAACAAAAGGTACTATCCATACTCCGATGTAAAGACCTCGGAGTAAAAGTGCATGTCAGGTGGGAGTTCTAAGTCAGACCCATATCATCAGAAAGACCCACCTAAGAGAAGCAAGGCAAATGATGACGAACTTCTTCCCAAGTCGTATAGAGGTGCTGTGAAACCAAAGCGAATTGACATCCTACCTAATGGTCAAAAGAGATTCGTCTATGATTGCAAGCATTGTGGAAAAGAGAGATCTTTCGAGAAGAGGAAGACTGCAAAGAATGCGTTTTGTGATAGGAAGTGTTCTCACGAATGGCAGAAGTATGGAAGACCACCTCCAGTATTCTCTAAAGAAGCAAGGAAGAAAATATCAGATACACATAGAGGATTATGGGCGGACCCTGAACATAGAGCTAAACGGATGGCGGCTCATAAAAAAGCCACACAAACTCCAGAGTATCTTGCAAAACTCAAGAAATCTGCAAAAGAAGTTGCTTCACGGCCAGATTGGAGAGAAAAACAATCAAAAGCTCGCAAAGGTAAGAAGAGACCTCCAGAAGTAGGAAGGAATATCTCAGCTGCTAAGATGGGGCATCCGGTTTCTGATGAAACACGAAAGAAACTTGCTGAAGCGAATAGTGGTGAGAATTCATTTTTCTGGAAAGGAGGAATATCCGGTGAGAAAGCCAAGTTCTATGCAAGTTGGGAATGGGGGAAACAAAAGGAGAGAACAAAAGCGCGGGATGATAATACATGTCAGGGTTGTGGTTGGAATGAAGAAGAGGTGAAAGCAGTTGACCAAACTCTGAATAGTCATCATGTGATTCCTCTAGAAGATTATGATGGGGAGTGGAAGAGTTATCCCGATGACAAGATTGCTACTGTGTGTGATACATGTCATGGAACTTCTGAATATCAAGATGGAGATGAAAAATTGCCAGTCAATGGACGTGGTGAAGATGCACGATTAGATAGACTGTCCAACCCGAAGAGTGAGCAGTCAACTCTTGATGAGTTTTAGCAAATGCAATCTACAGAGTGTATCTATGTCTATCCAAGAACTCCTGTTTTTTAGCAGGATTGAAGCTGCTCAAACTTTGTAGATAACCGGTAATCCTACTAAAAATCTCCACACCAACATGTCCACATCTTGGACAGGGTACACGAGTAAGATCATCAACAGATGAGAATGAAACTCTCTTCCAGTCAATACCAGCCTGAAAGTTGCACTCACCGCACTGCATGACATCTTTTGTGTAGCTCCAATACGATGACAACGTCGATGTAGCAATCTTCTTTGTCAATTCCCACAGAGCATCAGGGTCGGGATTAGCCTCTCCAAGGTACACATGAGTCAATGCACCACCATCCATCCAGGGGTGGAACATTCCCTCAGTCTTTATCCTGTTACTCAATGGTAGGTTAGCACTTACATCGAGTGTGGTACTGTTAGTGTAGTAAACGTGAGGCGCATCGCCCTTGAGGTACTTTCTCATTCCAGGATATGCTTTGTAGTCTTTCACTGCAAGTCGACCAGCTGCACTCTCTGCAGGGGTACGAGTAACACCAAAGTGAAGTCCTGTTTCTTCTTCGAACTCAGCCGCCATTGCCTTAAGATGCTTGAGAACTTTGATACCGAATCGGGTGCCCTCTTGTTCATGAAGTTGGTACCCAGTAAGAACCTGAGCCATCTCATCAAAACCAACAGTTCCCAGAAGGAATTGACGCTTGCTCATATCGATGAGAGGGTCTCCATTAGGTTTGGGTTGAGTGTAAAACGGAACACTTCCACTTGCAATCAAACGATCCATGAGTCGCTTCTTTTCGAGGATGACTTCCTTGGACATCTCAACGTAAGCATCGAGCTTCTCGAAGAATTTGTCCTCATCTGCTCTGCCTATGTAAGCAGCCCGACCAAAGTTGGGGGTTACCATCTGACTGGCACCAAATACCATATTGCCTGATAGGAACTCTTCCAATTCTTCATCACTGCTTGCAGTCCACAGGTGTGAGCAGCAACTGCTACAACCAGCTTCGATTGATGAACGCCAGTTCAGGTAGTTCTCAAAATAGGGAGAACCGTGCTTGGCAGTGAGTTCTGCAACAAGCCTCCAAGACTCGTCGTTCTCTGGTCCCATGAACTCCTTTCGTAGGACAATGTTTGGTTTTGGAAAGCCGAATCCCTTGCCCTTTGAGTCACCTTCAATCATGACTTCCATAAAGGCATTGAAGAACATACGAGCTTCGTCTTCATAATCGCCATAGGTGACCTCTGTTTCCTTACCGCCGGGTAGGACAGCTGGAACATTCTTCATGATATTGGGAATGCCAGGTGTAAGGTCGACACTACTGAATATGACTTGACCACCACGGGCAACATATTGTTGAGTAAGTGTGAAGATCAACTGCTGTGCAGATTGCTTGATCTTCTTGTAGGAAAGCCCTTTCATGAAAGGAGCAAGAAATGTGTTGAAGTAGAAATAGCCTTGGCCGCCAGCAAAGGAGCTCTGAGCTGCAGCTAGCCATATGGCTGCGTGGTTCATTGCTACTGCAAGGTGCTGAGCGGGACCGGCTGCACTAGAGTGCATACCTCCGAGACCGTCTGGTGCGATACCAAGTTTGAGAACCTGTCGCATATCCCAGGTTGCACAGTAATCACGAGTACTGAAGTACTCTCGGTCCTTGATGTAGATATCACCCCTAAGGTGAGCATCTGCAAGGTGAGGTGGGATTGACAGGTAGGTGTGCTGTTCCATCACCTGGTCATGTACGAGCTTGGCAATGGTTTCAGGGTTTCGCATTAGATTAGCATTGGATGTGTGTGTTCCAGTATCGTGAATGAGCTTACCCAGATCGTGCATCGGGATCCCCACACGAGTATAGAGAACTCGTTCTCGTTCAAAGCCCATTTCTGCAAGAACACTGTTACACATCTCACGGATGAGGGGACCCGAGAGGAATTTGATTCCAGATGCTACGATTCGATCCATGACCCTAACAGCAACCAATTGAGCATCCACGCGAAGAAGACCTGCCTCTAGAATAAGACTGTCGATGATCTTGTTAGCATCGAAAGTTTCCATGGTGCTACTGGTTGTACGGACCTTTGGCATCTTCTTCTCTCTCATCCGAAGATCCTCTGCGTCTGTTAGCGTGCTGCGAATGTCAGTCATGCGAAATCTTGGACCTCCCTTCGTATATCATCAACATCAGGAATTTTTCCGCTATAGAGTAGCTTCATGTTACCATTATTCTCAAGTATAATAGAGGGCGTACTAGCAATGAAGATTTGATGTTCCAGTAGTAGAAACTCAAAGTCTGGGTCCATCTTCTGCAGATCCACAGTTTTCACCTGAACACTGTCTGATCCGTCGAAAGCTTCGTTAACGACAGCTTTTGCTGCTGGACAATTCACACAATTGTCTTGCGTGAACAAGTATAGAATCGGCTTCGTAGCTAGTCCTCCCGGCGTATGAATCACTAAACACACCCTCCCTGAGAGAAGGGGCAAAAGATACTTTGACGTTCTTGGAATAAGGATTGTCACGG
>Ga0209976_10002110_pt1 | contig 11415 bp, 9 predicted proteins | sample SumtaG_FD_182806 | JGI IMG/M metagenome (GOLD analysis project Ga0209976, IMG submission 182806) | Deep subsurface microbial communities from Indian Ocean to uncover new lineages of life (NeLLi) - Sumatra_00157 metaG (SPAdes) (version 2) | ecosystem: Environmental > Aquatic > Marine > Oceanic >... | reverse complement strand
TGAGTTTGATCATGGTTGAGTCCTCATAGGGCACGAAGCGCGGTTGTAGGATCGAGTTTGGCGGCTTGAAGTGCGGGATATATCGCGCCTGCCAGGCCGATCAGCAGTGCGCCGAACACGGATCCGGCCACCAAAAGAGGCGTCACAGACAGTGTGGCCTGCGGATCGACAAGCCGAGGCAGAAGCAGCGCGGCGCCAAGGACTCCGAGCCCCCAACCCACAATCCCACCCACGACACTCACCATCGCCGCCTCGCTCAGGATAACCCGAGCGATGTGTCGACGCCGGAAGCCGAGCGCCCGCATCAGGCCGATCTCCTGTTTGCGTTCGCCGACAGCACTCAGCATCGTCGTGAGAACGACCAGCGAACCGATTAGAACCACGATCACCGAAACAACAAGTCCGAACCGGGTCAGTTGGTCGGCCGTCTCCATCCGCAGGGCCACCGCCTGACGCAACGCCGTTACGCGGGCCTGGGGCAGCACTTCGCTGATTTGTATCACCATCTCCTCTATCGGACAGGCTGTGCAGAGCGCGGCCACCTCAGCCAGTGTGATTACGCCCGGACGCCCGATCGCAGCCTGCACAGTCCCCAGGTCGGCGAAAATGATGTCGTCATCCTGTGAGCCGTTCTCTCGGAGGATTCCGGCGATATGGAGCGTGATCCCGTAGATGCGAACCTCATCTCCGGCTTCGACGCCCAGCTGCTTGGCGACACGGTACCCAAGCAGCGTTTCGTCGGGGGAGGCGGGAGGCGCTCCGTCGATCTCCCACCACTGCTTCAACAACAACTCGTCGGAGAAGCGGACGCCGGCGACGAGGATCGTCCGTCCCTCCACTTCGGCCGCACTGAGAAGCTTCGGCGAGAGGATGCTGATGTTGGCCGCATTCTTGATCGTGTCGATCGCGGCAAGGTCTTCGAGGCGCAACTCCCCCACGTCGAAGGACGCCGAGGCCACCGTAACGCCGCCGTACGACACGGCCAGATCGTTCGTCTGCGGAACGATTAGGATGTTCGCGCCAAATTCATCAAGCGTCGTGGCCACCTGCGACCGCATCGATTCATTCAGCGAGGTCAGAGCGACCACCGTGGCTACACCCAGGCTCAGGCCCAGGACCAACAGCAGCATCTTCCCCGAACGGCGCCGAAGGCTGCGCAGGGCCACATCGATCAGTTTCATAACCGGAGCCTCCTCTGGTAGATCGATCTAGAAGAAGCGATCGCCACGTACAATGCTGTCCACGTCGATCACCAGGTACTCGCCCTCGATCCGCCGCTCCAACGGAGCAGGGTTGCAGCCGCCCTGTACCACGTTGATGCGGTTCGCCGCGAATTGCCGTCCGCAGTTCACGCAGACCATCACGTCCGCCGATTGCGTGTAGCCGCGCTTGGCACCAAAGCAAACGTCACACGCGTTGAACGCCGCTCGCACCACCCCGTCCTGACTCTCAAGAATGAAGAACTCGATCGGCTGATCCCCATTCATGTATGTGTAGTAGAGAGCGGTTCCGTCGCTGAAGTCCGAAAGCGCAAATCGGATGACGGAACCGGCTTCCTCGACGACCACGGGATAGGCAGCATGTCCTTGCGTCGCTGCGACCACGTTCACCGGGGCGGCATCACTTGTCTCGATCGGTTCCGACAGGCCGGGAGGACTGCTGTTGCGCGAAACCTGTGCGCCTGAATCGGGCAGAAGCTGCATTACGCCGATCACACCTGCCGCCACAACGGCGACGGCGACCACGCTCCACAGGAGCCACGGCTTTTGCCGGTCCTTCCCCTTCTTTGCTTCGAACCTCGTACGCTTCTTGTTCCTTGCCACATCCGTTGACTTAACTGGCTTTTCGCCCATGGGTACCTCCAAATATGACTGATATGTCCGAGATACTACACGCCAGATGTGAAGAGAATATGGAGGTCACCGGTCACCATGCAGCAGGGGAAGCGGTGGCCATCGAGGAGCTTGGCGTTCTCCGGCTCTTACAGTGTGCGTAGCTTCCATTCACCCCTATATGACTCCCACCTGCTGAATGGTCTACGTCTGAGTAGACAGTTGAGCTATGGTTGAGAAGTTACACCACCATGAGGTGCCGAGGTGGAAATGGGTGCCCGGGGCTGCTGGGTGGGATTCGGCCTTGGCCAGGCAAGAGAACACGTCCGACCTGCTACGTGCTCTGGGACCTACTTCTTCTGAAATTTCTTCTGAAGCGCTGTTTCCACCGACTTGGGCACGAACGTCGATACGTCCCCGCCGTACATGCAGACTTCCTTGACGACGGACGACGACAGGAAGCTGAATTTCTTGGCGGTCATGAAGAACACGGATTCGAATTCCGGTGCCAGATCGCGATTGGTGAGCGCCATTTGAAACTCGTATTCGAAATCCGAATTGGCACGAAGGCCACGGACGATGGCGTCGGCGGCGTGATCGCGCGCGCAGTCGATCAGCAGGCCGTCGTAGCTGATGACTTCCAATCCGTTGATGCCGGCTTCGACGAGCGCTGCTTGGGTGATCTTCACACGCTCCTCAACGGTGAATAACGGACCCTTGTGTGGATTGGCGACCACGGCGATGTAGAGCCTGGAGAACAGCTTCTTGGCCCGTCGCACGATGTCAATGTGCCCGTTCGTGATCGGATCGAAACTTCCTGGATAGATTGCAGTGGCCATGATGTCTCATGGTACTCCCAGCAATTCGGGAGAGCAATGGTCTATGCGGACGGTCCCACCGTGGTGATGTTCAGCCGATCCGGTTGGAGGTACTTCGACAGGACTTCGTGGGCGCTGTCGCACGTTACGGCATCCAGGCGCGCCAACAGTTCGTCCGGAGATAGGATGTCGCGTTGCTGCAACACGGCGTTGGCCAACCGAGAAGCGCCGTGTCCGTTGCTCTCCAAGCTCAGGATGAGATGTCCGCGCAGCTTGGCCTTGGCAAGATCCAACTCTTCGCTCGGGATGGGCTTGGATAACAGCTCGTCGAATTCGGCGCGGATCAGCTCGATGACTGTCTCGGAATTCTTGGGAGTGACACCGGCATAGGTCAGCCACAGGCCTCCGTCCGAGAAGCTGTTGATATAGCTGGTGACGGCATAGGCCAATCCTCGGGTCTCGCGGATGGCATGGAACAGGCGCGAACTGGTCCCGTCTCCGAGGATCGAATTGACGACCTCCAACGGGATTCGATCGTCGTGAGCTGCGTTGGGTCCATCGGTTCCCACGTAGATGTGCGTCATGCCGGTAGAGCGCTCGTGATGAGCAGTCACGGTTTGGAAGACGGGAGGCGTCCTTTGCGGGATGTGTTGCTCGTCGGCTGCCTTGGTGCCGAAAAATTCTTCGGCGAGGCGAATCACACCCTTGGCGTCGACGGCTCCGCATACGGCCAGAATCATGTTGTCGGGTTGATACAGCCTTCGATGAAATGCACGAATGTCGGCCGGCTGAACGGATTCGATGGCAGGTCTCGTTCCCACCACGGATCGCGAGAACGGATGTTGATCCGCCCATAGTCCTTGGCTGAACAGGTCATAAGCCATTTGCTCCGGATCGTCCTCGTGTCCCCGGATCTCTTCCAGGATGACGTTGCGTTCCAGATCCATGTCATCCGGATCGAACTTCGGATTCAGCGAGAGATCGGCCAGGATGTCCAAAGCTGTTGCCAAACCATCGGCCGGCGCGTCGACATAGTAGAAAGTGGTCTCCTTGGCGGTGGCGGCATTGAGATGTCCGCCCGCAGCGTCGATCTCGTGCGACATGGCACGAGCATCACGAGTGGGAGAGCCCTTGAACGCCACATGTTCGACGAAATGTGCCAGCCCCGATTGATGCTCGGGGTCGTCTCGGCTGCCGGCACGAATCCAGATACCCGAGGAAACAGAACGAGACTGCGGAACCTCCTCTACGAGGATCCGCAGTCCGTTGTTCAGTGTCGCTTCATAAGCGTTGGCGTAGAGTTCACGAACTTGCATAGGTGCGGAGTTCGCAGATTACCAACGATCCTCGAATTCCGCCGGCTCCTCATTGGGAGTCGGCTCTTCGACTGTCTCGGGTTCTTCGGCGATCTCGGGTTCTTCGGCGATCTCGGGCTCAGCCGGCTTCGGCTGCGCCGGTTCAGGCTGCGCCGATTCGGGCTGGACGGTGTCGGATTGAACTGGCGCAGGCTGAGTCGCCTCAGGCTGGACGGTCGTAGGCTGTTCCGGTTCGATGCTTTCCGCCGGAACTTCTACCTCCTCGATCGGCTTCTTCTCCGATTCCGGTACGATGCGTTGCAGCTTGTATCGACCACGATCGTCGATGTTCAAGACTTCTACCCTGATCGGGTCTCCCGGCTTGACCACGTCGGTGACGCGGCGGACGTACTCGTCCGACAACGCCGAGATGTGCACCAATCCGGTGACGTCGGGAGCAATTTCCACGAACGCGCCATAGTCGGTCGTATTGGTGACCGTGCCGTCGATGATGTCGCCGACATGAACCTCCACCTTGGGTGCCGATTTCTCAACGGAAGCTCTTTCGCGTTGTTCGCCGGCTTCACCCCTTGGGACCTTCGGCTTGGCATCACCATCGCTATCGATCTTCTTGAGATCGGGACGTCCCATCTTGTCGACACCGATGACCTCGATGGTGATCTCATCGCCGGGGCTGACAATGTCGCGAACGTTGTCTACGTATCCGGACGCCAGGTTTGAAACATGCACCAAGCCTTCCGATCCGTTCTTCAAGGCCACGAAGGCGCCAAAATCGACGATGCGTGTTACCTTGACCTTCATCACGGTACCCGTTTCAAGTTCGCTTGTCAGGTCTTCGATCCATTCCTGAGCTGCGTAGACGGCTTCCGAGTTCGGTCCCGCGATTTTGACGGTTCCGTCGTCGGAGATGTCGATCTCGGCTCCGGTTTCTTCGACGATCCGGCGAATCATTTTGCCACCAGGACCGATAACCGCACCGATCTTCTCGGTGGGAATCTCGATGGTGGCGAGCTTGGGAGCGTACTGCGACAGCTCTTCGCGCGGCTCGGTAATGGCGCGATCCATCTCGTCGAGGATGGCCAGGCGCGCGCGCTTGGCCTGCTCCAATGCCGTCTTCATGGTGGCGCTGTCGATGCCGCCAACCTTGACGTCCAGCTGGAATCCGGTGATGCCTTCTCGCGTTCCAACGACCTTGAAGTCCATGTCGCCATAATGGTCCTCGGCCCCTTGGATGTCGGTCAGGATGACGCGTTGTTGCGTGTTGGGATCCTCGATGAGTCCCATGGCGATGCCGGCGACGGGTCGTTTGAGCGGCACGCCGGCATCCATCATGGCCAGCGAGGCGCTGCAGACAGTGGCCATCGACGAGGATCCGTTCGATTCCAGGATCTCCGACACGATGCGCACGACGTACGGGAAATCGTCTTCGGACGGCATGGCGGCTTTGAGCGAATTCTCGGCCAAGTAGCCGTGTCCCACTGAACGGCGAGACGGCGATCCGATGCGTCCCACTTCACCGACCGAGTACGGCGGGAAGTTGTAGTGCAGCATAAAACGCTTGCGTCCGTCATACATCATCTGATCGATGATCTGCTCGTCGCTACGAGTGGCACCGAGGGTGACAACACCCAGGCTTTGGGTTTCACCGCGCGTAAACAACGACGACCCATGCGCTCGTGGCAGTACACCGACGGTGCAGTTGATGGACCGGATCTCCTCGGGACGGCGACCGTCTAGACGAATGCCGCGCTCCAGGATCTCCTGTCGCATGTACTCCTTGAGCAGCTTTTCCACCGCCTTGGAGACGACTTTGGTCCGCTCGACAACTTCTTCCTCAGTAAGATGATCGGGCACCAGTCGCTCGATCGCTTGCTCACGCAACCCACGCATGAATTCGTCCCGCGATTTCTTGGTAGGAAGCGTATGCATCGCGGAGAACTGGCTCCACACGATGTCGCGAACTTGCGCAACCGTTTGCTCGTCTTCGGGTGCCTGTTCCGTGAACTCCTTCTTGACCGGGTTCACACGGGCGGCAAACTGCTCTTGAAGGCCGATCAGCTGGCGGATGGCGGCATGCGCGACTTCGATGGCCTCGACGACCTCGTCTTCGGACAACTCATTCAGCATGCCCTCAATCATGGTAACCGTATCTTTGGTGCCGGCCACCGTGATCTCAACGCCACAAGAGTCCTGAGTCTCCAGATCCGGATTGACGACGAACTGGCCGTCTTTTCGTCCGATGCGTACACCGGCGATCGGACCTTGGAACGGCGCATCCGAAATCATCAGGGCAGCCGAAGCACCCAAAATGCCTAGAGCGTTGGGCGGGAAATCCGGGTCGGCCGAGAGCACCATTGCGACAATCTGCACTTCGTCGTTGTATCCCTTGGGGAATAGTGGGCGAATGGGGCGATCGATCATGCGTCCGGTCAGAATGGCGGCGTCGCTGGGACGCCCTTCTCGTTTGAAAAATCCTCCGGGAATCTTCCCGGCCGCGTAGAATCGTTCTTCGTAATCCACACGGAGCGGGAAATATCCGATATCTTGTCTGGGTTCTGCGGTTACCACGGTGACCAAGACTTGAGTGTCTCCGTGTGCAACCAGTACTGCTCCACCTGCTTGTCTTGCGATTTGTCCCGTTTCTAAAGTCAGTTCTTTGCCATTGAAATCGATACTCTCTCGAATGTACATGTAGTGTCTAGACTCCTCTGATTCCTAACCGCTCAATCAACTGGCGGTAGGATGCCAAGTCTTGGCGTTTGACATACTTGAGCAATCGTCGGCGCTGGCCGACCATCATTCGTAGCCCGCGCTGCGAGCTGAAGTCCTTCTTATGTTGGTTCAGATGTTCCGTCAGTTCCGTAATTCGTGTTGTCAGCAGTGCGATTTGAACTTCCGCTGATCCCGTGTCGTTGTCACCTTTGCCAAATTCCTTAACAATCTCCGCTTTTCTGTCCGGACTAAGTCCCATGGTGTCTCCTTTTCACCCGAATCCGAGGAAGGGATGTTCCGCTTTCCCAGAAAGGGCTACCCGTTTCTAATCCTGTGAAGCAGGCGGCGTACTTCCGATTTTACCCGTTCTTCGTCGATCGTGCGCAATTCTCCACTCTTTAGGAGAGCTTTTCCATCAACGTAGACATCTGTCACGTCTTCCGAATTGGCCGCATACGCCAGCATGGCGGCCGCGTCGTGAGGCGGCGTGGTGTGGGTTCGATCCGTATCGAACAATACGAGGTCGGCCGGTGCGCCCTCAGACAGTCCGTTTTGGGGTAGTCCAACGATGCTCCGTCCGGCGTCCACGGCCATGGCAACGGCCTCCTGTGAAGAGAGGCACGTCGCATCCTCGCAATGTGCCCGCTGCAACATCCAGGCGGCTCGAAGCTCTTCCACCATGTCCAGTCGATTGTTCGAGGCAGCTCCATCCGTGCCGATGGCCACGCAAACGCCGGCCTTCTTCATGGCCGGCACCGGCGCGATGCCGCTTCCCAACTTGGCGTTGCTCTTGGGACAATGGGCCGCCGTAACGGAGTGATCGGCCAGAATTGCTATGTCGTCTTTGTCCACGTGAACACAATGTGCGGCCAGCACGGGTACGGAAAAGGCATCGATACTCTGCAGATACTTCACCGGAGTCGTCCCCGTTTTCGCTTTCCAGTCTTCGACCTCGACTCGCGTTTCCGATACGTGCGTGTGCAGGGGGACGCCGAATTCATGTGCCAGTTCAATGGCTTTGCGCCACACGTCTTCTCCGCAAGTATAGACGGTATGAGGACTGAGGGCGATGCGAATGCGGCCGTCGGCACGTCCATGCCACTGCTTGATAAGGGCTCTTGATGTCTCGAGTTCCGAAGTCCCGCGATCCTCGAGCGATGGTGCGATCATTCCATACGACAACAAGGCGCGAACACCGGACTCTTCGACTGCGCGTGCGACCTGATCGCAGTGGAAGTACATGTCGATGAAGGCAGTGGTCCCGGATCGAATGCCCTCGGCGATTCCCAACAGTGTGCACCAATACACGTCTTCCGGCTGCAACTGCTGCTCGATGGGCCACACGTGCTCTTCCAACCAGACTTGAAGGGGAACATCATCGGCTAATCCGCGAAACAGCACCATGGCAAGATGCGTGTGCGCGTTGATGAATCCCGGCGTGGCCAGCTTCTCGTTGCCGTCCAACACGATATCGCCATCTTGAGCGACAAGTTCGGACGTCGACAGCGACGCAATACGATCATCTTCAAACCTTAGATTGATGGTGGAAGCGGACGGTCCGATCGGACGGATGTTCCGGATGAGTGTTCCCATAGAATCCTCGTTCTCTAGATTTGAACAAGTATATCTTCGGTCAACACGGCTCGCAATTTAGCTGGACAGAGTTGAAAGGGAAGCGGCGTCCAAGTTAATATAACAAAAGTAGCGGAGAGTGATCGATGTTGATGCATGGGGGTGAGTCAGAGGGAAAGGCCTGCCGGTTCCTGAAGGAACGGGGTTATCGAATCATTGCTCGAAACTGGCGAACTCGGATGGGGGAAGTCGACATTATCGCACGCGAGGGAGGAATCCTGGTATTCGTGGAGGTGAAAGCCCGCTCGGGTAATGGATTCGGTGGCCCCGAAGCCGCTGTCGATTCAGCCAAGCAGCGCCGAATCATCTCTGCGGCGCTTTCGTTCATGGAGGTGACGCATTGCGAACTGCCGATGCGTTTTGACGTTGTGGCCATCCGGCCCGGGAAGGTGCGTCTTTATCAAGATGCGTTTCAGGTCGCGGACTGATGTTTGCACGCCTATTGAGCGGGGTCGTTCTCGGTATCGAGGCGCGACTGATCGAGATTCAATGCGATGTATCCGGGGGGCTCCCCACGTTCAATGTAGTCGGTCTGCCAGAGAAAGAAGTGTCGGAAAGTCGGGAGCGCATTCGTAGTGCCATCAAGAACGCCGGATTCAGCTTCCCCGCCGGGCGAATCACGGCCAATCTTGCGCCGGCGGATTTGAGAAAGGAGGGCGTCGGCTTCGACTTGCCTATCGCCATTGCCATTCTCATGGCTACGGGACAGATCGCTGAAACCACGGAACGCTATCTGTTGCTCGGGGAGCTTGCCTTGAACGGAGAGGTGCGCGGCGTGCGCGGTGTACTTCCCATTGCTCTCGAAACGTCAAGCGAAATCGATGGACTGATCGTCCCCCGGGACAACCGGCTCGAAGCGGCCATTGCCACCGACAAGCCTGTGTATCCGGTTCAGACCTTGCTCGAAACCCAGCGCTTCTTGAATCGTGAGATCACAATTGTGCCGGTGTCGGTCGATCGGAATGCTCTGCGCTCTATGGAGCAGCCGTCGTTTCGTCATGAGCTGGCCGAAGTGCGCGGGCAGCTGCAAGCTAAACGCGCCCTGGAGGTCGCGGCCGCCGGAGGCCACAACCTGTTGATGATCGGACCTCCAGGCTCGGGGAAAAGCTTGCTCGCCCGCTGTATGCCCGATCTGCTTCCGGCGCTATCGTTCCATGAAGCGCTGGAAGTAACACGCATCTACAGCACGGCGGGAATGCTCGAACCCGGAGCCTCTCTGGTGTGGCGTCGCCCGTACCGGGCGCCTCATCATACCATTTCGTATGCCGGCATGGTGGGAGGTGGACACGGGGTTCCCGGGCCGGGAGAGATCAGTCTGGCCCATCATGGAGTCTTGTTTCTGGACGAGCTGCCCGAATTCGATCGCCGGGTCCTGGAAACGCTACGCCAACCGCTGGAGGATCGATCCATTCTCATTTCCCGCGCCGGAATCTCGGTACGATATCCGTCCGCATTCACACTTGTTGCCGCCATGAATCCGTGCCTGTGCGGGTTCCTTGGGGACCCGATTCAGCCCTGTACCTGCTCGATGCACGATATCCGCCGTTATCGCAAGCGGCTTTCCGGTCCGTTCTTGGATCGCATCGATCTATGCGTCGAGGTCCCTCGCGTGCCGGTTGACGATCTGTTCGGGATTCACGAGGCCGAGACATCGGCATGCGTTCATGACAGAGTGAGTCACGCTCGTGAAATCCAGTGGGATCGGATGAGGGGGGACGAGGACTGCCATTCCAATGCACAGCTTGATGGAGAGCGCCTGGAAGTTCATTGCGTTTTGGAAGAGAGTGCTCAACAATTGCTCCGGAGGGCGGTCGTTCGGTTCGGGTTCAGCGCGCGGGCTCATGTGCGCATTCGCCGGGTGGCGCGCACCATTGCCGATTTGGCGAATTCGAGCGCGGTCCGAGCCGAACACATCGCCGAGGCGATCCAATTGCGAACGGCCGGAGAAGCGGTTGCAGACTTCTAAATCCTGCCTCGAATCGTTCATGAAAACCTCACACGTAATGGGTATCGTTTGGCAATTCTTGACGTGGAATCCTTAGCCATGGAAGATGTCTTTGGGTGTCTATTGCTTTGAGGTAGAGGAGGATTGGGTATGAGGAGAAAGATCCCGGGGTTGGTTTTCATTGCCTTGATCGCGATGTCGGCGATTGGCTGGGCGGTGCAGTACCCCTTGACTGTTCTGGATCTCTCGGTTGAGGGGAATGATGAAATCAGACTGAGAGATATTCTTGAGGTCGTTCACTTCGAAGTCGGAGATGTCATTGAAGAAGCCGACCTCAGAACGGCCTCCCAAGCGATCTACGATCTTGGCTGGTTCGGAGAAGTCACGCTGGATCGCGATGCGCTGGAAGACGGAGATGTCATCTTCCAGGTGGTCGAGAACCCGGTCATTCAAGAAATCGTGATTACGGGCAACGTCAACCGTCGCGATTACAGCCTGTTCGGAATCAAGCTGTTCGATGCTCCGATCATGTCGTCCAATGGGATTCGGCGAATCCTGCGGCGAAATGACATTCGGAAGCGCGAAGTGCTCAATCCCCAAGGACTGATGACGGGGCTGGATGAAGTGATAGCCGAGTACTCAGAGCTCGGGTATGTGCTTATCTCCATCGGGGACGTCGATTTGTCGGAAACCTTGAGCATTGAGTTTGTCGAGCTTAGGTATTCGGGGAACTTGATTGAGGGGCTTTCTACAGTGCCGGAATCACTCGTCGAAGACATGATCGAGATTCCGCTTGATCAGCCGCTACGGGGGGCAGATTTTCAAGCTGCGTACATGAACCTTAGCCAGTCCGTGTATTTCTCCAGCGTGGAATACGAGCCCCAACCAGGAATGGAGGAAGATCGCTTCTGGCTTGGTTGGACGCTTGAGGAACGAACCCTGCTCACGGCTCCTGAAACCATCGATTCCATCGAGGTTGAAGCAAACACGATTTATCCGGACGAAGTTCTCGTAAGCTTGATCGGCGAACTGCCGAATCGTCCGATTAACAACTTCGAGTTGCTTGAGTCGGTAGAGGGTATTTACGATCGCTACATCCGAGACGGATACTCGATGGTCGAGCTCTCCGTATCTGCAATCGAAGAGGGCGTGCTGCGACT
>Ga0209976_10002109_pt1 | contig 11421 bp, 26 predicted proteins | sample SumtaG_FD_182806 | JGI IMG/M metagenome (GOLD analysis project Ga0209976, IMG submission 182806) | Deep subsurface microbial communities from Indian Ocean to uncover new lineages of life (NeLLi) - Sumatra_00157 metaG (SPAdes) (version 2) | ecosystem: Environmental > Aquatic > Marine > Oceanic >... | reverse complement strand
GCAGTGCCCCGTTCAGGCCGATGCCATAGCCCAAATCATACGTCACGTACAACGATACCCTCATCAGACTGCCACCGGGGCGGCGACCTTACCGTGGTGTTCGTACTCACGCACTTCAAACATTTCGGGCTCCAACTCATCCAACGATATCGTCTTCACGCAGGGGGCCATCCACAATCTTGGTGATTGCAACGGCTCTCGACTTAGAACCGTATCTACCTGATCAAAATGATTCTCGTAGATATGGCAATCCCCACCTGTCCATAGCAGATCGCCCGGTACGTACCCATGACGCAGGGCCAGTATCTCCAACAGAAGACCATAGCTCGCTATATTGAACGGCACACCGAGAAAGGAGTCACAGCTTCGTTGATACACTTGCAGAGATAACCTATCGGCGGCTACGTGGCACTGAAACAGCAAGTGGCAAGCCGGTAATCCCATCATGGGCACTTCGGCTACGTTCCACGCACTGACAATCATGCGCCGATCAGTCGGGTTGTTGGCTAGCTTATCTTCCAACTGTGCAATCTGATCGATAGCCTCTTGCCCAGACTCCAGCCCCCAAGTGCGCCACTGTGCCCCGTACACCGGCCCAAGATTACCGTTCGCATCGGCCCACTCATCCCAGATATGACAGCCGCGATCCTGTAAGTAGTCGATATTCGTTCCGCCGCCAAGAAACCAACAAAGCTCAGTCGCGAGCGTCTTGAAAGCTGTGAACTTGGTGGTCACCAACGGAAAACCTTCCCGCATATTGAATCGCATTTGATGACCGAAGTGCGTGAAGCAATCTACCCCAGTTCGTGTAGTTACCCAATTTCCGTAACGCTTAATAGTGCGTAGGTATGTGTGGTACTGCCTCACGATTTCTTCTCCTGTTCGTTAAATGCTTTCTTCATTTCTTTGTACATGCGTCGGGCACTTCTGGAAGTCATCACCCGTTGATGCTGGTGATAGTGCGTCTGCTTGATTCCCTTGCTGTTTGTTTTTTGACGATGCTCGGGTATGTGTATGGTGTGTTGCACATTCCCATACTCGACTTCAGGCTTGCCAAGCGTAGCCTGTTCAGCTAGTCGGCGCAGGGTCTTCAGTTTTCTTGCTTTGCCCATCTCGGACTATCCCTAACCGTTTGCAGTGAAGCTCAAGCATCAGTCCAATGTGATGAACGACGCCATTGACGAATGTTCCTTTCTCTAAGCCGCCGCCAGCGGGAACATAGTGGCCCCCCTTCAAACTATTTATTGAAGTCAGTTCTTCGATTACATAGATGGGAAACGGTCCCGGCTGGCGCAGTATAGAAGACAGTAACGTGCCAAGCATTTGCAGCCACTCGTAGTGATCTACGCATCGTGCGCTAAAGAACACTTCAAACGGGCGACGTTGCAGGGCACATTGTTTACCTTGGGGGGCCTTACCGCATGGCTTACCGTCCTGATTCACGTCCACACAAGCTGTGCAGTACCACACGTCGTTGATGGTCATGTAGAGGGAGGGTGTATCAGAATCGCCAGGACGAATCTTGTAGGTCATTCCATTGACCACATGAGGCCGGGGTAACTTGGAGTCGTTCATTGCCGCTTGGGCTTGATAAGGGAGATCATCTCTTGATGGATCTCTTCCTTCAACGCTACTTTCCGTTCGGCCGGTACTTCCACCTTGCCATCTTCACGGAAGACAATCGACGTGAGCTTCTTCGCGTTATTGTCCATCACCAATCGAAAGGCCACATCGCCGTCCACACCCATTGCCACAAAAGCACCGTAGGTCACCACCAACACATCGGCCAGTTCTTTGGCTACCTTGGCGTAGGCCCGAATATAGTCTTCTTCCGATGCTATGTCCATAAGGGCTTGCACAGCCTCCTGGGCCTCTTCTTGGAGCAGTATCCGCCGCAACTTGCGAACGTCATGATCCATCTCGTCAAACTTTTCGGGAACACCCTGACCGGCCGTTGTCATCCAGTCTTTAACCTGTCGGAAGTTCGTAGTATTTTCGTTGTCCACTGATAATCTCCTGCGCGTGCGTGACCAAAGTATCGAGACCCGCTACCCTATCTGGGCTGTACACTCTTTGCACTCGCGTCATGGCACGGAGATAACCCGGCACGCCGCGAGATTCTGGGGTCTCAGTTTTCAGATGCAGCCATACCTCTCTGACAAGGGGGGCGCATTTTCTGTCTCTCATCCAAGCGTGCTTCACGGGCTTTTCGTTGCTCGGACGCACGCCTTTGCGTTTGCGTATCTTCATGTGTACCTCGATAAAAAAACCCCCGGCCAGGAACGGCCGGGGTAAGTGCTTCGTCGGTAGGAGACCTAAGAAGCATCACGGAGGAAGATCATGCCGCTTGAAGGTCACGCTTCCATGCGCGACCATCCTGTTTCCGGTTGTAGTGTTTGCCTCCGCGCTCCACCTTGGGCTTGAGTGCAGCTTCCGCCTGACCCAGTACCAACTTCCAGAGCGGGTTTCGGCGGCTCGACTTCTTCCGCTTCTTCATTCCGCTTGCCTCCGTGAATGTCACTGTTATTACCATTATAGATCACATCGGCCGGGATCTTAACTTATTTATGTGAGCCAGTTGGCACGTCTGAATCGTCACAGCCCCCGCAGGGTGCTAGGCCACGGTTTTTCAAGCGATACACCAATTCGCCGTCAGTGCCGGGTCGAGACTTCAAACTGAATAGCTCCACGCCTGCTTCCAGAAGTAAGCCTTTCGCTATCTGAAGATCCTCCGTCCACTGTGGCCCCTTGCCATCGAAGGTCACATCGTTGCCGATCACTCGCACTATCCCTGACTGGATTATGCCGCGAGCGCACGGAGAACACGGGAATGGTTCGTAATGCATGTAGAGTGTTGCACCATCCAGCGCAATGCCGTGTCGAGCGCAGTTGTATATCACGTTACGCTCTGCATGCTCAGTGACCGCATACTTGAGTGGGCGTTCGTGATACCTCGGATTGTTGTCATCGATCCCTCTTGGGAAACCGTTGAACCCAATCGCAAGTTGTGCCATCGACGTGCTATCCACAGCAACCGCCCCGAGCTTCGTGCTTCTATCTTTCGACTTGCTCGAAACGTACTTCGCCATACCAATATAAAACTCATGCCAGTCACAATTCATTATTCCTCACTCCCATACTCAATGTTGATCTGCGCTATCGCGTGGCGGCCGTGGTGGTCTTACATGAACGGTAATTCCAGTTGAACCGGGTGCGGTAGACGGAACCCCTCGTGTTCCATACGGTCTAGTTGTTCCTGGGTGACCCCCTGGATCGGAGGGGTTCGTCGGCCGCACATCCATCTCTCCGGGTTCCACAGATAGTCCGGTTGTATCCCCGGTTCGTCCCCAAGCGGGATCGCTAAAAGGTAAGTTCCGAGTGGCTTCATCCACGCGACTGTCAGTAGCCACATTAGCGTGCCTAACTTTCGCATCACTCCAGTTCACCCACTCGCCTACACCCTCTCCAATTGGGTACTGCATCGCATACTGATACCACGGATTCCCGAAGGCGTATGCCACGAGCAATGCTCCCAGAATCGGCAGGCAAAAGTCAACTATCTGTCGTGTCGAATATCTCATCTTGTAGAAGTACCGTGGGTACATCCTCCCACTCGCCGCCACTGACTCGGGTTTGTAGAACGGGGTCTCCCCAGTATTCCAACACGCTCGCCGCCAAACTATCACTACCTATGACAACCTTCCGACGTACCCAACGAAGCTCTGCTATGCCGCTCATGCCGCTTTCTTCTGCGCGACACGTTGCTGCAACACGGCTGGCAACTCGGGGGTGTCATCAGAACCACGCACGAAGACAATGCCGATGGGCCTCAACTTCTTTGAACGATTGGCGTCGAACAACACACCCTGCTCGGTCACCCATGATTCTTTTCCGTAACTACCATCTTGGAGAACCAGACGGTAGAACCCATCCTTGCCGTCATGCAGACGGACTATGGTCAACTTTTGTTTCACTGTTGATACCTCTCTGTCGTAAGACTTCGCGGTGCCTAGTGACCCAACCACGCTTCCACCAATCGTGTGGCGTCGTACCCCGATCATACGGGTTTACGTCATCGTGATTATCACGGGCCGACCGGCCGATGATGTATGCCTTGTGGGCGGATATGTGTACTGGATCACTCATGTGGAATTCGCGGCATCATGCCGCACCCCTGTGTGACGATGTAATCTTGGCCGCGAATCGTCGCCTCATAAATGGGGCACGGTCCCGCGTCACCAAGCAATCGGTACTGAACTATCCCTTTGCGGTCATTGTGCCAATCGTGTTCATGCATGGCTTGCTCTAAGGTAGGCTTTTGAGTCGCTACCTGTAGTAACGGAAATTCCGCCTGCCACACCATACCCACAACGATGCCTGCGATAAGAAATATCACGGCAACAAAACACAACGAGCCTTTTGAACTCACTTGGAAAACGACGCCTTGATACGAGCAATGCTCATATCGCGCTCGACAAGTCGAGCCTTACGCTGTGCTTCCAACCAAGCGATCACCGAAGAAAGTGTCTTCGACCCTGGACGTAGGTTGTCATCTATTTTGACAGGCATAGCCGCCTCCGTGATTTTTCGACTCTGGTATTATGGCAGCATCTCAGGCAGAATCAACGCCGAAAAGCGTGACAGGGGTCTCAGTTTTGAAGATAAACAAGGTCGCCGGGGCCAAAAACGGCAAGGCTCTGGTCAAAAAGGAACCCGCTTCCTCGGGTCGGTACAAGCGACTCAAATCCCTCGGGGATGACAGGATTGCCATGATTACGGCCATGTTCATGGAGGGCAAGGCCGCCGCAGTCATCACTCGGGTTATCCAAGAAGACTGGGGCGAACTCCCTGATATCAAGCACGAATCTCTCGCCCGCGACTTGGTTCGATTCAAAAAGGAAGAGATCGATCCCAAGATCATGATGCAGGGCAACCTTCTGTCCGAAGATACCCGGCAGGAAATCATTCGCCGCATGAAGGGGCAACTCGACGTGCTGGACGAAATGAAAAGTCTGTGTATCGATCAGACTGCCCGCTACAAAGCGATGGCACTCAAAGCCGTGAACTCCATGCACCAGAAAGACGAGTCACACGCCGCAACAGAGGGTGAACGTCTGCATCGTATGCTCAAGGAACTAGCCGGTCTTCAGATGGAGTCAGGCATCATACCCCGAGCGCCTAGAGTCGTATCCGCCCATGTGAACTTCCAGAGAACGGCCGCAGAGGATGCGTACCTATCGGATGTGTCTGTTCGTAAGGAGACAACTGCCAAGGCACGACAAATTATCGACGTACTTCGTGAGTCCGACGCTATCGACGCTGAATTTGAAGAAGTGCCTGACACTGAAGAAGAACCTGCATGAAACGTCTGAAGTCGATCACCCCTGAATCGGCTCTCCATGTTCTCTCTGAAATTTACGGAGAGGATCAGGGTGCTAAGTTTTGGAGTGAGATAAACGACAGCTACAAGGCTCACGAACTTCCCACAGAATTCGCCAAGCTCATCAACGGCATCATGGATGGTCACTTACAGTCCACGGATAACTTCCGTTGTGAGCCAGTCGGCCTAGAAGAATTCATGTTTGAGCCTTTCTACCTTGGGCAGTCAAGGGATGAAATCTGGCCAGAGGTTTTCAAGGAACTCATCGAACTCAATTCAGGTAAGTACATCGAAGCTATTCTCACTGGGGCTATCGGTACTGCCAAAACTACAATCGCCCTCATCACGCAGGCGTATCAACTGTACCTTCTCTCTTGCTACAAAAACCCTCACCGGGTACTCGGCATCAAACGCTCTGACGAGATCCTGTTCATATTCCAGAACCTCTCTGAGAAAACGGCCAAGGTCGTAGACTACGCTCGTTTCAAGAGCATGCTCGACCACTCCAAATACTTCACCAGTGCGTTCCCCTACGATGGAAACGTCGAATCCTATCTGAAGTTTCCGTACCGCATCGAGTGCCGCCCAGTCTCCGGTAAGATGACGGCGACCATTGGACAAAATGTATACAGCGGCCTGATTGACGAAGTGAACTTCATGGAAATCATCGACCGATCAAAACGTATGCACGATGCTGGAACCTACGATCAAGCCGAGTCCCTTTACAACTCCATCAGCACACGACGTAAGTCTCGCTTTATGGTTGAGGGTCATCTGCCTGGAATTTTGTGCATCGTTAGCTCAAGAAATTACCCCGGTCAGTTCACGGACAAGAAAGAATACGAACGCAAGATAGATATCCAGACAAACGGCAAAAGTACAATCTATCTTTACGATAAACGAGTATGGGATCTGCGCCCTGACCGATTCAGAGGCCCCACCTTCAATGTCTTCTCAGGTAATGAGTCCGTCAAACCACGGTTGCTTGGCAAAGATGAAACCATGCCATCCCATCTAGAGGATCTCGTGCATCCGGTTCCTGTGGAGTACAAAGAGGATTTTTCCAGGGATATCTATCAGGCTATAAGGGATATTCTTGGTATCTCAACTCTGGCCAAGTTTCCGTACATCCATGACGTTAGTGCCATTGCAGATTGCATGGACCGGCCGCTTCGTGTTCTTAGCGCCGACACCACGGACTTCACAGACGATAAGATACGAGTATTCAAGAAGCGTTTCTCGATGCCAGATTCGCCGCGCTTCGTTCACGTTGACCTTGCGGTATCGTCTGACTCGGCCGGTATCTGCATGGGGCACGTTCCTGAATTCGTACTGATTGAACGTGGTGACGTGTCAGAAGTATTACCCTTCTTCCATATCGACTTCTGCTTAGAAATACGGCCGCCCAAAGGCGATGAGATTCCATTCTACAAGATTCGTGAACTCATCTACCTCATCCGAGATCGTGGCCTCAGTGTCAAGTGGATCACCTTCGACAGTTACCAGTCCAAAGACTCGCAGCAAATCCTACGGCAACGGGGCTTCCTAACCGGCGAACAGAGTATCGACCGTACCACGGTGCCCTACGACATTGCCAAAACTGCGTTGCTTGATCGCAGAGTCTCGATGCCTAAGTGTGACAAGCTCAGAACAGAGCTTACGCGGCTGGAGAAAGACCAGAGCAAGGTGAAGATCGATCATCCCATGAACGGGTCAAAGGATATGTCGGATGCCTTAGCCGGGGTCATATACGGTCTGACGATGCGACGTGAGACGTGGACGCGGAACGATATCCCGTTCGGTAAGATTCCAGAGTCCGTGACTGAGGCTCTGGCCGCGCAGTTAGAGGCTAAGGCAACCGGACGTAGGGCATAGTACGTAGATAGCGAAGCTGAAACCCCGCTTTCTCATATATGTGGGTAACCCATCCTTTCTTGGTTTCTTCGTTAACATGCCACCATTTTATCACCGCTGAAACTACGACCCACCTATCTGGGAGATAGACAGGACCATCTACGATGTGGCATCGGACTTTCATCGCTTGTATCGGATGCCTCGGATGACAGCACGCTGCACGTCTGGGTTACGCTTCCTCAGTTCTTCTCGCGACGGTATGCCCTCCATCCTCTTGCCGCTTTTCTCTTTGCCGCATCGAGTACAGGAGACTATCTCCCACATATAGCCGTCGCCGCGAATGATCGCACTGCCGCGATACTTCCAGGCATGTATGCCGATAAAACACAGGCACTCTTTCAAGAACTGTTTCATAGTCCGTCTGCCACAAAGGGAAGTTTATTGGCCATATCCTCGTGAGTGACCCACCAGTTCTTCACGGCACGACCGGCCGCTATGGTGTAGCCGATACTCGCTTGGAACGTATCTTTGTGGTGGCAGATCGAAGATCCGACACCTATCGCTTCGTTGGTGCGTAAACACTCGATCACACACGTCACGATATCCCGGCCCGCAACCCGCGTCACGTAGTAGCTCGCGACATGCGGAGTATTGATCAGGGACAACTCAAACTTCGGATGACTCATGCTCAAGTACCTCTTCATCGTCTTCGTCTTGTACATCGTCAGTACCTAGCTTCATCAACTGGTTCCTGACTACACCCCACTTGTCCAGCGGTTTCGTCGGTAGCCCGCCGCCGCTTATGACGTAAATGGGTTCATCCATGCGTCGATGGGTGCGCGGATCCATCTCACCAGGGGGCAAGATATAATCCACGATCACAGTCGTGCCTTCCGCCGCTCTGTGAAACGGGAATAGCAGTAACAGGCACTCGTCGCCTTTGTTGATCTCTTGTGAATTCATTTTCCAAATTCCTTGAAGAACTTGTCTACCGTCTTCGTCGGCTTCACGCCGCGAGGGTTTACCAAGTTCTCCTTAATCAGTTCCTCACCGTGATCAGTCGAGAGTATTATTTCTTCGTCTTCTTTCGGTTCCAAGTCAAACGTCTTTGGAAGATCCGTGCCCGTATACTTCTTTTGCAGAGTCTTCCAAAGGTCTGGTTTCAATAGATCAGTCATGGTAGTGGCTAGGCCGCCATCCTTGGCAGCCCATACGCCCCTGCTTACAGGTTATCGGGGGTGACGTTCAAGGCGTCGATCTTCTTGACGCACTTGATCGAAGCGTGCCCGCCGCGCTTCACTTCACGAAGCTCCAGCGTGTCCACGACACAACCCATGCTATCGAGCTTGTCCAGAACCGGACCAATGTCGATGTACCGAGTGTCGATGGTCGGCTGCGTGATCGCCGGGGCCGTGGTCAGAGTCTCGATATCTGGCGCAGTCGTGGCGACGTTGCTCGACGTGTAACCCGGATCCATCGGCGTGTCTTTGTCGCCCCCGAAGGCGCTGCATCCCGAAAGGATGACGGCCGCGAGGATCATGGCGATAGTGCTGAAATTTCTCGTAGTTCTCATAGTCGTGTTCTCCTGAGTGAAAAAAGCTCCGTTACTCCCTAATCCAATATGCAGCGGTCTTTCAGGATCTTGTTGCCCTTGTCACATGCATCCAGTTCAATCCGCAGCCAAGCATTTTCACTACGGAAAGTGTTCGTTTGTTTCTGTGCGGTCATGTAGCGATCTTTCCAATCCGTCTCGCTCATCTTCATGATCGATGCCATAATTACAGCACCTAATACCGCACCGATAAGTACGTTGCCGTTATTAGTCACGGTAGTTGCAACTCATCACGTACCGAGTCCCTGCATCCAGGGCACGAATGAACTCACCCGCGCCTGCCATGCACCTACTGAACGACGTGAAATATTCTTTTTCACGATCTTCCCAAAGGCCGGTGACATTGATGGCACTGATAAGAACGTAAATCTCTTTGCAGTTCCCGTAGCACTTCACGACGTTGTACATTTCAGGCACGTAGGGCTTGCCCAATCCAAGGAACTCGCCAGTGTAGTAGTCGGCCGTCGTGCGATACGCCTCTCGTGAGTAGGCATTCTGCACGCCATACAACACGAGATAGATCAGCACGGCACAACCGAAAAACTTGGCTGCCCTCACGAAACTAACTTCACAATCATCGAGTGCTGCCCGCACCAGCCGGTTTTCGGAATCTGAGGCCACGCGCCGAGACACATCGGAACGGTCTCATTGATCAGGTTCCGTGCTTGAGCCATGAAGGGATGGGGCATCTTGCCGCGACATTCACCCGCCTCATCGGTGAGTGGGTTGTAATGTTTGCAGGTTTCGCAGGTAGACATTCGCGCCTCCGTGAGTCCACGCAAGTGGACAGTTTCATCTCAAAGTGTAGACCACGGTCAGGGAACATTCTGTGACGTGGTTCACAAAGGTCGAGGATGCCATCCGTGGCTACCCCCTTGAGAGCGGATCGGGCCTGTGTGTCGTTGGGATTCTGGCGAACGTAGTTCTTGAGCTTACGAACCTTGTTCTTCTCCCTGCGTCCCTCGCGACGATACCGCTCGCAGTTGGCACGATTACGGCCGTGCTTCCGATTCTTTTTGCCGCCCTTGGGCTGTTTACCCTTCGGTTTGGCCATAGCAGATTACCTCTTGTTGGTCATGTCTGCATGGCTTTCTCCTGTTTTTGGCCAGCCGGGACTATATCACCTTTTCCGCAACCAGCGAAACAGTCCCGTTCGTTTGGGCGCTTTTGGGGCCGCGTCGAGCCTGTAGCTCATAGGCACTTCGGTGACTTCGTAGCCGACGCAACGCAGCGTGGCCAGAGCCTTATCCAGTTCCATCCCCAACACACGCTTCTTCAGAATCGGGGCACACTCGGTTACAACACCATCATGCTCTACGAATCCGGCCTCGATTACGACTCTCCTGTGGCTTGCTCTATACATTCGCATGCTTCAATCCGCCCGCTCTATTGATCTGATATGTAGTGACGAGTTTGGCCAGTGTAATGACAAGTTATCTCTTCACCTACCAATCGACCACCCACCGAGACTGAAGTCATTGTGTTTTCGTTCGTCATACTGATAGCAACTTCGGTGTTTCTTTTCAAGACAGACGCCAATCGTTCCATCTCTACCCAAAACTCTTCTGGCTCCAAAAACTGCATCACTTAATGCTTCGGTGGCATGTTGAAAATTGGGGTGTCTGGATCAACAACTTTCTCTAGCTCCGTTAAAGCCTCACCGATGTTCCTTATCGTAAGACTCAGACTTTCGTCTGTGCCCATCATTACTTGGATTGCGCCCGAGTGGTCATCAATGTTCTTTTTGTGATCGATAAGACCCGCTCTGTGATTCTCCAAGTTCGCAGCGTGATCATCGAGCCGTTGACCGTAACCATCGAGCCGTTCGGTGAGAAGGTCGAGTGTCTCACCTTGGGCCTTGATCGCACGGTTATAACTGTCACCAACGTCCAATACGTGAGCCTGTAGGTCTACCAAACTCTTCCGTGTCGCAATCAAATAGGTGCGTGTGCGATACAGACAGATGCCGGTAGCCACGGCAATGCCCAGTGCGAATGATGCGATAGCCAATTCCATCCCAATCTCCTTAGTAGGTGGGGCCGACCCCCCAGAATCACCGGGGAGGTAAAAACAAAGGGGCCGACCCCTAGAACGTGCCTGAACTGCGGATTCCCCACAGGCTTACCAGCCCCACGCTACCAGAGCCTAGCAGGGGCCTCTCCTGGCTGCCGTGACGCAGTTCACAGACTAGGAGGCTCGCATGGCCCTCATAGCCTTGTATCCCGCCCAGGCCCCCGCCAGAGCCTCTCTGGGCGTGATTCCTAGCTCGGTGGCCATATCGTCACAGACCTTCCACAACTGGGCCTCAGTCAAGCCCACCCGCTTCGCTATGCGCTTCACGCAAGCACTGTGTACTGCATGTGTCATTTTCTGCTCCATGATCCGTATTTAACCACACGTATACTCAGGCCGCGCTTCTTGGCTTGAGCGATCATATTATTGGTGCCGGGTGAGTTACCGTCCCAGAAGGCGATCAGATGGGTCGCATATTCGGCCATCTCAGTATTGCGGATTGGACCGGCCGCTTGCTTGTAGCGATTCCACTCGGCGGGAAACTCCTTGACGGTGAACCCCC
>Ga0209976_10002108_pt1 | contig 11423 bp, 9 predicted proteins | sample SumtaG_FD_182806 | JGI IMG/M metagenome (GOLD analysis project Ga0209976, IMG submission 182806) | Deep subsurface microbial communities from Indian Ocean to uncover new lineages of life (NeLLi) - Sumatra_00157 metaG (SPAdes) (version 2) | ecosystem: Environmental > Aquatic > Marine > Oceanic >... | reverse complement strand
GAGGAGCTATTTATGGAGATGCTTCTGTTGTCCCAACACCAGAAGATTATCCCGAATTACCCTTGTCTCCATATGGCGTTTCTAAATTATCTTTTGAAAAATATTTAAATTATTATTACGGAAGATTTAAATTACCTTTTGTTTCTTTAAGATATTCTAATGTTTATGGCCCTAGACAAAAAGGAGGAGTGATTCCTATCTTTTGCAATAAAATGCTAAAGAAGCAAAAAGTAACCATTAATAATAACGGAGAACAAACAAGAGATTTTATTTTCGTTAAAGATGTCGTAAAAGCAAACCTTTTATCTTTAGAAAAAGACAAATTAGGCATTTTTAATATTGGTAGTAGCGAAGCGATTACAATTAATGCTGTTTTTAATAAAATTAACGATTTGATAGGCTTAAATTCTGAAAAAGAATATAAGGATTTAATCCATAAGGAGCAATTAAGAAATAGTATTAATAATAAAAAAGCTAAGGAAGAACTTGGATGGTCTCCTAATTATAATTTTAATGATGGATTAGAGGAAATCGTAAATTGGTTTAAAGAGAAATTATAAAAATGATTAGTGCCTCTATTAATATTAAATCGTTACTGTTTAAGAATGGGGAATTAAGACAGACTATTTTTAAAAATACTTTTTGGCTAGTGATAGGTGAGAGCTTCACGAGATTTTTAAAATTATTTTTAATTATTTATGTTGCTAGAATTCTGGGTGTTACTGAGTATGGAAAATTTACCTTTGCTCTTTCATTTGTCTCTTTATTTGCTGTTTTTTCTGATTTTGGGCTTAGCACAATCACCATTCGTGAACTTTCGCAGGAAAAAGAAAAAGATTTTCCTTTTATTTTTTCTTTAAAAACATTTTTGAGCTTAGGAGCTCTGATTTTAATTTTTGTTGGCTCTTTTCTTATTACTCCAGATACTGTAATCCGAAAATTGATATGGATTTTAGCAGTTTATATTCTAATAGATAGCTTTTCTGGAATTTTTTATTGTTTTTTTCGAGCTCGCCAGAAAATGGAATATGAGTCTTTTGCTAGAATATTTCAGGCAATAATAGTAACTGGAGCAGGGTTTTTTATTATTTTTAATTTTCCGTCTACGCAAAACTTAAGCTTTAGTTATTTATTCGCTACTGTTCTTACATTCTTTTTTATTTTATTATTTTTCCGTTTTAAATTTTATCCGTTAAAATTGAGTTTTGATAAAATTATTTGGCAAAATTTATTGAAAATGGTGTGGCCGTTGGGTTTGACGGGAATGCTGAGCGGGGTTTATGGTAATATTGGCTCTATAATAATGGGAAACTTAGGACAAATTACTGAGGCTGGTTGGTATAATGCTGCTCTTAAGATTGTGGGAATTGCCCTGCTTCCTGTAGGTTTAATTTCAGCGAGTTTTTTTCCAGTATTAAGTAAGCTTTTCAAAGAATCAAAAGAAAGTCTTCAAAAAACTTGGAACTACTATATAGAAATAATGATATTTTTTGCTGTACCTTTAACTGTAGGGGGAATAATCCTAGCTCCGAAAATTATAGATTTTGTTTACGATCCCAACTATTTTCCTTCTATTTTGGCTTTTCAAATTTTAATTGTAATGGTATCGTTTTCTTTTATATTAATACCTTTTAGTCAAATGTTAATTATTTCAGATCATCAAAAAAATAATCTTTGGATTACTTTTATAGGGGCAACAACTAGTATTGTTTTAGGATTAATTTTAATTCCTCGTTACAGTCTTTATGGAGCGGCTATCGCAATATTAATCAGTACTATTTTAATGTTTTTTTTATTTTTTATATTTAGTGTTAGGATTACTCATATTAATCCAATCAATTTAAGCATGGTTTTCCATACGATAGGGGTTTTAATTGCTTCCGCTTTAATGTATTTTGTAATTTCCCGCCAAGGTATTTATAATTTGTATATATTGAAATCTATTTTGGTTGGAATAGCTACTTATTTAATTTCTTTTCTTGGATATAAAAAAATAGCAAGTAATTTTCTAAACATTAAAAATTTCTAAAATTATATGACTTCAAAAAACAAATACAAAATTGGAATTATTGGAATAGGTTATGTTGGCGGGGCATTAAGAAATTGGTTTGAGAAAGAAAAATATCCTCTTTTTCTTTACGATAAATATAAGAAAATTGGCTCTATTGAGAAAATTAATAAAGCCGATATGGTTTTTATTTGTGTTCCTACACCTTTTTATGAAAAAGGAGGGTATAATGACTCCTCTGTTTTAGAATCATTAAAGAATCTTTCTGGAAAGAAAACAGTAATTATTAAATCTACTATTTTGCCTGGTTCTACAGAAAAATTCCAAAAAAAATTTCCTCAACATAAAATTCTTTTTAACCCAGAATTTTTAAGAGCTAAAACTGCAAAAAATGACTTTTTAAATCCTAAAAGACAAATTATAGGAGTTACGAAAGAAAGTAAAAGTATGGCTCAAAAGATTTTAGACGTTTTACCAAAAGCGGCTTATGAGAAAATAATTTTAGCAAAAGAAGCTGAAATGGTTAAGTATTTCAGTAATGCTTTTTTAGCAAGTAAGGTGGTTTTTGCTAACCAAATTTATGATTTATGCCAAGCTTTAGGCATTAATTATAATACAGTAAAAGAGGTAGCAGGTCGCGATCCCCGAATTAGCCATAGCCATCTTGATGTTTTTTTTGATGGATATAGGGGATATGGGGGAGGTTGTTTTCCTAAAGACGTTAATTCTATTTTGCAATTAGCTAAAAAGCTTAATGTTGGCTTTGATTTTTTAATAACGGTAAAGAAAATCAATGAAGGTTTAATGAATAAAAATAAGAAGCAGGATGAAAAATAAGCAGATGAAAAGTGGTTTTGGAGTAATCTTATATTCAAAGATAACAGATGAAAAAGACTTTAAAATATACATTGATAATATTCACTCATTCTTTGATCATTTATTTAATATAGAACTTGTTAAGCGGATTTATTTCGTTGATGATTCTGATGAGAAATTTCAAAATGATTTAAGAAATACTATCCTGGCCTTGATTAAAATAAAAAATTCTAAGATAGAGCTTGTAGATATTATTGGCAATAAAAATATTTATAACGCCGTGAATAATGTTTGGGCAAAAGTTGAAGAAGAATATATTCTTAATTTTCAGTCTGATTATCGTTTAATTCAGTTTTTGCCTCTAGGAATAATTAAAAAATCTCTAGAGAGGTACCCTGATATTTATTCAGTTCACTTAGCAACTGGAGGGGAGTTTGGTTATAGTAATTCTCAGATTAAACACGAAATAAAGAAAAAACATCCTTACTATAAAAATTTCAGAGATGAAGAAATGGAAACCTGGTTTTGTTTTGATGAAGAGAAGGTTTATACATTGTCTCAAAAATTATATTTAAAGCAAAAGAAAGGCGTTTTGTCCAAGGATGCGCCACTAGGAATTGAATTAATTCCTCGAGTTATTAACGAAAAAAATACTTTATGGACGCCTAAATGGCCAGTTAAAATTTTGAAAAATAAGGGTAAGGAAAGGTTTATTGGCGGACCTTGCATATTTCGCTCAAGGGTAATTAAAAAATACCTTCCTCTTCCTAAAAGATATATAGACGAAGAAACAGCTGAATGTGCAGAAGGATATTTTTTAAAAACTAATATTGATTGTAAATATTATTCTGGCTATCTTAATTTACAAGCTTTTGCAATCCAATATAAGGACCCTGAAAGACCACTTTGGAATGTTGAAAAAGAATATTGGAAGGCTTATCTACAACGAAATAGCGTGCCAGTTTTTCGTAATAACATTAAAGATGCTCGGTCAATAAATATTTTCGAAAGCATACTAAAGCGAGTTCAGTTTTTTATACTCTGTCGATATTGTTGCTTAAAATCTTTTTTAGGATGGCAGTTTGAAAATTTGGCAATATTTTTATTGGGTAAGCCTCGAGCTAAATGTCTCCATCGTTTTTTTAGAGATTTTTTTCAGCTTGGTCCCATAATAAATCAGGAAAGAGATATTAAATTTTCTTCTATAACGGTTACTTACAATGATGCTTTGCATTTAGATGAGTGCTTAAAAGCTTTAAATTTTTGTGATGAAAAAATCGTAATTGATTTAGGGTCAGATGACGACTCGATAGAGATTGCTAAAAAAAACGGAGCTAGAATGTTTTATCATAAGAGAGTTGATGTTGTTGAGCAAATAAGAGAGTACGCTGTGAGCCTAGCTAGTAACGATTGGATTGTTTTTATTGATCCTGATGAAATTTTCCCTACATCTTCAATAGACAAAATAATTAAAACAATAAATTCTAACCCAAGCGTAAGAAGTGTGGCGTTTCGTCGCAGGAATTATTTTCTTGGTTCGCCCATTAAATATGGACGATGGCATGATAAAGTTTATTATATTAGAGTTTTTCATAAAGAAGCCATGACTTTTAGTAAATTTGTCCACAGGGGAATGGAGCGTAAGAAAGAATTTAGAAAAATAAATTTAAAGGACTACATAATGAAGCATTATTGGGTTGATTCAATGAAAGAATTTTACCGTAGGCAAGTTAGATATTTAAAACACGAAGGAGAGAGTAGGCATAAAAACAACAAACGTTTTTCTCTTATTGGAATGTATATTGCTTTGATTAAAATGTTTTTAGACTCTTATATTAAACAATTAGGATTTTTGGATAGAAAAAATGGTTGGAAGTTGGTAAGATTAGCTTTATGGTATGAAAAAAATTCTTGGATTTCTTTAAAGCAATATCAAAATAAAAAAAACGAATAGAAAATGTTTAATCAAATATTTAAAAATAAATTGTCAGAGATAATTTGTAAATATCCTGCTCTTAAAAAAGTTTTTAAACAAACATATGTTTTCTTTTTTTCTTTGTTTTTCTTTATACCTTTGCGATTATTTACGAAAAATTCTTTTGTCCCTATAGTAAAAATTTTAGGGAGACATGATCGAATAATTCGAAAGGGTAAATTCGCTGGAACAAGATGTTATTATAAAACAGCCCTGTTGAATACTCTTATTAAGTTTAGACCAAAGACATGTCTTGAAATTGGAACTAATTATGGAGGAACAGCTAAAATATTTAAATACTATTTTGAGAAATATAAACCAGATGGCGTATTAATTACTGCCGATATCCGTAAGTATGTGGATTTGGATGATAATAATATTAAGCAAGTGCTAGTTTATTCTCATGTAGCCAATATTGAAAATCATCATGACGTTTTTGCGAAACAAATGTTGCCTGGATTTAATGCACGTCTCGATGATTCTGTAAAAGTAAATTGTGAAATTCTAAAAATAGAATTAGAAAAGATTGGCGTTGATGCTTTTGATTTTTGTTTTATAGACGGCGATCATCAAAAAATATCTTTTTTAAGAGATTTGGAGATTGTAAAAAAACTATCTTATTTTCCTCATTACGCTTTACTCGACGACACTAAAGAAGAGGAGCACGAATGTTCCTCCATTTATAATAAAGAGCTTGTGGGCCAAGTTAATCATTATGATTTTGATGACTGGCCCATATTTGTGGGAATGAGTTTGATATGGGAAAAAGATAAAAAATTGTTAAAAGCTTTGAATCAATGAGGTTAATAAAAACAAATGGCGATTTTTTTTAAAAAAATTAAATGGAGAATAGAATTCTTGTTTCAAAATAAAAAAAATAAAAATTTAAAATTTTTACTTTTTTCTATTTTGCCTTCTCGTTTTAAAGTCGTTTATTCGGAGATTGTTGCAAAAAAAATATTAAAATATTTGGAAAAAGAAAAAATAATTAAAATTACAGAGTTGCCTCAAGAAGATTATTTATTGGTTGATTTTTTATTGCTTAAAGTAAGTTATAGAAAACGGTTGAACTCAGGTGGCTTGCTACCTTTATTTATAGATTTAATTTATCCGTATTTATCGAAAAGCGTGTCTCAAAAAATAAAACATGAAATAGAAAAGTATAGGATGTTTTATCGTGATTTTTACTGGGAAGGTCCTTATGAAAAAGGAGAAGTGATGTTATCTTCTGGAGATTATGTGATTGATGCTGGGGCAAATATTGGAGTTTTTTCTGCTTTTGCTGCAAAAAGAGTAGGTAAAAATGGAAAAGTTTATGCTTTTGAGCCATTTAAGGAAACAATAATTTTATTGAATAAGACAATTAGTGCTAACCATTTAAGTAATGTTGAAATTGCGCCATATGCATTAGGCAAGGAAAACAAACAAGTTTTTTTCTCTAAAGACAAGAGTAGTTCTGGAGGAATTTGTAGTGACTTAGATCAAAAAAAGATTTCTCTTCATGATAAAAAAGTTTTTCAAGTAACTTTAGATTGGTATATTAAAAAATTTAACGTTCAAAAAGTTGATTTTATTAAAGCTGATATTGAAGGGATGGAAAGAGACTTATTAATTGGGGCAGAACAAACAATTAGGTCTTTTAAGCCCAAAATAGCAATTTGTATTTATCATTTTCCTGACGACCCAGAAGTTATAGAAAAAATGATAAAAGATTTTGTGCCAGAATATAACATAGTAAAAACTAACAAAAAACTTTATGCTTGGGTTTAGTTTTTAAGAGGTTTATAAGAATAAAGCTTAGTTGATATGTTAAAAAGGTAAATTATGAAAATATTTTGTAAAACATTTAATAAAAATGTAAAATTAAGTTTGTGTTTTTTAAAAAACATTGAAAGTATGAAGAAAAACTAATTATTATAAAAATAATATGGAAGTTAAAAATAAGAAATTTTTAGTAACCGGAGGAGCAGGCTTTATTGGTTCAAATATGGTTAATAGTTTGATTAGCAAAGGAGCTGATGTTGTTGTAATTGATAATTTATCAACTGGGCGAAAACAAAACTTGAATCCGAAAGCAAAATTTTATGAGATAAATATTGCTGACCAAAAAATTCAATCTATTTTCGAAAAGGAAAAACCTGAATTTATTTATCATTTTGCTTTTAATGTTTTGGTTCCTCAATCCGTTAAAAATCCACTTATGGATATGGACAGTATTGCTGGCTCATTAAACATTTTACAAAATGCTAAAAATTATGGAGTTAAAAAAATAATTTTTTCTTCTTCAGGCTTTATTTATGGCAATAATTCAAATTTACCAGTTAAAGAAAGTGCTTCTTTTGAACCAGCTTCTCCGTACGCGGTGGCAAAATATACAGTAGAAAACTATTTGAAATTTTTTAAGAGAGCTTATAATTTATCTTGTGTAATTTTTAGGTATTCTGCGGTATATGGGCCAGGACAGATAACTGGTGCTATGGCTGACTATATTCGAAAGTTGTCCTCAGACAAACAAGCTGAAATTTATGGAGATGGCATGAAAACCAGAGATTATGTTTATATTGATGATGTGGTTCGCGCGAATCTTTTAGCTCTTGATTTATCCGATAACTACCAATGTCCAGTTTTTAATATTAGTACTGGAGTAGAAACTACCCTTAATGATCTATATAAGAATATTGCTGATTTACTTAACAAGGAAGCCCAGCCAATTTATCTGGGTGACCGTCCTGGAGAGCAGATTCGTTATTCTTTAGATTATTCAAAAATAGAAGATGTTTTAGGGTGGCAACCAAAGATCAATTTAAGTATGGGACTAAAATTAATTTTAGAATCTAGAATTTAATATGAATACTGGTCAAAAACTAGAATGTGCCGTTTGCGGTTTCATTTCTACTAATCAAAAATTTAAACATGTATATCGCCGTAAAAAATGGGATTTATATGAATGTCCTGAATGCACATTTCAATTTTGTTGGCCGATGGAGCAAGCTCCCCAAGATTTTTTTGAAAAGAGTTATAAAGACTTTGGAAATATATCAGTTAAGCCGACTCTTGATCCGAGACATAAATTACTTCTTAAAATGTTACCCATAAAAACAGGAACGATTTTAGATATTGGCTGTGGAGATAAGTTATTATTACCAAAACTTCGTGAAGACGGTTTTAATGTATGGGGAGTTGATTTTAATCGTAAGGTAATAGAAAAAAATTCAAAACTATTTAAATTAAAAAATTTATACGCTTTATCAATTCAGGATTTTGCTTTATTGCCGAGCCTACCTAAATTTGATTTAATAACTTTTTTTGAAGTACTAGAACATATAGAAAATCCTAAAAAATTTATTTTAATTATTAAAAAATTATTAAATAATAAAGGATTTGTGGCTTTAAGTGTTCCAGATGCAAAAATGTTTGGTCAAAGAGAAAAATTAGTAAATTCAATTCCTTATCATACAGCTTATTGGATAGAAAATACTTTGAAAACATTTTTTTCGAAAAATGGCTTTAAAATAATTGTTATGAAAAGAATTAATAGGCCAGATCCAGCTACTTTTTTAATTAATATATTGATTAATTTAAGAGTCATAAAAAGAACTTCATCTGCGTCAAATTATGATAATTGGTCAGGTAATGTTTTTCAGATTCCACTTCGTGGCTCGAAAAGTTTGCTTAAAAAAATAACTGTGTTTTTATTTAAAATTATAACTTTCCCTTTACGCGAAGTCTTATATTTTTTAAATATTAATAGGCCAACTTTTTTTATTATTGCACGACTTAAAAACTAATTAAGAAAGTTAATAATTTTTTTATTTATATTTTAAAGCAATAAAACAAGAAATGAAAAATCTTTTAGTTTCAATAGTAACGGTCACCTTTAATCGTGTTAAATATCTTGAAGAGACGATTTTAAGTGTTAAAAATCAGGATTATCCCAATCTTGAGCACATTATAATAGACGGAGGTTCAACCGATGGGACAGTAGAATTGCTCAAGCGCTATGAGCGTGAATATAACATGAAATGGATTTCGAAAAAGGATAAAGGAATTACAGATGCTCTTAATAAGGGGTTTAAAATGGCGAGAGGGGAAATTCTATGTTGGATTGATTCTGATGATATATATTTACCTGGAGCAATTAAAGAAGTAATGAGTCTTTTTAAAAAATATCCCAAAATAGATTTAGTTTTTGGAGATATTATTATTATCGACAATAAAGGTCAAAAAATTGATTATATTAAATATACTGACTTTGATTTTAATGCTTGGGTATATGAAGGGGGTGGCATGAATCCTGCTGCGTCATTTTGGAGAAAATCCCTTTATGAAAAAGTTGGCGGTTTGAATGAAAAATATATGTGGTCTCCAGATATTTATTTTTTTACACAAGCAGGGTCTTTCTCGGCTAATTTTTTTCATGTAAGAAAATTTTTATCAAAATATCGTTATCATTTAGGCCAGATTCTTGGTAACGAAAAATGTGTTAGAGATAAAAATAATATTTTTAATGTTAAGAAGTGGGAACGTAAAGAGATTTTCAAAAAGTATTATAAAGGATTTAGTCAGAGGGATTTGTACATAAAGAAGAAAAAAGCTTTATTTAAGAGAATGATTGGGTATATTAAGAATGGGGATGTTGGTTATGTTGTAAGGGGGATTTTAAGAAGAAGTTTTAATTTGTTAAAAACAAAATAAATGCCAAAAAAAACTATCATCATTCAGCATAATGGAGGGCAATTATGTAATCAGCTTTTAAGTTTTATTAATATATACGCTTATTCCCTTGAACAAGGATATAGTTGTGAAAATTATTCTTTTTTTGAATATTATCAATATTTTAATATTCCTATCAAAAATAGAATAATCTACTTCTTATTTTTTAAGTTGTTTAGTTTTTTAAATTTTCTACTACCTTTTAAGATTGCTCGAAAAATTGTTAGGTTTTTTTATAATTTTTTTGTTGCTTTTATTAGATTTTTCAAAAGAGAGCAAGTTGTTTATTCTGGTAATTCTATGCCTAATAGTGGTCCTTATTGTTTATCTCCCAGTAAAGAAACAGAAAAACAAATTCTTGCTTTAGAGAATAAGAATATTGATACTATATATTTTGATGGATGGCTTTTTAGAAACCCTGTAGGACTTAAAAAGTATCACAATCAAATTAGGCAATATTTTCAACCTAGAAAAATTTATTGGGAAAAAGTAAACTCTCTGATTTTTGACTTAAGGCAGAGGTATGATTATTTAATAGGCGTTCATATTAGGCAAAACGTATCCGAAGATGGGCCCCCTAGAAGTTCTGGGGAAAAGATAGATTTTATTTATAAAAAAGATATGGATTTAGTGTATCAGACATTAAAAAATTATCTTTTAAAATTTAAAAAAGAACCCTCCAAGACTTGTTTCCTAGTTTGTTCTAACAAAAAAATAGACACATCCTCATTTAAAGACTTAAACATAGTTGTTAATGATGGTAATTTAATAGAAGATTTGTTTGTTTTATCAAAAACAGATACTATTATTGGTTGTAAGAGTACTTTTGGGATGTTTGCTTCTTATTATGGGAATATTCCACTTATTATGTTTGAAAAAAATATTAATTGGGATGATTATATTGATAAGAAAAAGTATCTTGATCATGAAAAAATTAATTGTTAATTCTTAACTTCTTTAATGAAAAAAGTTATTTTAATTACTAATATTGTGGCTCCATACAGAATTCCTCTATATAATTGTATTCATAAATGTGAAGAGTTTGATTTTAAAGTAATAGTCTTAGCTGAAAAAGAGGAAAATAGGGAATGGGACCTTCAAAAAAACAAAATGGAATTTAGTTATCAAAGCTTGCCTGGTTGGCATTTGTTTTTTAGGAAAAAGATGAGAGAGGTTCCGGTCCATATAAACAGAGGAGTTTTTAAAACACTTTTACAATATAATCCTGATATAGTTATAACTTCTGGGTATGATTGTTTGGCCTATTGGCAGGCATTTTTTTATTGTCAGTTTTTCAAAAAGAAATATATTTTGTGGAACGGAACAACGTTATTAAGTGCAGGAGGTGTTGAGGGAATTAGGGGAGTGTTGAAAAAAAGCATTATCAAGGGAGCGGATAAATATATTGTTTATGGCACAAAGGCAAAAGAGTATTTGGAATATTTTGGGGCAGAATCAAAGAATGTTTATATTGCAACAAACACTGTTGATGTAAAATATTTTAATGATAAAGTTTTACAATATAGAGACAATAAAGAGTTTTTAGAAGAGAGAAAGAAATACCCCAAAATTTTATTTTTATATGTTGGTCAATTAATAAAAAGAAAAGGAATCGATCAAATTTTAAAAGCTTTAAAATCTCTCAACGATATAAATGTTGGGCTTATAATTGTTGGTAATGGACCAGAAGAAAAGAATTTGAAGAAATTTTGTGAAAAAAACGGATTGGAAAATATCTTTTTCGAAGGATTTCGTCAACAAAAAGAATTACCTAAATATTACGCTTTAGCTGATATTTTCATTTTGCCATCTTTTCAGGAGGTTTGGGGTTTGGTTGTTAACGAAGCATTAGCCAGTGGTCTTTATGTTTTGTCTTCAAAATATGCGGGGGCTAGTTATGATTTAGTAAAT
>Ga0209976_10002107_pt1 | contig 11426 bp, 12 predicted proteins | sample SumtaG_FD_182806 | JGI IMG/M metagenome (GOLD analysis project Ga0209976, IMG submission 182806) | Deep subsurface microbial communities from Indian Ocean to uncover new lineages of life (NeLLi) - Sumatra_00157 metaG (SPAdes) (version 2) | ecosystem: Environmental > Aquatic > Marine > Oceanic >... | reverse complement strand
AACCAGCATAAAGGTCGTCAGATTCGCTGAGTATTTCGGCCTTAGCAGAATCATCTATGTGGTACATTGTAACGACCTCAGATTCGGGTCTTTCAGCAATTCCGTACAAGGTGTTGTGCAGCTCTTGCATTTTGGCCATACACACGGGGCAACGGCGCAAGTGCGAAGCAAGAGATTCCCGGAATTTGGCGTACTGGTCAGTGGCCGGATCAATTCCGTAGGGGAGACAGAAATCGAAAATGTCGGTCGCCGAGACCTGTTCACAAGGAAATTCCTTTTGAGGCCTTTCGTCATGCAGCAGGTCCGTACGAACGCTTTCACGATACTGACATAAGGCTTTCCGGCAATTCGGACACATGCACAAGTGTTTCAAAACCTCTGCGTTGCTTTCGCGAAAATCCATTAACGCAACCCGGGAAATAGCAGCCCGAGCCTGCGAGCAGTTAACACCATCCTCAGCGGGCTTCTCTGCCAAGAACTGGCTTAAGCGGCATAACTGCATACGGTTGAGATTTAGGGTTCGGATTGTCTCTAAATCTTGAGAACACTGCTTACAGTTGTCCAGATGTGCTGTTATTGGTGTAGGTATTCTAATCTCCAAAACCGGGTCTAACAACGTAGGCAGAAAAGGTTTTACGGTCTCGCAAGTTACCCGCTCTCCAACGTGGGCAAAGTGAAGTTTCAGCATGCTGGTAACGGCGGACCTAACTTGCCCCTGCTCCAATTGGGTACGGCCTTCGGCTTGTGCCAACACAACCTTGAATTCGTTTATTTGTTCCTGGCAGTGTTGGCACTCCTCTATGTGGTTAATGATAGACTCTGGAATGATCCTGTGTCCTTCCTTGGAGAGAAAGTCATAGTAATACAGCTCAGCCTGCCTGCACAACGAATTAAGGTTGGGAGCAATCATTATAATTACCTTATTCCCAAAAACTGGCGAATCTTCTTTAACCCTGTTGAAACATACCCCGTCACAGTTCTATTGTTCACACCCATTTGCAATGCTATGTCTTTGGTTTTGTAGTCGTTCCTATACCGTAAAATGACCGCCTGAGCTTCGCTGGGCCGTAACCGCCTCTCGATGAGTCCAACTATTTTATCGGTTTCCTCGTACCTAATCAAAGCGTTTTCCGGATTATCTTCAGTTGGGGAATATTTAAGACGTTCAGCGTATCTATGCATTCGACCTTGGTACTTCTCTATCCGACGAGTACCGTCAACAATATCATTTGTTATTGCTTTATAAAGATAACTCTTAATATTTTGGATGTTTGTAGGTACAGGCCTAGAAACGAGAGAAAGGAAGAAATCCTGGAATATATCGTCTGCTTGGGCTTCATTCTTAGCATGATAACGAATAACCGCACGAATGAAATCCCCATGTTTGGTGAAAATAGCAACTCCCCTCTCGACCCCCTTTACATTATCATTAGGATTTGTGCTCGGCAGTGCCAATGAGGTTCCGCTCGAAAGCGGTCTCCTGCGACCATAACAAAGGCAAAATTAGAGTTGATTAGTAATCAACATCTATTAGCTCTTCTTCGCTGTCATTATACAGAAATGGTTAATGATTGCAACCAATCTTTCCGAGGCCAGGTCTATCTATTTTCTGAGCGATGGTTGTTCTGTCTATGTCCAGCTTATGAAACCCTTTAGAAACTACTGCTGCAATTTCGCAATTCTCAGCAGAATGTTAGTCGAAAGGACCTTAAGGCCTAGCGCCCTTAGCGCACCGGAAGCCGATAAAATCGGTGCAGGCACGATGGACGATCGGGCGTACAAGGAAAAAGCGAAACGTGGTGGTACAGCGGCTCTCAAAGTAGTTCCACGAGCCACCGCGTAAGACCCGCGATTCGCCCTCCTCTGGCCCTTTGGGGTTCTGTTTTGGGCTCACGGTGTAGTAGTTATAGCCAAACCAGTCTGAACACCATTCGATAATATTTCCCGTCATATCATACAAACCATAATCATTAGGTTGGTAACTCGCCACATGGATTGTGTCACCGATAGTCCGGCCGGTGTTGGCTTTGGCCGCATCGTATTTATCACCATAGGCGTACTTATGTCCTTCCAAACCCCGAGCAGCCTTCTCCCACTCCGCTTCTGTAGGTAGCCGTTTGCCTATCCATTTGGCGTACGCGGCCGCCGCATACCAACTCACATACACCACAGGATGTTCTGCCTTCCCCGCCGGGTAGTTACCGTCGCTCCAATGTTTGAGGTAGTTTCCGTCGTGGTATCGCTTGTCGATTTTGGTTTTCTGCCAGTCCGGATTGGCGTCTACAAACCTCTTCCACTGTTCGTTCGCCACCTCGGTTATGTCTATGTAGAACGCATCCAGATAGACTTCGTGAACAGGACGTTCGTTGCTACGATCCACACTACCCATCAGAAACGTCCCCGCAGGGATCATCTGCATCTCGCTGCCATCAACTTCTTTTTCAATCTTCGAGTGATTACACTGAGACACTAGAAGGACCATGCCCACCAACACCAGGTGAGTTGTTATGAGTATGATCTGTCGTTTCATCCGCTGGCCTTCTGTTCACATCACAAGAAGACTTTGTCCCCAAAAATCCTGGCAACAGTCGGAACTGGACCCGCAAGCAATACAAAGTGGGATTTCCCATTTATACCTGCTCAGCTACGCCGCTGAGCCTCATTTCCAATAGCATATCACATTTGTCATTAGAATCCAGACATTCTTGCTGCGATCCGAGTTTTTTCGTTTTTTCAATCACAGAAGTTACGAGAATGTGAATATAGTGGTTCATCATTAATATTCTTACGTAGGTTGGCCATTGTCCCCATGTGAAAACTGAGTATTTCAGCGTTTTTTGGTATTAACCGGCCCTTGGCATTACAGATTCGGTTGATACAAGTAAAGCGGCACAGGCTGTGCTGCGCCTGCGCCGCTTGCTGCCAACTCAGAAGACTCAACTTATACTCCTCAATGTTGATTCTCCTGACATATACAAAGTCGTTCCCTATGATCCAATTCTTACCTGTTGGCGGTCTTTAGTCTGGCGACGATCTCTTGAGTGACCGCATCGCCTCTTTCGACACCGGCTCCGGACCAACTCGTTCCGGTGGCCATTGCAGTAAGGCAGTTTGGCCAAGGTAGGCGTATTTCAACTCCTTCCCAATGACATTCGCCTCGTAAGCTAATGCAGGCTGAATGTATTTTCCACCGTTGTCATAGTAAACCAGAATGAATTGTACGATCTCGATCCGCTCAGATTCGTCCATCTCTTTGCTCAGGAAAGTCTGAATGTCTTTCATGAGTTCGCTGACTGAGCGCAAGTCCTTCTTCTCCAGACCACGGCTATGAACGTGTTCCGTCCAGCGATGAGCTCCACCAACCACTTTCCCGCCGTCGCCAATCCGGACGATCAATTTGGAGCCAGAGCCAATGAACGGGACGTCATCCAGCTTCCGAGAAAAGTATACCGTTAACATTTGATCGCGCACAGGGCCTTCTTTGCCAGTCTTTGGATCAAATGAAGCAGAGCGTATATGTCCGATATGGGCCAGGGTCATCTCCCTCGGATTGCCAGGTCCCAGCTTGTTCTTCTGCAGGAAATCCCGCGCAATTTCGACAGCCCTATCATCGCTTGGCAAGTTGCCTGGTTTGTCGTCGATCTGATCCGCCATGCCGCGATTGAACGACAGGTATCCTGTCCTCAACTCCAACATCATGAAATTCGACGCCTTCTCCGCGTCCACCATGCTGATTACACCATTAACCTGGACGGGACTGCCGTTTAGCTCACCACTAAACAATTGCTTGGCCCGAGCATTGAACGTCTGGAGATTCACTCGAGCAGGCTGTAGCTCATAGACTTGCAGTTTGGCTGCGCGCGCCAGCATGTCATCGCTGAGCTTAGCTCTAAACACGATCCGTTTGGCTACGCGTGCCAGCATTTCATCGCTGAGCGTAGCTCTACTAGTAGCTCTAAACACGGTCGGTTGTGTTTGAGCATTAACTTGCCCGTAACTCCCAATCAGTACCACCACAGCCACTGATATGCCAAAACCCACTAATGTCCTGGTTTTCATTTTTTTCTCCTTTCTTGAGATCCTCTATTAACTCTCTGCTAATCCTCCCAAACGCTGTATAGCAGGTCGCTGGCCACTGGATCGGCGACATAGGAGCCCATTCGGTCGTATTTGCATTTCTGAGGCATGATCGCACTGGCGTAGCCAGGATAACGCATGCCTAGAAAGCTTCGTAGCCAACCGCGCTCTTCCTGGACAGCAGAGAACCAGCCGCACCACACAATGTCATTGCCCCGACAGTGGTTGGCGAAATACTGGGGGATACCGTTGTCGGACTGACTCAGGGAACGGAATCCCATGGCCTGATGTAAGCCGCCAAAGATCCCGCCAGTCGCGGTATGTCGCCAGCCGTTCCAGTCAAAGCTGGGGTCAGGAAAGGCTGTGATGGTGGAACAGCTTTCCACAACCAGAAACTCCAAATCACCCCCGTTGGGCAGATCACCGTAAGCTGGGCAATCCCGGAGGTTCACATCGGCAACCTTGTCATGGCAGGCCATCACCCAAAAATTGCCATGACAGGCAACATAGGCCATATCCTGAGAATCCACAAATGCACTGTGAGATCCCTCAAAGACGAACGGCTCCATGTAGTAGTATTGGTCATACTTCCACTGGTGTCCCCCGATAGTTTTCCACGTCTTGAAATTCTTGATGAAATTCCAGACGTTGCGAACGAATCGACTCTCGGCTTGAGCCACATAACCGCCGATCTCACGGCTGGCAGCTAAAGCTTGATCCGCACCGAACATAACGAACACCACACTGATCACGACGATGAACCTTAACAAGTATCCTTTGCAATTCATATCTGTACCTCTTTATATAGAGTGTTGGAACTTCCCATTTGTGCTGCCCGACGGGCAGAACGATACCTCAAATATGTAGGGGCATATAGAATCACCTCCTTTCTCGTTTTTGCGCTTTCCTCGCTTCGCAAACTCTCGCCAAAGCATTCTGTACATTTTCTCCGACCATGTCAACCTGTTTTACATTTACAGTTTTTTTCGCTTTTTTTTGGTTTTTTTATTCATAGAGAAATCGCCTATTTTCAATCACAACGCCTCCAGAAATCATGGCCAATACACTATAAGTGTCTGTAGTGCCTTATCATAATGCTCACCAGTCTCCGTCTCCCGGACTACAACTGGTCTAAAGTCCACTTGGATAAACACTTTCTTGCAAGCACAACTCTCGAATGTTTCTACCTTTCATAACGAAGGCGTTCTTGACTTCGGAGATGTTGGCTCGAAATTAGGAATTTTCCGTGTAAAAGATTTATAAAACCTTGCTGAGGCCTCTTGTTTCATAAGTCTACTGAATCAACATCAAAATAACAGCTTTGCATTGAAGCAGTTATGTTCTATGAAGTGGTATTTCCAGTTTAGAAAAGAACGCAAAAAATATGTACCAGTGGCCCAATTGCTTCTGCACTAGCCTTAAGTTGTAGCCGCTCGCCTTGTAAAGTTGGCATGCGTATGTATGCCTAAGACAATGAATAGAGTGGTGAGCAGACAAACCTGCTTCTGCGGCCATGCGCTTGAATGCTTTTTGTATCGCTCGCGTAGTCAAATGACGGCCAGTATTGCTGGACAAAAACAGCGGATCGCTTGGGCCCGTAGGCTCACCGACATTCTGTTTCCAAAGCATGTATTCCTTAGAGATGATCTTTCAGTGACTCACCAAATCTTACCAACCTTCTTTTACTACACTTGCCGTTTCCAAAAGTCTCTTGGCCTCCTCTTTTGAAAGGAATTTGCTCGGTTCCAAAACCCAATTGAATTTAGTCGCTCTCTTAATCATGCACGCTCCTCTCGAAAAGATTTCTGTGCCTTCGGTGGCGTGAACTCTTGGAGAGCGGTGAAACAACTACAAAGTACCATAACTCAGACAGCTACGCCTGGTAAGATGGTCTTTGTTGGAAGGCTTATCAAAGCCTATTTGTGGGGACCAAGCGAGAAATATGGCGCCAAACTCACGAATTATGGAGGCAAAAACTAAGGTGTGTTATTGTGTGGAAAATAATTGCAGATACCCCTGGTATTTCACAGAACGTATCAATTCTGAACCTTTTAGGACCGAACAGCGTAAGTATATCAAGGTAGCTCTTTGTGTCAAGGAAAATCTCGCATACCAGCCAGTACGCCAGTACCCGGTACCTGCTTTAGAGATTTTTCTGATTTTTCAAAGAAATTGAGAAAAAGCAGCCAACATTTTCCAACTCAGAGGCGCCCAAGTGTTAGAGGCTTTCAGTTACAGTGGTACACTTTTCAACCGCCCGCCAGGTGGGACACTTTTGCTCCGCCGTTTACAAGCAGCCTTCTGAATGTCACGGCATGGAAGAATGAAGCTCGTAAATGCTTGTTTAAGAAGGGCTTACAAATGGGCCCGGTAGGATTTGAACCTACGACCAATGGATTATGAGTCCACTGCTCTACCGCTGAGCTACGGGCCCTGGCTTCGGCATACTATATTTAGACTCTCAAGCTGCTGCAATATTTTTTTACCCCTGACTTTAACTGCGAATGTGTTGCAATGTAACAATGTTGCTTGATGGCTTGTTTCGAGTTAAGGATATTACCCATGAAAAACCCTTATAGAATAGGGAAAATACGTTCCAGCAAATTTCCACTTATTTTACACCTGATAGGCCGTTATTTCAAGAAAATTGAGGACGACCATATTTCTTTGGCAATAGCCTATTAGCTAAAGGCTCTCGCCTGATACTGTTTGGGCAACTGCTTTATCGGCAATATTTACTCTTTGGCCGAAAGGTCTGCGCAGAGGAGCTCTTCGTCATTTCTGATGTAAACGTGTTTGTATGCAAAGGCTGGGTGTGACCAGCAGACCCCGCCTCGTCGATTCAGTTGTCCTTTTGTAGGTTCGATGAGTTTAGTTCTACTGATTTCATGGAATCCTTCAGGTGAGAGTTTGCAGATAATCAATTCGCCGCGTTCGTTGAACATCCATATCTTGTCTTCGTGTCGTACCATGTGAATATTGGACCAGCGGTCTTTCGGCACAGCATCGAGACTTTCCCAGATGCGGTCGCCGGTGTGCATATCCAGACAGCGGAGCTCGCCGTAACTGTCCACGCCGTAAATGTAATCACCTTGAAGGACAGGAGTAGATATGCAGCAATGAAGACTGTCGGTATTTCTTTCACTGGCCCCTTTGCGTCGCCATACTTTTTCGACGGCAAGGCGGACGTAGTCCGCTCCTGATCGAACCGGCCGTTGGCCGGCGGGGTTGACTTTGAGCAGAAGCGAACCGTCATAAAAAGCGCTGAGGAAAAGATAGCCGTTCTCAAAGACGGGAGTCGCAATATTAAGCACCATTTTTGACGGGGTGAATGGATGTTGCCAGTAGAGCTTTCCGGTCAAAGGATCAAGGCCGACGACATGCGCGCCCGTCCAGCAGACAAGCACGTCTTTGCCGGCCTGTCTGATAATGACCGGTGCCGAATAGGAGGCGGGGTCGTTCAGGGCCCGCCATTTTTCCTTTCCGGTGACTTTATCAAAGGCGACGATGCAGGCGTTGTCTTTGCCGCCGATGTGCACTATGACCAGATCGTTGTGAACAAGTGGAGCGGCAGCAATAGCCCAGATGGGCATTCTGATTTGGTACTCGGCATCGAGGTCTTTGCTCCAGAGGATCTGGCCCTTTGCCGCATCGAAACAATAAAAATGTCCCATCGTTCCGAGCGAATAAGCACGGCCCTCGTTAATGGTAACTGCGGCACGTGGCCCATCAGGGTAGCCGATTGTTTTGCCTTTTTTGTATGAACATTCGTATGTATGGGACCAGATTTTTTTGCCGCTCATGGCATCAAAGCAGTGGACGCGCTCGACCGCGGTTGGGGTGGTTAAGCGGTCGGTGACATAGACCCGCCCGTCGGCGACGGTTGGCCCACTATAACCGTTTGCGATTTCAGCACGCCAGCGGATTGGAAGCTGTGGAGTGTCAAATTTTTGCACAATACCCTTTTCCTGCCAGACGCCATCGCGATTGGGGCCCCGCCATTGAGGCCAGTCCGCGGCAAAAGCCTGAATGTTAAGCAGAATCCCGATTATAATTGCTAATATTGATTTTTCACTCATGACCATATATTAGCCTCACTGAAAAATTGGCTTTGATTGGCTTTGTTTTGAATAACGTTCGTTGTTGATTGTTCGTTGTTTTTGTCATAATCCTTTATTACTGCTATGCTTATGTTCATTTTGCCTATTTTAACATTGGCTTTGTTTTGCATAAAAAGGTCGATTTGTAGAGAACTCTCTACAGTTGTCGAACTGCCTTATAGGCACGTAAATAAATAGATTCTCGACTCTGGATACGCGATGCTTGTGAGTGGTTAAATGGTTGATTGGCTGACCTACTCTCCTTCGGATTGATGATTGATAATTGATTATTTATAGTGATTCTATTCCATTATTTTGATGCGTATTATACCATAAAACAAGTTAGATTTCAAGTGAATTTTAACCACAGATTTCACGGATTACACGGATTTTTTAGCCAGATACGCCGTCCCTGCATGGGAAACTCAAATCCCAGCCGATAATTTACCCAGTATCGGGGGAAAAAAGCCTTTTTTTTGCGATTATTCCTTGACGTTTTCATCCATAGTAATAAGATAGGTATACTGGGCAAGAACGGTAGGAGTGTGCGCAGGCCGTGCGCAGGCCCACCTGGGGCAGGCGTGCATGCTGTCCGCAAGTTATAACCGAATTTCTTAGGAGGAGGTAGGTTATGAAAAAACTATTACTATTTTCTGCAGCAGCCGTTTTGGTATTTTTAGCCACGCCGGCATTCGCAGCTCCAACTGTCGACACTTTCTCTGTTACTCTTATAGATAACAACCAGTTCTTCAGTGGTCACGGCAGCGGCTACAACGACGGCAACGGCGAGAAGGGCACTCCGTGGTACTACTACGAAAACACTGACTGGTGGAACCAGTGGTTCTACGATGACCCGCCCGACCCGACGCGATGGAAAGAGATCACTTACGATATCTCAATTAACTCCGCTTCTCTTTCTAATCCCCGGGTAACGATCGCCCTGAACTGGAGCACACTGGCCTACCCGGAGAGTGGCCCTGACGGCCCACCGCCTTTGCCTGTATTGTTTGACTCGCCATATGAGTGGCTCGAAGATGTATTTATTGTCCGTGAGGTGATCTATGACGAAGTGCTCGACTTTGGAGAAAGCTATAATATTACAGGAACGTTTATCATCCCGGACTATAACCCGGAGTGGGTATCCATTGACGTCAGGATGGATGATTTCGGTTACGTGTACGGTACTATAACCCACGAGTGCATCCCCGCTCCCGGTGCTATATTACTTGGCAGCATCGGCGTGGGCCTTGTTGGATGGCTGCGAAGGCGCAGAACACTATAAATTCGTCCCCTCGACTACGCACCTTGGGCACAAGCTCGGGGCAGGTGTGCGTGAAGCGTCGAGCGTGGTCTTCAATTCTACGCAATACGCCGTCCGTAAGTCCTATGGACTCCTTACGGAGGACTCCATAGGAGGACTATATACTCAATACGAAAAAGTCGGCTGGCTGCGAAGACGAAGGAGTTTGTAGAGCAAATAATGGTTAAAAATTGAAATAACTAAAACCTTGTTTAAGTTTGGAGGAAAAATGATGAAAAGACACCTGTTACTCTATGTGGCGGCAGTACTCCTGTTGCCCGTCCCCGCCGTAGCCAACATCACGTGGGATTGGAGCTTTTCCACAGAGGCGGGTACGTTTGAAACAGACGGCGCCCTCGTAGGCGCCAGTGCTCCGGAGGCAAACTACAAAATTGACTCGAGCACGTTTGCGGTCACGGCCTCGCACAATGCGGTCTTTGTTGGAGCCACATACGTGGTGAGCCAGGAAACGCAAGGCTTTCACTGGGACGGAACACAACCGACATTCTTCTGGCGATCAGGTGGTGCCCTGCCCCCTTATGTCGGTCCAACAACATCCTTAGGTTCTAGCAACTTCTTTACAATCCTGAGTTCAGGAGAATACCGCAGCTATACTTTCTTATCACCAGGGCCAACAGCAAAACTGTGGGATCCGCATTATCAAGTGCCCGACCCCTTTGCAATTGGTCCCCTCAGTCTCGCACCGATCCCCGCCCCCGGAGCTATTCTGTTAGGCAGCATCGGCGCAGGTTGCGTCAGTTGGCTGCGAAGACGCAGGAGTTTGTAGAGCAAATAATGGTTACAAATTGAAACAACTAAAATAGTTTTTTTTGAAGGAGTAAGACGATGAAGCTGTTCAAAACAACAAACCGGCTCAACGCATTTCTTGTGTTTAACATGATCTCCCTGACGATCATGCTGATCACCACATCAGTCTCCGAAGCAGGCATAGCGTTGCAACCGGCCGCCGTTTCGACGGACATGGGCAACGGCGCCGCAATCCCTTTCCATATCAATTTTACGATCGACCAGTCTGGCTTGTCATCCGGATATAACAGCGGGATCGACGACTTTGACGCATACATCGCGTCGAATCCGACGCACCCGAGCACATCCTCGCTCATCAATTGGTATTCCACTATCTCCACCACGGGCAAAATAGACTTCGACCTCGGCGGCTCGCACCAGATCGAATCCTTTGCCTTATGGAACATGGGCACCCACGCGGGCAGCTCGCTGTCCTCGTCCATGGGGGTGCAGAACTTCGATTTGTGGTCCGGTACCGACGCCGCGTTAAGCAACCCGACCAACCTGGGCAGCTTCACCGCAGCAGAAGTCATCGGAGTGGACGCCTCGGCGGAGGTCTTCTCCTTCGCCCCGACGACAGCATCGCACGTGCGCATGGTGATTGGTTCCAATTACGGCCATCCTGATTATACCGGCTTCAACGAGGCGGCGTTCGAGGTCATCCCCGCACCGGGCGCTATTCTGTTAGGCAGTATCGGCGTAGGTTTCGTCAGTTGGCTGAGAAGACGAAGGAGTTTATAGAGCAAATAATGGTTACAAATTGAAACAACTAAAACAGTAACTGAGAAAATGAAAGGAAAGATTATGAAACTGTTTAAAACCATCCCACTGTTAACAATGGCAGTCATGGCCCTGGCGACTCCGTTCTCTGCTCGAGCCGCCGAAACGATCGACATCGATCGGGTATTCAGCTTTTCCCACCATGAATATTCTTGGGATTTTTCCGAGACAGTTATTGCCGATTATTATACTATAGGAACTGACCCCGTTGTCTTAGCCAATGACTCGTATGATCAGATGCAATTGAGGCTGAGTCCCGGCACGGGGAACAGGTTTGTCGTTGACGATGTCGGCTTTGGAGTAAATTCGGATTTCTACTTCCGATGGGAGCGCCCCCCGTTATCTGGCACCGGATGGTTCGG
>Ga0209976_10002106_pt1 | contig 11427 bp, 7 predicted proteins | sample SumtaG_FD_182806 | JGI IMG/M metagenome (GOLD analysis project Ga0209976, IMG submission 182806) | Deep subsurface microbial communities from Indian Ocean to uncover new lineages of life (NeLLi) - Sumatra_00157 metaG (SPAdes) (version 2) | ecosystem: Environmental > Aquatic > Marine > Oceanic >... | reverse complement strand
GCCATCTACCTGAAAATCCCTGCTCACTGAGGTAGCGGCATTCTTGTATCGCTCGCCGAGGTTCAGGTAGATGGCTGCTATTTTCCCTTTTCCATATCTGCTAATGGATGCAGCAGTTTGATAAGGGCCATAGATATCATTCGCATTTTGAGGATCGCTGTTATATATCTTACCGAAAGGCTTGGCCTTATTGCCTAACTCTACTTCCTGGAAAAGTGATTTTACGCCCCCCAGCCAACCATCGTGTTCCAGACCGTTTAGGGTCTCTACCGGTTCTCCAATAAGTTTAATGTCCAGCTCCGGGATAAAGTTGGCAGCTGCTTTCGGTCCAATGATCAACAGACTACCTCCTTCCCGAACGTAGCGCAGGAGTTCCTTCTTGAAATCAGGATCGACGTATTCCCACTCGGGATAGATTAAAAGCGGATAGGCCTGCATCCGGTTGGCCAGGTGATGCTCCATGACAATATCCACCACATTTTGGGATTCCAAAAGGCTCTGGAGAATTCCTTGCAAAGGTGCCAGTTCTCCACTCCAGGCCGCAAAGAGTTTCCTGTTCTGACGATAGAAGGCGTTAGTTGAATAGATCAATCCGACCTGCGGCACAGGCCTGGCCTTATAGCAAATCGCCTGCCGGGCCCGGCAGAATTCAGCGACTTCACCCATAAGATCCATCTGCCACCGCCGAATGGACCCATCCCTGCGCTGGGGAAAATAGGCCTGAAATCCGCCGCCAAGGGCAAGCACGACAGCCGCTTCCTGCTGGAGCTGTGTAACCGATTTAGTGCTGAAAAGACCATCGGTCCAGGTAAAGCTCCAGGCCATCAGATCCCAGGGTTTGTCCTGGTGAACCATACAGCGCCCTTCCAGCCGTGCCGAGTTGACACTGTTCATGGCCGAATAATCACCCGAGATAAAATTTACGCCAATGTTGACCGGTTCGGGCATCATGGAACTGTAGGCCCAGTTGCTGGCAATCTGGAAATCCGGATCAACTTCATGCATCTCATCAACATAGTGCCTCAGGTAATTACGGAAGCCCTGTCGGCAAAACTCTGAAAATTCGATCCAATGCAGTGCTCCCGGTTCTTTCGGAATGTCGCTGATCCCGGTCTGTTCTCGGAAGGTCTTAATGACGTTTTCCCCGTAATCCCGCTCTATTGCCCAGCACTCTCCATCGATCCAAACGCCATCGACATGGTAAACGTCGTTCATCTCTGTTAACTGGGGAATCAGCAGCTTATCGACATACGGCCCGAATACCGATGTCAGGCGGTTGTCAGGTTCCCCCGTCTCATTCACTCGGGCCCACTCGGGATGGCGCCTCACAGCTTCGGCGTCCCATATTCCGGAGTGATGCAGATACAACGCGACGCCCCGCTCGGCAGTAACCTCTCGCCATATCTTGAGCGGGTCCCTCACAAACCCCGGGGCCTGATTGCCGACCGTAGTGGGATAACTCGTCAGACCACGGTGTCCTTTGGAATCTATCTGGATATAATCGGGCTGCACCATATTGATAATATATTCCACCATTTCTCGGTCTACATTATTGCCGATGGAATCACAGTCATCATTAGCATGGAAGTCAAAGTGAATCCCTAAAAAACTATCCGAACGTCTGAGACGTGCAGGATAGTCGACATCGGCTTCTGCCATGCCACTTACCAATAAATAAATATTTATCGTAAGAATAAAGAGGATAATCTTATGGACTCTTCTCACGGTGGTTTGTCTCCCTGTACGTCTTCAGGTTATTTGGTAACTTCGGGTATAAACTAAGAGCGATACTCTGCCGTTTCAAGGATCAAATTACGCCTCATTTTACAGCCCTCCGATACCTATATCACCCGTTTGATGACGCTGAAGTAGGCGGGCGAACACTGGCGGATATGGTAAGGCCTGATGAGTGCCGCTACATAATCCTATTCGCTATCTCGGTTAGCGAGACACCCAAGACTTCCTATGCGCTTACCAGAGCGAAATCCCCACCTGTGCAAAAAAATGATGTCATGTTGTGGCAGGTGGTGTCTGGTTATGTCTAAATGTATCATGCTAAAAACACCCTGGTGGTCCACATTGCTCTGACGCCGAACATTGCAGGCGCGCGATGTGATGAATATCACACGTATTGGAGAAACAAGCCGATAACTCCAGTTTAAGGTTGACTATTCTTATTTCTAGATGCATATTCGTACCCGTTGGGGCTATACCACAGACATTGAATAGACTTGGAACGGATTCACCGAATGTCCGGTAGTGATTATTTGAGTGCATAAAAACGTAATTCCTTAATTACGATTTCAGTGGAGGAGAGAGAGTCATGTCAATTAAGATCAATCCACGTTTTTCATATATCGGATTTGGACTGTTGTTGGTATTTGCCGTATTCTCCTTGGGGAGAACCACCCTATCAGCTAAGGATAAGCCCTTGGCCAAGGGAAAGCCCTATAACGGCGAATATTCCATGGAAGTTCAGGCACTTAGGGGGCCTGAGATGACCGATGTTTATGCCCGGTTTTCCACAACCGATGCAGGGACATTCCCGATCCCAGACCAATTGAAAAAACTGCAGGTTAAGATCAAAGACCAAAATGAGGACGTAGTTTTCATCCTCAACAATAAGATCGTGGATGTAGTGAATGGCGTGGCTACGATGCCGGTGGGAGACCCTGGTCCCCACCGGATGCTATATGTGCAGTCGCATATTATGACGGCCACACGTGATGTGGTTCTCAGGGATGAGGCGCCCGTTCTCTTCCGGCCCGATCTGGTGATCAGCAGCCTGAGCGCACCGGATACGGTGAAAGACAATGAGCTGTTCGATATCGAAATGATTATCCAGGAAATGAATCACGATGTCGGGGCCACGGCCACGGTATCGCTATTTGATGGAAACGAACAACTGGTTTCAATGCCTGATATTTATGTACCTGCGGGAGAACAGGCAACGGTCGTCATTACTTCACTAGGGCTTGCGGATGTAGGCACGCATAGCTTAACTGTGGTGATATCCGATGCTGAGCCCGCCGAATATGATGACACGAACAACACCCACTCATTTTCCGTGGAAGTTGTGGAGAGCGTCATCAACCAGCCATCCTCGTTCAGTTTGAATTATGACAATTTTTCGAACTACTATTACCACTACAGTGGCACAAATGGGTGCTACCAGCCTTACCAGACCAGTACTAAGCATGGTAACTATGACAATCTTAACTTATCGGCTGATTCCTACGGTGAAATCCCGGAAGGAGTCATCGATGAGATCTGGTGGCAAGTTGAAACAGAAGCCGGCATTCGACTTGAAAAATCCGAGATGGCTGTTACCCCGGTCAACATTTCCGAAACACTGATATCCTATCATATTTACGATCCGGACCAAAATGCGATTGTTGATATCAATGCCTATCCCCTTGATGGGCATGTCCAATACACCTATCATCAACAAACGGGGCATTATTATTCCTACAACTGGTGGTGGGGTAATTGGTATTACTATTACTATACGGATCCGGGTGACTACGTGAACGCTAAAGACTTTATAACCCTGCGATTACTCATACTAGATGAAAATCTGAGAATCGGGGGTGAAGCCACTACACTACTATCCTCCACATACGTAAACGAGTATGATTCTGATTCCGGGTACAGCGGTGGCTGGGGGTGGTCCTGTAGTTGGTCTTGGAGCTCGACAACCCATTACACCCTCTATTCGAGTAGCGCTTCCGGAACCTTGGACCCAGTGGTACTGGGTAAATCCTTGACCCGGTCTGTTGCACCAGTAGAAGCGCTCCCTGCCCAAATCGCCTTGGAGGGCAGCTATCCAAATCCCTTTAACCCGGTGACACACATCCAGTTTGCCTTGCCAGAGGGGCAGACGATGAGTCTGGTGGTGTACGATATGTTAGGCAGAGAGGTTAACCGGCTGGTGGATGGTTTTATGGCCTCTGGATACCATAACGTGCTATGGCGAGGGCAAACGCAAGCGGGATCTCCGGTGCCAACTGGTATTTATTTTGCCCGTATGACGGCGGGAGGCTACAGCCATGCAATTAAGCTGGTGTATTTGAAGTAATCGATCTTCAAATAGACTGAATAGCAAAGCCCCTTCGAAACTCGAGGGGGCTTTTCTATAAACCAGGTTTGTATAAGCAAACGGCGGTTTCGCATGGCATTCAGGCAACAGGGTGCTCTAGGATTCACCGATCCGAATTCCCTGGCCCTTTTCCAGGGTGATAAACTGATCCACCGAATCGACGGAAAATAACTCTCGCGCGCCTCCCGGCCAGAGAACTTCGATCCGGTCAATGGCAACAGCAGCGCCCAACCCGATATGGACCCGCATATCGTGGCTGGCAAGGAATCCGTATCCCGGCGCCACCTGGCGTAAGTAGCGGCCTTCACCGGCAATGACCGTAACTGCCGCACCGAGAGCGTCCCGCTGCAAGGCGGGGTCGACAACCTTCAGGGAGAGCCAATGGCCTTTATCCGGAACATCATTTCGATAAAGCCGTGCCGGCCCGCCTATATTGGTGACGAGCAGATCGATATCACCATCGTTGTCCACATCACCAAACACCAGGCCCCGGCTGGTTTCAATCCTCGATGTGAACAGTCCACCTCCATCACTGGTATCACGAAAGCGGCCGTTTCCAACATTTTCAAGCAGCAGATTGGGTTGGGCGTACTCATCCCAGTAGTTGGAGGCCCCGTCGCCGCCCAGCACACCGCCCCGCGCAATCCGTCCATTGGCCAGAGCAAGATCAAGGTCGCCATCTTGATCATAGTCAAAAAAACCAACGCCGAACCCGGTATAAGGCAGGCTCATGCCGGCAAGTCCCGCTATTGAGGTTTCATCCTGGAAGCCGGCAGCTCCGACGTAATGGTACAGGGTGTTGCTTTGGTCCCGGAGATGGGTTATGAATAGATCGACATTCTCATCACCGTCAATATCACCCATGGCAATGCCCATGCTCGCTTCGACTTGCCCCATCCCGTTCAGTGCGACCCCCCGCATCAGCGCCTCATCCCGAAAGGTACCGTCACGCTGGTTGATCCAGAGTTCATTAGCCTCCAAGTCGTTGGTGACGTAAATATCCGGGTAATGGTCACCATTGAAATCTGCGCTGATAACCCCCAGCCCTTTACCGGCACCTTTGGCGATGCCGGACGATTGGGAGACATCGGTGAACGTGCCATCTCCATCATTGCGAAACAGCTTGTCAGGAATCCCGGGGAAGACGCTCGGGCCGCAATAGTCTGGACGCTCATCCCGATATATGCAGGTGACGGTTGCATCATTCAATACGTAGTTCGCAACGTAGATATCCAGGAAACCGTCCAGATCATAATCAAGGAAGGTAGCCGAACACCCCCACACGGGATTGTCGATACCAGCTGATTGCGTGATATTGGCAAAGGTGCCATCACCGTTATTGCGGTAGAGGGCGTCGGGGCCATAGTTGGTAATATACACATCCACATCGCCATCATTATCGATATCGCCCACCGCCACGCCCATGCCATACCATGCGTCTCCCAGGCCGGACGATTCGGTAACATCTACGAACGTCATTCCACTGTCCTGGCGGAAAAGGCGATTGGTCCAGGGTCGGTCAATTAAGCCAGGTTCACCACGCCAGGCCGTGTTGATCAGGTAAATGTCCAGGTCACCATCATTATCATAATCCAGAAACGCTCCACCCGACCCGATGCTTTCAGGCATATAATAACTGCTGTCTACAACCGGATTATGAACAAAATTTAATTGGGACTGGTCGGTGATCTCAGTAAAGAATGGCCCTGAGGTGAATTCGCTCTTCGCATTTTGGCTTGTCCCTGAGGGTCCGCAGCCGATGGTCATGAATGAGATTAAAAGGATTGTGCCAAAGTGGGCAGTTCCGGTCCTTTCATGAAGACCTGAGGATCCATGAAGATATGTGGCAGTCTTTGTCACGTTTCATCAGGAGGCATTTTATCCATACCCTTGCTTAATAACGCTGAATTAACGAACTGTGGCAATGGCTAAACTAAAATTACAGCGAATTTCAGCCAGGAACACATTTCTTAAGGCATTTGACGGCCATGAAATTTATAAGTCCTACAAGGTTACACCGGCTGACAATCGTGACATGAACGGTCTATTTACGCAAAAATAACTTACGCTAGGCTGAACAGCTGTCTGAGGAGTACGAAAATGGAGGTCGAAAAACCAGGGGTGGAGCCTACCTGCACACTGGTGCTCGTCGATCGGGACGTTCTAACCAAACTGACTTAAGGGGATCCAATCAGTCTGAGCAATAATTCACAACGCCATTTTTTAAGCTGCTTCTCCCTCTTTATGGCTTCAGCTCTTGTCGGAAAGGTCTCCTGATGAACCTGTTTCCAGGGACCTTTTCCTTTAGAGAATGGTGAGCGTCCTTCGTTATGACGTTTCAACCTGTCTTCGAGGTTGCTGGTCTGCCCGATGTAAAACTTGCCTGTTGGGTTCTGGAGGATATAGACCGTGAATTCAAACATGAGATGAGGAAGCCCCACCTGCGTGGGGCTTCTATTTATATCGCGGGACCGACGGGACTTGAACCCGCGACCTCCGGCTTGACAGGCCGGCGTTCTAACCAAACTGAACTACGGTCCCTGAAAAAGAACGTTTAGCGTGCGACCTTCCCGACGCAAGGTCGGGACGTTCTAGCCAAACTGAACTACGATCCCTGAAAAAGAACGTTTAGCGTGCGACCTTCCCGACGCAAGGTCGGGACGTTCTAACCAAACTGAACTACGGTCCCTTTATCTACTAAGTTTAGCGCCTTTCTATATCAATAACCATGTGTATGATTTCGTTAGCGCAGGGCATATGTTGGAAGGAACAAAGCCGGTGGGCGTCACCACCTTGTATTATTTTTGCTTTTCAAGGTGCTTCCGAGGTCTGTAAACAATGGCCAGGGGAATGATTATCAAGTACCCAATGATCAGCATGATCGGAGCCAGCGTGAGAGCCTGGAAACTGTTAGTAGTACCCAGGGCCATGATAATATAGGCCAGGATGATGATCACAATCCCGACTAGAAAGATAATGTAATTGGCCGGGGAGAAATCCCAATCGCCGAATATGGGTGCTGGAGCTTGTTTACGGTCTTTAGCCATATGTGGTATTAAATTACGGGTGGCTGTCCGGTGCAGTCAAGTAGGGTCTCTGCCCGGCAGTGGAAGACTGGATGTTGAAATACCTGCTGTTTCCAGATTAATTTTGCACTTATGCGGTCATTTCCACTGCGCATAACAAGATTCAGGTGGGTGACGGCTATCGGTGCCGTAGGTATTTTTGCCTTTCTGGCTTTCCGCTATCTCGTTCTCAGCTGGCCCGTTGCGGTGATCTTCAGGGATTCCATATCAATTCCCGAAGGCGCTTCGACCTACCAGGTTGCTCACCTGCTTAAAAAACGGGACCTTATTCCGAACGAGAAAATATTTGTTAATGCAGTGAGATTGAAGTTCGATACGCGGGCCATTGAGGCGGGAAATTTTCAACTGTTCAACGTTCGCCATATTGGCGATCTTGTAGAACAGATACTCCGACCTCGGGTAAAAGCGGTGACCATCACCATTCCCGAAGGCCTTACTCGCGAGCAGGTTGCCCGGTTTATTAATGCAAAGTATCTCATCGATATTACTAACTTCCTGGCACTGTCTGAAAATGAGGGTTTTATCCGGAGCCTGGACCTCGAAGTCCAATCCCTGGAAGGCTATCTGTTCCCCGACACCTACCGGATTCGTAACGGAAGCACTGAGGAGGAAATAATCGCGCTAATGGTCAGGCACGTTAAGCAGGCGCTTGACGAAGAGATATCCCGGCAGGGACTGGCGATAGGTTTAAGTCCCCATGAAATCCTTACCATGGCATCCATTATCGAGGGGGAGGCCCGGTATGATTCCGAGCGAGTTATTATCTCAGCGGTGTACCACAACCGCCTGCGTCGCGGAATACACCTGCAGGCTGACCCAACCGTCCAGTATGCAATTCCTGATAGCCCGCGCCGCCTGCTTTACCGGGATTATGAGTATCCTTCTGCATATAATACTTATCTTCATAAGGGCTTGCCTCCAGGCCCGGTGAATAATCCCGGGAGGGCCTCAATCCTGGCGGCAGTTTCCCCAGCTGACGTTGACTTTCTGTATTTTGTGGCCAATGGCCAGGGACAACACGTTTTTTCCTATACGCTTGATGAACACAAGCAGGTGGTTCGTGATCTACGCCGATAGGACCAGCACAGACGTATTTGGGCAAGACTTGCTCAATTCATCGGGTACGGCACAGTGAATCTCAACGAACTGAATTCCGTTCAGACTGAGGCTGTGGAGTATATGGACTCCCCGGTGCTTATATTTGCCGGGGCGGGCAGCGGCAAGACTCGGGTGCTGACATACAAAATCGCATATCTTATCGAGGATAAAGGGCTGTCACCCGACAGTATCCTGGCAGTTACTTTTACCAACAAAGCGGCCAAAGAGATGCGCAATCGGGTCGATACCCTTCTTAACCAGCGGGAAAAGGACCGGGGCAAAACCGCTGCAGTCGATCGGACACTTCTCCCGGATAGCAATGTCCATGTGGGCACATTCCATTCCATCTGTGCCCGTATCCTGCGGCGGGAAATCCAGCGCCTGGGCTACCGGCAGGATTTTGTCATCTATGACACAGATGATCAGCTACGACTGCTCAAACAGGTCCTGGAGCGGAACGATTACGACCTCGACCTCTATCCGCCCCAGACTTTCCAGGCTCGCATCAGTCGCGCCAAGAACCGTATGCTTACACCGGATCAACTGGCCGATCAGACCGGAGAGGGAGACATCGGGTCTGATATCCTGGCGTCCATATACCGGGATTATCAGCAGGGCCTGAAGGAAAACAATGCCCTGGATTTCGACGATCTACTGTTACTGCCGCTCACCCTTTTCGAGAAACACCCCCGGGTACTGGGTCGCTACCGGAAGCAGTTCGAGTATATCCTGGTTGATGAGTATCAGGACACTAACCGGGCGCAATTCGAATTTGTCCGGCACCTGGCCGAGAAACACCGCCAGATCTGTGTCGTGGGGGATGACGACCAGTCTATCTACACCTGGCGCGGGGCCGATATCACTAACATCCTCAACTTTACCGGGGTATTCCAGGATGCCAAGGTCTTCAAACTTGAACAGAATTATCGCTCGACAGCTATAATTCTTAAGGCCGCCGGCACGATGGTGGCTCGCAACCAGGGCCGGGCTCCAAAAACACTTTGGACTGAACGCAAGGGTGGAGAACTGATCAATATCTATCCAGCAGTGGATGAGCGTGATGAGGCGGAACATATCTACCGCCGCATACAACATGAGGTGCTGGTAGAGAAACGGCGTTTCAGGGACATGGTAATCCTGTATCGTACCAATGCTCAGAGCCGGGCGCTGGAAGAAGCTCTCCGACGCAGGACCATGGCCTATATAATCGTCGGCGGGACTAAATTCTACCATCGGAAAGAGGTGAAAGACGTTCTGGCCTATCTCCGGCTGCTGGTCAATCCCTCGGACTCGGTAAGCCTGGAACGGATCATCAACTTCCCGCCGCGGGCCATCGGCGATACCTCCATGAATCGGCTGCGGGCCTTCGCCAGGGAAAAGAATCTAGCACTTTTTGAAGCCCTTGATCACGGTGTGAAGGCTGGCGTTCAGACCAAGCAGTCCCAGGCTATGAGAGATTTCAAGGCACTTATTGAGCGGTATCAGGCGCTGGCGTCCAATACGACCTCAGAGGTGGGGGAGAGCAGTCCTATTGTCGGAGAGTATACTAATGGCAATAGGGTGCGTAGTGAAGAAAATATTGGCATTGAGGAGCTGGTGACAGCTCTCCTGGAGGAAACCGGTGTTGCGCGTCACTACCGGCGAATGGAAACGGTGGATGCTCGAGAACGCCTGGACAACATTGAAGAGCTCATCCGTAGCATAGGCCAGTTCCATCAAGAGCGGGAAGGAGCTACACTGCGGGATTTCCTGGAAGAGGTCTCCCTGCTCACAGACATTGACCGCTGGAACGACGACACCAATGCCGTTACTCTCATGACCCTGCATAGCGCCAAGGGTTTGGAGTTCCCCGTAGTCTTCGTCACGGGGCTGGAGGAAGGTCTGTTTCCCCTTATACGTTCTGATGAGATTGTCACCGACGATGAAGAAGAGCGGCGGCTGTTCTACGTCGGCCTTACCCGCGCCCGGGACAAAGTCTACCTCTCATACGCGGCCCAGCGCCGAAGGTGGGGTAATAGTGCGGTAAACGGTGTCATGAGCCGCTTCATCCGGGAGCTGCCCGAGGAACTGGTGCTCTGGCCGGTGCGGCGCGAAGGATCAGGCGTGGCGGAGCATGGTGACCTTACTGGCAGACCCACAATTGCCCCTCGTTCAAGCAGACCCAAGACAACCGCCGTGCAGCCCGTGCTGGATGATTACGTCGTAGGTGCGTGGGTAGAGCACAAGATCTTCGGCAAAGGACAGATCGCCGAGCGAGAGGGAGTGGGGGACAATTTGAAGCTCACCGTACGCTTTACCGACGGGAAGGTGAAGAAACTCGTGGCGCGGTATGCGAATCTGACGCGGCTCTAGCCGGCGTCCTTGAAAAAATCCCGTTTTCAGGACAAACCCTGCCGAAGGACTTGAGGCTTGAGACTGGGGGCTGATTAAGCCTTGTCACACTGAGCTTGACGAAGTGCGACGAGGCATTCCGCTGAGACCTCTGAGGTCAATTACTTTCTCTTTTTAAATCCTGGGGATCCTGTTATCCCGTCCAATTTATTCTTGGCGTTCCTTCGCCAGGCTCAGGACAAGCCCTGGCGGTTTTTTCCCTCATAACGGCTACTTCTTAATCTCCTTATCGAGCTCCTCAATGATAGCATCCGAGGGGGCGGTTTTGCGTCGGAGTCTGGCGGCTGCCTTCTCCGCCTGGCGGAAAACCCGCAGCAGGTTCAGGCCGGCCACTTTTTTCACATCCTCTTCGCTGTAGCCCCGACTGAGCAGTTCGGCCAGCAGGGCCGGATAGGCGGACACGTCCTCCAGGTCCACCGGCGTGGCTGAAATGCCGTCAAAATCCGAGCCGATACCCACGTGATCGATGCCGGCAACCTTGCGGATGTGGTCGATGTGGTCGGCGACCTCGGCCAGGGGCACGGGCGGAAACGGGTGGGCCTCCCGCCAGGAAGCCATACCCGCTTCGACGGCATCCGGGTCGTGGGGAAGGAGGTCTTTCAAACGGGCTTTTTCGGCCTTCCACCAGCCTTTGTAATGGCGTACCTCTTCGGATACAAAGTCGAGGGCAAAGGTCACCATAACAACCCCATCGTTCTTCTTCACGCGCTTGAGTACGTCATCGGGCACGTTGCGGGGGTGGTCGCAGAGCGC
>Ga0209976_10002102_pt1 | contig 11441 bp, 18 predicted proteins | sample SumtaG_FD_182806 | JGI IMG/M metagenome (GOLD analysis project Ga0209976, IMG submission 182806) | Deep subsurface microbial communities from Indian Ocean to uncover new lineages of life (NeLLi) - Sumatra_00157 metaG (SPAdes) (version 2) | ecosystem: Environmental > Aquatic > Marine > Oceanic >... | reverse complement strand
AACTGCCTGCGCAATTTTTTTGGAATCTGAGTTTTCGATTTCGTCTCGGCACTCGCATAGTTTCTCAAGGTGTGCCATGGCACGCCACGCTACTGCGCGAGCCTCTAGGATCGCCTCGTCTAACGGATAGTCCCAACTCTCCTGAAGCATAGCGCCGTCTAACACATGGCGCATGAGTGCGTCTCTCTCGTCTCCTGACTTGCTGCGATCCCAATGCAGCGGTGTCCCGGGGTTGTGCTGGTCGTTACCAGCCTTCGATAACTTTGCGACTTCCGCGATAGCGTGAGGGAAGTAGCACACGAACCCGGAATAGACCGGGATGTTCTTACGTTCTTGTGCGTCAGTTGGTAGCATGTCGTCTCCATACAAGTCGTCAGTCTCTCTCGAAACTTTATTTAGCCAAGTTTGGCAGAGCCTAATCATCTGGCTTTGTCCAGTTTCCATTTAAGATAGTGCTGCCATTCGATTTCATCCATGACAGCAAGTATAGTCCACGGCTTCCCATTCTGACGGTACGCGAGTATCGGGGTTTGATGCGCCCGTGCCTGCTCTTGAACTTGCTTGATCCACTTCGGGAGTGCCAGCGTTTCACATCGTTTTACCTCTATGCTCACGGGGAGCACGCCTAGGTCGTCGTGGTTGTCCGACTGTCCTAGGCATGCCCTCGTGCGCGGGTGACGCATGAATATGCGCCCCTGCTTGTCACGGTAGGGCCAGTCTAAGTCTTTACATAGGTTGTTAGTCAACTCGAAGAACTCCCTCTCAGCTGTCGCACCTTTCACTCGTGACATTCTCCCGCCCATTAACTTAGCTCGTTGACATACACGTAGCGATAGCCTAGGGCGTACCCTCTACGTAGCCATGTTGCGAAGTCGCAGTCTATCTCGCCTACGCCTTCGAGGGTGCCACTCTTGCGCACGTCGAAGTAGTCGTTAGACTCGTCGGCGGTCTTCACGGCGACGATTTCAATATCTGTCGCGTCGCTGCGAACGTCCGTGTGACGCTGCAAACCTGTGCTGCAAATCATTACCGCGCCTTCGCCCCAGAAACTCTCTGTCAGGCCGAAGCCACTTAAGTGTCGTCGTCTAAGTGTAATTGTTCTCATGTCTAACTCCCTTGCTTGCCAAAAATCTTACGGTGTGATGCCATTGCTAAGACGGCACCCCAACCAGAACCAGTACCGATAGCGACGACCAACTCAGGTGAGAAGCCCACTCGTGCTATCACACTCACGACATAGACCTCAGTCAATGCCATACCGTACGATAGCAGTAGGATAACCCACCATGGTGCGTCGAACGCTACGTTACGCTGTTGGAACGCTTTCAGGAACACGAAGCAGAACATAGCGAAGCCTGCCGCTCCAAGTATTCCTAGTGTGTCGATTAAAGACTCCATTCTGTTACTCCGGGGGCGTCCAAATCTCGCCCGGCTTACGTCTAAGGTATATTAGACGCATGTTCTCAATCGCGGCTTCGGTAGCCGTTAGACCGTTGTAATGTTCGTTGCCGTGCTTCTCGATGCTCTGCTCATAGGCTAGCCGCACGTTCACCCACATATCATGCTCGGAATCTCCGATAGAGATAAGTTTCTTGGCAGCGACCGGGCCGACTTTGTAGCAGCCGCCGATGTTGTCCACGGTGTCACCTGTCAAGCACTGGCGATACTGTCGCGTCTTTGCTTCTTTGCGCGACACTTTCTTAAAGCCTTTGTTCGGGTTGAAAATCCAGCCCGGGCATTGCATAAAATCTTTGTCCACGGACACGATGATCGTCTTGTCACGCTTCGCATGACGTATTGCAATCTCGTCGTCAGTCTCTTGGTCGTGCACGACCTCGGCTGCTTGGTAGTCTAACAAGTACTGCCTAATGTCGTTGTACTTCAACGGCTTAGCGTGTACTGAGCGCTGACCTTTGTAGGGTTTGATCGTCGCAAGTTTAGACCGGAAGTTTCCGTCGCCGTCAATCAGCACGCACGCTTTCACGTCGCACTTAAACTTCTCCGAAATCTTAATGCAGTTGGCCTCGACCATGTTCTTCGCTGAGTGGAAGAAGTGGTCGTCGGGGTCTAACACAAAACGCTGATAGACCGGCGTCTCATTGGTAAACCTACCGTCATCGTGCTCGGCTGCCCAGTCACGCAACGCCGTGATGTTGTCGAACTCTTGTTCGCCTGCAATGTGTGGGCAGACCAGCTTAGTCTTCTGGCCTGCGAATCCTGCGGCGTAGAGAATCCAGTCGCCGTCTATGAGTGCTGTCAGTGTCATGCTGTCACCTTCCCTAAGCACGTCGGACAGCCACTACCTAGCGACTTCGTAACGTGTCTCTTACGGCTCTTGCCGTGTTCGTCAACAAATGGCACCCAAGAAATCACAGGTCGCCCTGCCTTGTCGTGCCCCGTTCCGTTGCAAGTTTTACAGGTCATCAGTTCGCCTCAGCCAACTTTGGAAAAATTCAGTTTTCAAAAAAGGTGGGCGCTGTGAAAGCCGCCCACACAGTAGGGGTACTCAGTCGTCCCATTCGTCGTCGAAGTCTTCCTGTTGCTCTTCCTCTTCGTCGTCGAAGTCGTCTTCTTCATCTTCTTTGGCGTCATCAGCCGCACCAGCGAGTGCGTTTGACTTAGACGGGTTGATCGCCGCGCCGTAGAACTCAGCGGTAATCTCGTCTAACTTGAGAGCGAGTTGCTCTTCTTTCTTGCCTGCTGCGCCCTTCGTGGTGAAAGCGGCCTGCTCGATCAGGAGCGTCAGGAATACCAGCGCATCCTTGCGGCTGCTCTGATAGACGATACTTTCGTTCCTGTCGGAACTTACAGCACCACCACCGCCACCAGTGTTCGTCGGCTTGTAGCCGCCACTGTTAGACTCGATGACCTTGACTTTCTGCACGTTGCCGCGCTTGTCATCTTTCTTGTGGTACTCGATCCCAACCACGTCGCCTTTGCCACACTTCGGCTCGTACTTCGTATTGAAGTAGAAGCCGTCCATCGTGTCAATCTGGATAAAGTAAGAGAACTTGCCCTTACCTACCGCAGTGACCACACCTTTCTTTTTACTCATGCTGCTTTCCTCCAATTCTTAACGTCATCGTATTTAGATTCCGTCCCCTCAGACCAGTGGTCGCCAATGACCATCTCCATACCGAGCGGGACGTTAAACTCGATATCGTAAAAAAGTGACAGGTGCTCATAGACGGCTGTGGTAAATGCCCACTCTGCGGCCTTGCGAAACGCTGTCTCAGTGTGCCGGTTGTCGCCCGTCGCCACGTAGCAGATAATACTGTCGTGCACGGTGTTGACAAACTTCACGTCTAACCCTTCTGCCTTGCAGCGCTTGTAGAGCGCTACGATTGCAATAGGCACAATCTCGGCTGTTGCTAAATTCTGGATCGGGTAGTTCGCGACTTGCGGTCTAACCGGTTTGTGCGTCTGCTTGTTCATCGGCACGCCACGCGGATTGACGTAGGTCATAAAGCTGAACTGCATTTTCCATGGCGTGATGACCAATCCCTCGCGCATAACATCGGCTAGCCAGTTCTCTTGTTCGGCTGCTACGCCTGCGTATCGTTCGGCAAACTTGGCGTAGTAGGTTTCCTCGCCCGGTGTACCTTTCGTTCCACCGTAGAGTGGCTTAAACGTGTGTTCTTTCGCATCCTGTCTAAGCGCTTTTGCTTTTTTCTGGTTGCCACGTCCGTTCACCCCTCGGTAGTCTGCTAACAAAATGTCGTAGTCAAGCCCGTTTATCTCGGACGCCGTAAATATATGTGCGTCGAAGTCGGGGTCGTTAATGTCAGCGATAGCCTGCTTGTCTTGCCCTGCAAATGCCGCTACGCGAAACTCAAGCTGCATGGCGTCCACTTCACATATCTTATAACCCTTGGGGGCGTCGAAGCAGTTCTTGAACACTCGTGGCATGTTCTGGAACTGCACCGACTTTTCTTTGCCGTCGAATAGTGCGAACGGGAGTGGTAGGCCCGAACTCGTTAGACGGTGTGTAGCCGCGACAATCTGGTTAAACTGCGCGTGGAACCTGCCGCCGTACTCTTCGCAAATGCCCTGAAAGAACATCAGGTTTTTCGACACGGCGGCGTTGCACTTCGAGTAAAGCTTAGACAGACTTACAAACTCCCGCTGTTTTGCTGTCTTTGCTTGGCCCATGAGCCACGATAGCGTATCTTTGTCCGTCTTCGGTCTTCCGTGCGGGAACTGCTTAGACGGTTTGTTGCGCATGACCTTCCCGCTCGATCCTTTTATCTCAGGAAACTTGAGGGTGCCATAAAGGTAGTGCGCCTTTTGGTCAGGGGAATTCATGTTAATGCCCCCGGTCAGATTATCAAGCTTGGCCGTCAACTGCGCCAAATCCTTGACGTAACTCACGTAATGCTCTGCAACTTTGGCCGGGTCTAACTGCATGCCCTCGGCCTCTACGTGCGTGAGCACCACGCTAAAGTCGCACCTGTTCCGGTACAGGTGCACTTGCTCTTGGCTCGTTAAGACTAATTTTTGGGTGCCGAATATCTTGCGCATCGTACTCACGTCACGCTTAGCTCGCCGTGCGAGCTTTTTTGGCGGCATCTCGGACGGGCAGACTCCTGCCTTCATCAAAGAGTCGATCAGCGGGTCTTTTCCCCTGAATCCATATCTCTCTGATACGTCCCCCAAGTTCATAGGCTTCCTAATGTTGCCGAGCAGTATTTTCTCGGCCAGCATCGGGTCGTGCCAGCGTACACTATCAATGTCAAATCCGCACCGCTTAAGCCAGTGCATCTCGAACTTGGCATTGTAGGCGCAGGCTGACTTCTGGCGTCTAAGTGCGGCCCAAAAGTCGGTAGCCTGCATGATATCACCGTGGAAACTTTCCACCTTACCGTTGTCTTCGGCCCATGCGACCATGACGATGTGGTTTCTGCGGTCTAACGCAGTCCCGAATCGCACGTTGGTCGTTTCAAGGTCGAAGTATAGCATTACTCTTTACCGCAGTTCTCAAGCCATTGGCGTATAGACGCCTCGCACATAAACTCAGGGGTGTGCTGTAGCTGCCCCCACTCGTTACGTTCAACGGGCGTGTCGATGTACTTGTCATAGGCTAGCTCAAGCGCTGCCCGGCTGGTGCCGGTCGCAATAGCAGCGTAAATCAGCGTAAAGACAAGAGCCAGCATAGTAAGCATGGCCCAACCTGTCAACCGGTTCCAATCCCAATGTTGGATGCCGGGGCGGTCTATGTAGCTTTGCTCGTGCATAATACGTCCCTCTTACCTGTAGCTTAACACGTTTATGCGCCGCTGTCAACCCCTGCCGCAACCTTGGCAACGGTCGCATCGTTCAGCACCTTGGCTAGCTCCTGCCTGCCTGCCTCAGCGAGCGCTAAGCGTTGCTGTACGTCCGCGTAGCGCTTTTTCAGGCGTCCATGGGCCATTTGCTCGCCCTTGAGGTTGCGCTGCGCTGTATCGGCCTGATCGGCGATCTTGGCGAGCACGCGGGTACTGCGCGCAAGCCCGAGTATCACGGCTTGCTCCCGTCTAACGCCCCATCCCTGTCGGCCCTGTTCCGAAGCCCCGGCCAGTGCGTCTAAAATTGCGTCTTCGTCGGCGAAGTTCTCAATCTGGACTTGATCCAAATTCAGTTTATCCAGCTTGTCTAAAGTAATCATAGTGCTCTATCCTCGATTTGTTGGTCTATTTCGTCTTCGGTCATGCCTTCCTCTCGGCACATCCGCCTGTGTTCGTCTAACTGAGCCTCTCGTACTTCTGAAGGTTCCATGCGCGGCCCAAATATCCTGTCCCACTCGCTACTGAAGGTCGCCTTAGTATTGCGCGTCCGGTCGAAACCAATGCGCTTGTCACCTTTGCCATTTTGCGGGTTCATAGTCATGCTGTAGCCCTCTCGTATAGCTCTACGTCTTCGGCGTAGCGCTTCAATATCTTACGCTCAAGTGCGCTGCTCATGGGTACGTCGCCCTCGGTCGTGTTCAACGTGGGCAGCGTTAGACGTAGGTCGCCCAACGTGATGTACCGTACGTTGCACCGTGTCGGTAGGTCTTCGACCAAGTTTGCTTGCGGCTCCCAGTGCTTGTCGGGGAACCGTTTCGTATGTTTGAACAGCTGGTGAGGCGTTAAGCCATGCAAGGCTCGCCCCGTGCCGTAAGTTCCGTCGCCACCCACCACGCAGCGGAAACGCCATAGGCTCTTAAACCGGTCTAACGGGTGCCGCATGACGAACTCGACTTGAGCACCGTCTGGTATAGCAGCCGCCCGGTAGGAGTGATAAATGATTCCAGCCCACTTGAGCGCTGCGTGTACGGACGTACTGCCGCACTTTGGCGGCACTCCGAGATAGATGCCCCATACTGGTATGTGTAGGAAGTAGATGCCTTTACATCTCACGCTCGCGCCCTCGATAGCACAGCCGTCTTTTTCGGATTGATCCAGACAGGAAAGTGCCCGTGTTTGCCGTTCGGCTTGTTCTTACAAATAGACAGCATACGCTTGTTCATATTCATATACTCCGCATCGACGCCCAGACCGATCATCAGGTCAGCGGCCCCGGGTATGCCCGTGTTAGACCACTCTATGTCGTTCATGCCGAGCACGAGCCGCCCTTCCGCACTGTCGCCTGCTTGTGTAACAGACATGGTAACGCACCTGAACTCGATAGCCAAATTACGAACCTCTTGGGCCAGCCGGTCTAACTGCAAAGCCCGGTTGTCATCAGCGCACGCAAGATTCTTGATCTGGTCAACGATAATAATATCCGGTCTAAGTCTAGCGGCTTGCCGCGCCACGTCCCGGGCGCTGCATCCGGCCCGGTGTAGCAAAATCCAGTTCTTATACGTCTTACGACAGTGCTTAAACGCCTCTCTGCGCACGTCAGCGTTCCTTAACGCTCCGATATCGCACCCGACGAGCCGAGATATCAGCCGTAGTGTAATGTCCGTATCCGGCTCTTCATTCGCAACGTATAGCACTTTGTAACCGTTCCTAATCCAGTTGGCAGCTGAGTTAATTGCGAACAGGCTCTTGCCTGATTCGGGTCTGCCATAGACCACGATGTTGTGGCCGCGCATTACGCCTCCACCGATGAAGTCGTTTAGACTACCGGGATAGACGGGGATTCTTGCGGCCTCGTCGGCCTCGAAGTCATCGAAAGTTAGACGCTCCTTGAACGTCTCCGCTTCCTCACCTGCCGCGAGCCTACTATACTTAGCCAGTGCCTCTTCTGTAGGCTGTCCGTGTTGACCGGTCGCCAGTAGAGTCGCCAGTTCGGTAGAGACGCGTCCAAGACGAAGAAGTCGATACTCTTCGATGACGTTGATTTTAGACACGTCATTCGGAAAGCTTGCCACGTAGTCCATAACACTATCACACATGCTACCCGCACCGAAGCGCCGTGTGACCTGACTTCGGAGAACGTCCAAGTCAAGTCTTTTAGACTTGGCATCCCGCTGATACTGGACACCAGCCGATTCGACAACGCTACGCCCCGCTTCGGAGAAGTCCGTTGGGTCAAGACCAATTCCCTTGAGTTTTTCATAGCTGCTCCTGTCGTCGCAAATTGCCGCGACCAATTTTAGATCGTCCACAGTCTAACTCCCGAGCATAGACCAACAAAAAGTATAGCCGGACAGGAAGCAGATAAGCGTCCATGTCCAGAACATGCGCACAAATTGGGGGGGCGGTTTCGGCCCCCCCTTCTGGTGCTCAGGATTTGGCATCTTCGTTCTGTTGTGTCGGGTCGTCTTTCGTTTCGACGTAGTTAGAACGTGCGTCATGCCCGTTTACTGCATCAACGGCTGTGCGAATGTCGTCTAACTGTGCTTTGTCCTGCTCAGTCAGTTCTCCGCCGTCGCCCGTGCGACCAGACGCAAGCATCTCGACGATAAAGTCAGCGTCACCAGTGTTAGCTAACAGCGTAGCAAAGATTTCAAGAAGCGTCTCGTTCATAGCACGCCCCGTCTCGCTGTCTTTCTCATTGTCGAACTTCTGGTTGTTCAGGACGAAACCAAGGATTGTCACTAGCTTTAGCATGTCTGTAAGGTTCATTAGGTTACCCTCTTAAAAAGTTTATAAATGTCGTCGTCGTCTTTCATGTTCTTAATGTCTTCGGTTAGACAGACAGGTAAGAACCGAACTATGTGCGCGTGTCGCTTCGCCAAATGTAGGCTCTTTGCGAACGCGTCCCGGTCTAAGGCGAGATAAACGGGTCGTACTAAGCCCTCGATCCGGGCTATAGTCGCAATCTCTTTCGCCTGCGGATTGCTAATCGAAGTACCGAGCAGGGCTACCGCACGGTAGCCCAACCCGGCAAGACGACAAGCGGAAAGTGTGTCTTCTACTACGATGGTGGCCTCGTGAACGCTGTCACAGTTCCACCAGTCTAACCACGGCTGTGCCGTAGCCTTGTACGTAAAGCAGCGCTTCGGCTTGTCGAACGTGCGCGTTATGTGCCCTCTCACGCCGCCGTAGGGGCAGCGTATGGGCATGATAAGCGTCTTACCGTCCGGGCTTGCGCCCCACCCATGCTCATAGACCTCAGAGGGGTGTAAGTCGTAGCCAAGCAGCCGTGCCTGTAGGTGATTACCTAACGGCTCTATCGGGTCGCGATAGACGGTGACTTTCTTCATCTTGCGTCCCGATACCGTTGCCGTAGGATCGGTCATGGTTAGACCGCGCCAGCCACAGGATGCGCGCCAGCAGCGTAGCCAAACTATGCCGTCTTCTTTCTCGTTGACAGACAGGGATAACTCACCCGTCCTGCCCCCGTCGCACTTCGGGCAGACAGTCTTAGACCCCATGGTAGGATTCTCCACGACAAAGCGCAGATATTCCGGTAGGTCTTTTATCAGCGTGACTTGCATGTCAGTCTCCGAAATTCAACGGTTGGTAATCGTCGTCTAAGTCTTCGGGTTCGAGCAACCCAATCTCGACGCCTGCCGCAAGCGGGTCGGGAGAAATGTTCTCCCGCCACTTGGGGTCGTACCGGTCTAACTCACGTATGAGATTCATCGTTCGCGCCTTCGGGCACTTGTGTAATGCCCATCAATGCCCGGCATAGCTTGGCGTGCGTCGTAATCACGTCGAACCATGCCTCGCGGTTCATTAACCTGTCTTCGCACATGATACGAGAGATACAGCTGTCGATGATCTGTCCGATTCGTTCGCCGCTGTGCTCCACGGTCGCAGACATTTTAGACTGTACTTCTGGAATTTCTCTCTTGGCAAACGCCATAGACTCAGAGAAGATTTTCTCACAGCCTAGAAAAGCCTTGTCGGTGCGGTCTATCGTCATGCCTTGATCGTGGCACATAGCCTTCTTTGGTATGTCACAGGCTATGATTTCCATAAGCTTGTGATTCAGCCAGTGGCGCATGCCGCCTGTCGTGTCTTTGTGCATCTCTATGAGTAGAGCAATCGGTTCGGCCTTGCCTTCTAGCACTGCCCGATGTAATGCTTGTTTCTGCTCTCTTGTGAGTTCACTGCTCATGGGTGGTTCTCCTGTCGTCTAACTTGTTTGCGATTATTCGAGCCAACGCTCCTAGGATTACTAACGTAAAGAACGTAAGACCTAGGAGCGTACGTAACGTAAGGAACGTAAAGGTACTTAAGTACGTAGGTACGTTACGTAACGTAGGGTACACTACTTTCTGTAGTTTGTCAAGCATAGTATTCACGTCTCACCTACCTGTAGCATGGCATGGTTTTAGAGATTTGTCAACCTTTCGTCTCTAACTGCTTGATCTATAGCAACTCTTGAGCGTAGATCGTCTAACTCTGCGCCCTCGCAGTCGCCCCAGTATCCCCGGTCTATGATATGCAAGCGCAACTTGTCCATAAGAATAGTCCGATTCACGCCGTCTTCCCAACTTGCGTCACCGCGTATCGTCTTCAAATTCTCTGACTCTTTCCAGAAGCCGTCGTGCTCCACGGTCATAGACGACTCTGGGTTTTGTCTGTCATCGTGCAGCCGTCTATCTGCCGGAGACTTGTCGGGGGACGCTCGCACCTCGTCCACGTCTAAGTCAGGGCCGTGCCCGAGTGACCCCGGAGCGCCCCAACCTGTGCGCAGTTCGCGCTTTGCCGTGAGTTCAATGCGACGGTCTAACCCGTCATCGGTACCGTCCCAACCACGCCACTCAAGATCACACGAGCACTTGAAGTCAGCACTCATAAGCTTTTTGCATGCCGGGTGTATAGGTCTATCGTTTGGTTGGTAGTGATTCATTTCGCCACCCCGCATGCGTCGTCCCATCGTGCCCAGTCGAAAAAAGGATTAGCGTCGGCACATACGTCACCGATGCGTTGCGCGGTCTGTCTGCGTTCGGAGTCATCCGTTATGCAGCTTATCGCGGCGGCCAGTCGAATAAAATGTTTGCGTGTCATGTCGATGCCCTCTCTGTAGGCTTAAATGGATTTGTGACCCCTGTCACTTCTACTCTACACGTTGGCACGATTCTTGTCAAGCACTATTTTTTCGACCGGAGACGGTTTCACTCGCAACTATTTCTGTCCGTACTGAAATCTGCGAAAGTTTGCGCAAATCGCGGGAAAATCCGCGAAATATGCCCGGGCAGCAAACTAAATTCGCCCATAATTCAAGCGCTTAGCCTTTGGGGGGTATTGACAGTTTGACGACATATATAAGGTGTAAGTGAACGCATCATATTTTCTCACCAACAGAGAGGGACGCACCATGACAAACCGAAGACGCAATACGCACGAGAGACGGGCACGGCTACTTGCTGCCGATAGACTGGCCGCACGTCGTCACGTCTTACCTTTTAATATGGTTGCCACGACGCACCGTGAACTTGCCGAGATAATCGGCGACGGATGTTACCGCGCCATGCCCCTACCAACATCGGAGTAAAAACTAATGGCTAACTTTACAATCACAACGCAGAACCGCAGTGCGGCACGTCGCATGCTTAACGCATGGCACGATAGCCGCGACGTTAGACTAATGACACTTGCACAGCTGCAGTCTCATTTGCAGCTTGCAATAAATGAGGGACTGATAACCGAGCAGGGATGCAGACGTGCACTACAGAAAAAGGAAGCGCTGCAAAACGAGAACCATAACCAAGGTGGCGAAAATAATCTCGGACGTGACGAAGACGTGCAAGAGTTAGACGAAGAGATCGGAGCGCATGCCGCCGCACAAGGTAACGACGCGCAGCAAGACGACAACGCAGAAGGCGACGCAGAATCAGGTGACGCAGAAGGCGAAGTCGAAAAAGACTGGGACGAGCAGTTAGACGACGCACAAGCTGGTGACGGAGACGACGGCAACGCTGACGACGGAGACGGAGACGGCGAAGACGACGCAGACGACATGGGCGAGCAGTCCGAAGACGGCGAAGACGACGGAGACGAGAGCGAAGACGAGAGCGAGCAACAAGCTGGTAACGGCGAAGACGAAGACGAAGACGAAGACGAAGCGGAGCAGGAAGA
>Ga0209976_10002101_pt1 | contig 11448 bp, 8 predicted proteins | sample SumtaG_FD_182806 | JGI IMG/M metagenome (GOLD analysis project Ga0209976, IMG submission 182806) | Deep subsurface microbial communities from Indian Ocean to uncover new lineages of life (NeLLi) - Sumatra_00157 metaG (SPAdes) (version 2) | ecosystem: Environmental > Aquatic > Marine > Oceanic >... | reverse complement strand
GTTTTCCTGCTTTAAAAGAGGAGCTATGGTTGAGAAAAGTAAGTGTTCTGCACATCGTCCCTGTGGAACTATAAATGCATTTGGGCGTGCAAGTTGATGTATTCCCCCATTAACAAAGCTTCCTTCATTAGAAGTTAAATAGAGTTCATCCATCAACTTGTTAACATTTGTTTCTCCCGATAAAATTAAATTAATAGTCTTTTTTTGATCATCTCCCCTTTCAAACGTGTCTCTGATGGCATCTAATAGAACATAATATCCCTTATTCCGCGCATATGATTCATCTCCGTGAAATAAAGCCGCCCATTGTAGATCAGTCATGGTTCCAGAGCCAGAGTCTGATAAAAAATCTACAAAAACCAAATCTGCGGGAAAAGAAAACATGCTATATTCTGTTTTTTCAAGAGCAAATTCACGTTGCTCCCTTGTAACCCGTTTAATCGTCCTAACAACTAAAGGTTTATTAGCCGGGATTGGAACTCCTAATTCGTCTTGAGATTTCACAATTTCTTACCAAAAATTAGTGATAACAAAATTCAAATTCTGACTTTATTTAAGTTTCTTGAATGTATAATTATAAATCATTAAAAAATGATATGTAAAGAAATTAAGTGATGAAAAAAAATGCAAATTTTATTTTTGACTTTAAATTTTCTAATTAATATAATTTAATTAAAAAGTGAAAATGATAATGGAACTTCCAGATTATATAAAAGATCGAATATGGAGGGATCACCTTCCAGCTGGAATCACCTTAGAAATTGATATTCCTGATGACAAATCATTAATTGATATATTTGAAAGAGGTGCGGCTGAAAATGGCGAAAAAGTCGCATTTGACTATTTTGGTGTTGAAAGAACATATAAGGAGATGGATAAACTAACAAAAAGATTTGCTTCAGGGTTGGTTAAATTAGGTGTAAAAAAAGGAGATGTGGTCGCTTTATGGTTGCCAAATTGTCCACAGTTTAGTGTTTGTTATTTTGCTGCTCTTGGATTAGGAGCTACCTTAACTGCTATTAGTCCCTTATTCGTGGGTAGAGAAGTAGCTTACCAAATACAAGATTCAGGAGCAACCTATTTTGTTACAATAGATAGGTTTATTAAAGAATTCAAGAAAATAGAAGACCAACTGTCTCTTAAAAATGTAATTTTCGTCAATGTTGAAGGTAAGATCCCAGAAATCACAGAAACGGAAAAATATATTCATTATGACACAATAATGGATCAAAATCCTGAACCTCTGACTGAATTCAAAGTAAATATAAAGCCAAAAGAGGATATTGCTGTTATTCAATATACCGGCGGGACTACGGGACTTCCAAAAGGGGCAACCTTATCTCATTACAACGTTTTAGCAAATATTTTACAGCTAATGCAAATTACTGATTATATGAAGGCTGAATATATTAAGGGGGATTTAATAGGACTTTCTAGTCTACCATGGTATCACATCTACGGGCAAACTTGTGAACTAGTTCAAGGTCCAGTTTCAGGAGGAAAGGGGATAATTTTTCCAACTTTTGATATTCCCAGAATCCTAGAGACAATTAAAGAGAAGAGGCCAAATTTTATGCTTGGAGTACCTACAATGTTTATTAATCTACTAAGATCACCTTTGAGTAAGGATATAGATTTTACTTGTTTGAAATATGCTAATGTAGGAGCATCAGCCATGCCAATAGAAATTGCTAAAGAATGGGTACAGAAAACTGGATATCCATTAGGCGAAGGATATGGTCTAAGCGAAACTAGTCCCACTGTAACAAATTCTCCCCCTTGGGCCATTAAAAAAGATGGTAGTTGCGGAGTTCCTATTGCCAATACTTTATGTGGAATAATCGATGATAGTTTGAGATTCTTGCCTGTAGGGGAAGCTGGAGAATTAGTTGTTGCTGGACCTCAAGTTATGGTAGGGTATCATAATCGCCCTGAGGAAAACGCAAAAGTATTTTTTAAAGCAGGTGGATATAGATGGCTCCGGACAGGTGATTTTGCTAAAATAGATGAAGAAGGGTATATCTTTATACTCGATAGAGTAAAGGATATGATTAAATATAAGGGCCATAGCGTATATCCAAGAGAAATTGAAGAAGTTTTATATGAACACCCTGCAATTCTTGAGTGCGCTGTTATAGGTGTGGCTGACCCAGAAAGAGGTGAAAATATCATGGTACACATCATTCTTAAAAAAGATTTTAAAGGGAAAATTACTGAACAGGAAATAATTGACTGGACAAAAGAAAATATGGCTGCTTACAAATACCCAAGGATCGTAAAATTTGTGCGATCTTTACCAAAAAGTGCGGTAGGAAAAATATTAAGAAGAGTTATAAGAGATAAAGAAATAAAGAAAGCACAAAAATAAGATTCAGATGGACTAACAAATTTTCAGATTGGTGGATTATCTGACAACAAAATCAAATGCTTATGATGTAATCTTGGAAAAAATGAGGGAATATCCTAATGATATCCCTCTTGGCGAAGATGGCAATATTTCTTCAGCTTTTCGTGAATATATCAAACTCATGTTTACTCCAGAAGAAGCAGAAATAGTACAACATTTAGATATAAAACCCTTAACCATTAATGAAATTTCTAAGAGAATTGGGAAGGATAGGAAAGAGACAAAGTTGATCTTAAAAGAGATGGCTGATCAAGGTATTATTCAAGATATTGGGGGATATTCTTATTTTATAACCGTTCCCCATCTTCTTAACATAGGATTCAAATATTCCAAAGCCATGGAACGACTTGGAAAAAAAGGAGCAGATCTTTATCAACAATTTTTCATTAAGGATAAATATTACAAACGATATGAATCATCTGATGCTGGAACCCCTTTTACAAGAATAATTCCTATAGGAAAATCTGTTGATCACCAATCACAAATTTTAAATGCTGAAGAAATACATGGAATAATTGAAGATTGCCAAGAACCGATCGTTATAACAGACTGTCCATGTCGAAATAGAAAGGAAATTTTAGGAGATAGAGAATGCAAGGAGAAATTCCCGATTAAAGAATCTTGTTTTCAATTAGGAGCTTTTGGTCATTATTTTGTTAAGAGGGGAGAAGGGAGAGTTTTATCACGGGAAGAAGCACATAAAGTAGTAGATAATCTTGCGAAATTAGGATTGATATTTACTACTGAGAATGTAAGAGTAGCAAATCATGTTATAGTTTGTTGCTGCTGTGAATGCTGTTGTGCATTGCTGAGAGGAATGACTCGCTTTGCTGATAAAAATGAGAATTGTGTTGCTAAATCTAACTATGTTGCTCGTGTTAATAGGGAATTATGTGAAGGATGTGAATTATGTAAGAGAAGATGTGTATTTAAAGCAATAACACTTGAAAATGAAATATCTTCAGTAAACCCTATGAAATGCTATGGTTGTGGGGTTTGTGCAGTAACCTGTCCCACTGGAGCAATCAAACTTCATCGAGAGGAACGCTCAACCATATTTGAAAACCATAAGGAATTAACAGAAACAATCTATAATGAAAATAGAATGTGAATTAAGGAATAAAACTAAAATTTTCTTTTTTAATAATAAATTCGAACTGGAATTATAATACTGTTTTAATCTATATAACCTGAATTTACAATTAATTTATAGTTTTCTTTAGTCTTATTCGAATCTTGTCCAGAACAGACCATTTGACAAAATCCGCAAGATGGTCTAAAATCTTCTGCGGGTTTATCATTACGTCCTAAAAAAGTATTTTCAATAAGCCTTAGAACATTTTCAGCTTGCTCACCTCCTTTTTCAATTCCCTTAGCAAACATATTTTTAACATATTCATTAACGGAATCATCCAAAGGAAGTTTCTCAATATCATCAAAGCGAAAAGGAGACCATGTGGACCATTCTTTAAATTTATTCTGGCCTGACAGGCTACCACATACAGCGATACAATATGCATAGCTATTCCTTTTCGCTATTTTTTCTTCAATCCCCGCAATATTTATGGTTTGTTCTTCATCTCTGCAAAAAAGTCCTCCTTGACATGATTTTTCACAAATTTTGCATCTACTACATGGATTACTTTCCAAGGGTTTATCGGGTTTTAATTTTGCATCAGTAATAATTGAATTTAGGAGAACTCGAGCACCGTACTTCTCGGTGATTAAATTTCCACTCCATCCAATTCTACCTACTCCCGCAGAAACAGCAACACAGCGATGAGATAATGAGGGGATTAAGTGCATTGGTGTCTTCCTTAAACCAGGTAAAATCATTTTTTTCAACCGATTAAGTTTTTTTACCTCTGCGACCGTCAAATCAATTAGTTCATCTTTTTCTTTATTTATGAGATCAATTAAAATCTTTATGCTAGGAACTACAGCTTTACTCGACTTATTGACATTTCGATAATCATAATTACAATCGCAATTGAAGGCATGAAATCCTTTTTCTTCAAGAAATAATTTTATTTTCTCGGCTATTCTTTTTAGATTTTTAGTTGTATGTCCCTCTTCATAACATAGAGGCAAGTACTCTTCTTTTGATAAATACCTTCTGACTTTTTCATCGTCGAAATTTATAGCGATACTAATTACTGACTTAGCGCCGGGAAATAAATAATTTGGGTCTGAAAATTCCTTATCCTTTATACTTTCAGCAGAGCAAATACCTACTAACACAGCTCCTTCTTCTCGAGCTAAATTTTTTATTTGATCTTCTAAAGAAATTGTTTCTGTTTGTGTCATAATTGTGCCCCTTTTCATTTTCGATTTTTTTATTAATTCTTAATTTTATTTAAGGCATCATTTTAGTAGGTCCGGTTTTTTGCCTCATCTTTTTCTTATATTCTTTTGTGTACCATCTTTGTTTCTTTAATGGAATTTTTTCAAATTCTTCTTTTGCTTTATCTGGAGGGAATGCTTCCAATGTACCATCTTCTTTCTGAATTATACAACCAGAATTAATAAGTATTTTATAATTTTTTGCGGTTTCTTTAGTGTCACCCCAACATATTATTTGACAATTTCCACATGTGAGCTGAACTACATCATTTTTAGTTTCTTCTGTTGGAATGGTAGACGCTCCTTTACCTCCAGAATAAGATGCAGGAATGTATCCGGAAGAATTATCCTTGATTAAAGGTCTTTTCCTCTGACCGCTCATAGCTGCCGTTAAAACTCTTCTGACTTCCATCTCAGTTTCAGGATAGGCATATCGTCCTGGAGAGAAAGTTGAAAATTTTCCAGATTTATGTAATCCATTAAATCCACCACATGTTAGAACACATCGTAACTTATCTACACGCTTCGAATAAGAAAATGTGTGACCTCCAAGATTAACTTCAATTTTTTCATCAGGAGAAAACATTTGATAAGCACAAACTTTTGTACATATTTTACATTCATCACAAAATGATTCTTCAGCAGGTATTGGATCTGTTGGTTCAAGTATTGCATTAGTTATTGTAGCTCCTAAAATTATAGTAGTACCATAACCCCTTATCCCTACATTTCCAGACAACCCAAATGAGGCAATTCCAGATCGCACAGCAAGATATCTTAATGAGATCTCTGGAGGTAAAGTTATATTCCAATTAGGAACATCTTCTCGGTATTTATTATTTGCTATAACGCTAGCTGCTTCATATCCCTTTTCTACTAAGAATTTAGCTATTATCCTTGACATGTCACTTGCTTTTCTATTTAAATCGATGTTATCCTTCTCATGATCACCCCTAGCATTGGGATGTGTCTTTCCTAAATAGGGTCGGATTAAATCCTTTTGTAATGGAACTGCCCAACAAACAGCACTTTCAGCATTGGGAAGCAAATATTTCAAGTTTGCTCCTTCTGGACCACCTGCCAGAGTTTCAAGAGTCACAAAACCAACTCGGATAGCCCCTAATTCTTTTAATTTTTGTTCAAGTTCTTCATTTAAAGATGATTTAACATCTTTTTCTTCTGTTATTGTTATTTTACTGCACCTTTTTTGAGGGTTTAGACTATAAATATGATTAGATAAATTTAGAATATAAATCTGATTAAATAAAAATTATTATTATATTAGAAAAGTTTGTAGGAATGAGTCTGGAACATCACTTATTTAAGTTAAGAATTATCAATACACATATTGATGATTAATTATGACTTTAGAACAAAATATTAAAGAAATGTTGCTCGAAGGTGGAGCACAACAAGTCGGATTTGCTACTAAAGAAACAATGACAGGTGGGCCAACAGGAGCCGATATCACCTATTTACTTCCCGAAGCTCAATCAGCAATAAGTTTTTACATACCATTTGATAAAGAGAGGATTTTAAAATATTTAGGCAAAGAAGATCCAAGTATTCGTGGAATTCACGAAGAAGAAAATATGGAAATTCACTATATAATTTGGAAAGCGGCTCAACGCGTTAAGCATTGGTTAATTGAGCAGGGTTATAAAGCAATGTCCGTTATTCCCAATAATCACTATAGAACTGATGTTCCGGGATGGCAAGTCACTTTACCCCCTGAGCTTTCGTTAAGATATCTAGCAGTTCGAACTGGAGTAGCATCGTTTGGTTGGTCTGGTAATGTTGGTACAAAGGAGCATGGGACCGCCATTATTCTAGGAGGTATCGTTACTGATGCAAAACTTGAACCAACAGATCCAATACCCGCTAATGAATCATTTTGTGATGAGTGTAAAATCTGTACTAAAGTCTGTGCATATCAAATGTTCTCACCTACAGAAGAAACTGCGGTAACAATTGGAGGTTATACATTCAATTACTCAAAGAGGATGAATAAAATGCGCTGTTTTCTTACATGCGGTGGATCTAATGGATTACATGCCTCAGGTAAGTTTTCCACCTGGTCTCCTGGACGTTATGATTACCCCGAAAACGATATAGAAGTATCACGACTTCTGTCTCTCGCATTGACAAGTCAAAAGAGAAGACCTCCCATTAAAGATTCTTCAAGTGGATATCAACCAGCGTCATATGGTGGAAAAGGTACTGTCCAACTTACTTGTGGGAATTGTCAATATGTTTGTGCTGGCAATACTAAAGAGACGGCACAACGATACAAAATGTTGGTTAATTCAGGATGCGTGGTTCAAAATGAAGATGGCAGTCTTGAAGTATTTCCTCCAGATAAAGCAAAAGAAGTGTTTGAGTCGATGCCGATCAAGCGTCAACGTCTATATCATAAAAATTATAAGACGAAAATGAGAAAATCAAGCGAGAGAATTAAAACAATTAATTCCTAAATTGGACGAAATATTAACATCCAGTTTTCAGTATGCGTTCTCATATATTAGATTGTATAAATATTATACATTAACTAAAAAATTTATATCAACAAAAATTTTGATTTATGGCTATCATGAGCGAAAAAATCAATGTAATATTTATCATCACGGACCAACATAGGGCCGATCACTTGAGCTGTGTGGGTAATCCAATTCTAAAAACACCGAATTTAGATAAATTAGCAAGCGAAGGTGTGCGGTTCACATCGGCTTATGTTGCCAATCCCATTTGTATGCCAAACCGGGCGAGTATTTTTACCGGGTTATATCCTAATATGCATGGCCTCCGAACAGCAGGTATGAACTTGCCTAAAACGACACCCACCTTTACTGAAACCCTACGTGAAAATGGATACCACACGATAGAAATCGGAAAAATCCACTTAAACTGGTCAATCCGTCCTTTTGATAAAAATGTAAAATCTAATGAAAGCGGTCGGAACTGGATAACTAAAGACGATCGACCTCAACTCCCTTTACCCTATTATGGCTTCGACGAAGTTGACCTATTAGTTGGGCACGGAGACATAATTGGTGGTACTCATTATATGGATTGGCTAGAAGAAAAAGGACCCGAGTACATTCCAATAATAAGAAAAAAAGCTAAAATATTCTTTGGAAAAATGTCTTATAGAACTGAAATCCCTGAAAATTTATACTCTACTACATATATAAATGAGCGTACTATCACCTTTCTTGAGAAGTATGCTAAAGGAGAAAATGGAGATAAACCGTTTTTTTTAAACGTCTCTTATCCTGATCCTCACCATCCTGTCTGTCCTCCTGGGAAATATTTTGATATGTACAAGGCAGAAGATATAGAACTTCCAGCGAATTTTAATGATATTGAGAATGTAAAAGAGCATAAATTTTTAAAACCATTGTTGAATATTCCTTTTTTTAGGGGAATGGTATTACGTATAACCAACGAAAAAGAAGCTAGAGATTACATTGCTGCCACGTACGGGTCTATTGCAATGCTAGATGACGGCATAGGTCAAATTTTAACCACTTTAAAAAGGTTAAACCTCGCAGATGACACGATAGTAATATATACCAGCGACCATGGAGATTTAATGGGCGATCATGGGATGATATTGAAAGGGCCTTGTCCTTATAATGGAATTTTAAACGTCCCTTTAATATGGAAAGTTCCTGGTATTAAGCCAGCCATAACAGATTCATTAGCGAGTTCGATCGATATTTCTAAAACTATACTGAATTTATTAAAAATTCCAGAGAAAAAACAGCCGCCTGACATGCAAGGCGTTGATTTAACATCAGTCTTAGAGGATCCGTCTAAGAAAGTACGAGATCATTGTTTGGTTGAACATGATGAAGAAATAGAGATGTTTAAAATTAAGATAAGGCTTCGGCACCTTATAACTGATGATTATAAATTAACCATTTATAATGGATTGAAAAGTTACGGAGATCTTTTCGATCGAAAGAACGATCCTGATGAAATGAATAATTTATGGTTAGATAAAAAATATCAAAATTTACGACACGAGTTAATGGAACAATTATTTTACGTGAATTTAAATGCTCAAAGTCGCTATCCCAAAAGAGAAGCCATGTCCTAATAAAATTAGGGGTAGTTATGTGAAATTATGATTAGTCAAGAGAAATTACTTATGGATGGGAAGCTTCATATCTTTTTATTAGGCTCTGGAGGTCCTATAAATAATAACACTAGAGTCACTTCTAGTATAGCTGTTATTGCAGAAGGAGAATTTATTCTTTTCGATGTCGGTCCAGGAACATTCAGAAATGTTGATGTGATGAGACTCCCGGTAGCTTATTTAAGTGCGATTTTTCTTACTCATTTTCATTCTGATCATATTGGAGATCTTGGTGAAGCAAATATGCTTTCATGGGTGAATGGGAGAAAAAAACCTCTAGAAGTTTATGGGCCTGAGGGTGTTGATAAAGTTGTAAACGGATTTATCATGGCATATGAGTTAGATATAGAGTATAGAAATGCACATCATGGACCCGATATTGTTCCACGAGAAACGAGTAAACCTAAAAGTAGAACTATTTCAATAGAAAACCCTGATGAAAGAAAATTATGTTTTGAGAGAAAGGGATTGAAAGTTTTTGCTTTTGAAGTTGATCATTCTCCTGTTAAACCAGCTTTTGGTTATAGAATTGAATACAAAGGGAACGTTATCGTCATCACAGGTGATACTATAAAAACTGAGAATCTAGTAAAGCATTGCGAAAATGCGGATATTCTTTTTAGTGAAGCAATCTCATATAGCATGCTTAATAATTTAATTGCAGGAGCAGTTAGACTTAAGCTTGGAAGATATGTAAAAATAATGAAAGATATTCAAGATTATCATATGGAACCAGTTATAGCCGCAAAACTGGCAAAAGAAGCAAAAGTAAAAAAACTCGTAATTGTCCATATTACTCCTCCCCTTCCTAATGAGAATGCTGAAAAATTGTATTTAAAGGGGGTTAATGAAGTTTTTAATGGAGAAATTATATTAGGGAAAGATCTTATGAAGTTTCGACTTGATCCAAAATAAAATATTAATTAAAAATCAATTTTTTTTATTATGCCTTGTGAAATTATGGTGTTTGGGGATACTCACGCACAAAATTTTAACGAAATACCTAAGGTTTTGGTCGAAGCTATTAAAAAGGCAGATTGGGTTATCCATGTTGGTGATTTTACTTCAGAAAAAGTGTTAAACAGAATTATCGATTTGAAAGGTTCTCATTTTTATGGAGTACATGGGAATTCTGATCCGCTGAGCATAAGAAATAAGCTTCCATCGAAAAACGTCATTAGTATCAATAATATTAAAATAGGAATTACACACCCAGTAATAGGAGGATCATCAACCTTAACTGAAAATAGAGTTTTAACAGAATTTAAGGACGTAAATCTAGATGTTATTATTTATGGCCATACTCATGAAGCTAAAATTGAAAAAAAAGCAAAAAATATAATTGTAAACCCAGGAAAAGGGTATTTAGAAGAAAATACTTTTGGACCTCATCCTACTTATGTAATACTTTCTCTTGATGATGGATTAAATGTTGAAATTAGAAAAATATGATAGGGTAAAACTTATCAACTTTTGTTTTTCTGATATTAAAATAAGCTTATTAATTAAGAGTGGTGGATGACTTCAGGGATTAATATGATAAAATTACTTCCTTTTGAATAGTCTCCTTTAACCCGATCTTCAACCCATATCTTTCCCTTGTACAGACTAATGATTTTAGTAATCAGTGATAAACCTATCCCCATACCTTTCTCTCCTTTCAATTCCCCATAGCCTTCTAGGAAAATTTTGTCTTTTTTAGGATCTTGAACTCCAATTCCATTATCCATAAATTCTAATTTCAAGTAATTCAAGTCTGTTAGTTCTGTTTTTGAAATTTTAACGATTATTTCTGGGACTGGATTGTCGTTATATCTTATAGCGTTTACCAAAATATTTTCAAAGACATCTGCTAATATCTCGTTTGCATTTACAAATATTTGTTTTTCTACTGATTCAACATTAATTTCAATTTGTAATTGTGAATTACTTTCTCTTACAAACTCTATCGCGTTTGATAAATATTCCAGTAGAGATATGGGCTTTAAATCAACTTCCTCTTTATCAATCTCGGCTAGTTTCCTAATGTTTGATATTAAACTTTTTCCCCTAATTAATTGGCTATTAATGGTATTGGAAAGTCTTTCGGTTTTCTCAAGATCCAAAGTTTCTTGGTCTTTTCTTGCTTTATCTAATAAATAAAACGACATCGAAATATTCGAGATAATATTACTAATATCGTGAGTAAATAAATCCTTATAAAAAGTGGCTCGATTGTAAGCTTCCTCGTATTTTTTTTCCGTCACCCTTAAGTCTTCTTCTACTTTTTGTAATTTTTCATTGAATTGTTTTCTTTTAGGAAGAATCATTAGTCTTATTGAGAATGGTTTCTCTATGAATGATTTTAAACTTCTTTTGTGGAAGATCATAAACATAAGAATGAATGGAGTAAAGCCTATTCCTAGGATTAATTTTCCTTGAACACCTCCCCCAATATATTGACCAAATTCTGGTTCAAAGAAAGAAACGATGAAAGGAAATAAAAATCCATCCAAAGTAAGTATCCCAATATAAATAATTACATATAATAAGATATTTAAAAAGAGGTGTTTAAAAT
>Ga0209976_10002100_pt1 | contig 11453 bp, 10 predicted proteins | sample SumtaG_FD_182806 | JGI IMG/M metagenome (GOLD analysis project Ga0209976, IMG submission 182806) | Deep subsurface microbial communities from Indian Ocean to uncover new lineages of life (NeLLi) - Sumatra_00157 metaG (SPAdes) (version 2) | ecosystem: Environmental > Aquatic > Marine > Oceanic >... | reverse complement strand
GATAGCCAATGATCTTTTGAGCGAGCAAAAGCAGTATTTGGTTGATGGGATGGAGGTCCAGGTGCTTTTTTGGGAAGGAGAGGCTTTGTCAATAGAATTGCCGGCTAAGCTGGAGTATGAGGTGAAGGAGACCGGGCCAGGGGAGAAAGGCAACAGTGCCGCCAATGTTTTTAAACCAGCGGTTTTATTGAATGGTTTGAGAGTGAAGGTACCTTTGTTTGTTAATATAGGGGATAAGGTGAGGGTGGATACCAGGACAGGCGAGTATGTGGAGAGGGTTTAGTTAAGACGGCTGAGGAAGATGGCCAAGAAGAGGACCAGAATTTGAGTGGTTAATCCCCAGGGGAGATCAAGTTTGCGGTGAAGTTTGGATTGGAGTTTTTTGATGTTGGAGAAGGGCGGGAAATGCCAGTCAAAGACATGATAAGGGGCTTCGAGCCAATCTGGCAGTTGGGCGGTGAACATGATGACAGCTAAGTACCAGAGAGGGACAGAGGGAGTAAAGAGAAGGTAAGCGATAAAAAAGCCGACAGAGGCGTCGGTGAGAGAATAAAGAATGATTTTTGTTTTGGATCTTTTGGCTTTTCTGGTTCTTAAATCCCAGTGAGGGATAAGGTCGGTGAGGAAATGGGAGGCGAGAGCGAGAGGCAGGCCGAGGTAAGGATTGGGAACAAGCTTGGCAATAGAGGCGCCGATAAGAGCATGGGAGGCATCAAGCATGAATATTAGTATACCTTTTTCAGCTTTGGTATACTATTAATGTATGTGGCCGACGCTGGTTTCAGTAGGACCGATAGCCATTCAATCGTTTGGCTTTTTGATGTTTTTAGGGGTGTTTTTTGGCGGTTTTGTTTGGTGGCAGAAAGGGAGAGAGGAAGGTTTTGAGGAAGAAGCCTTGATGGATGACTGGTTGGTGGCTGGGGTAACGGCCGTGATTCTGGGGAGAGCTTGGTATATCTTGTCTCATTGGAATGATTTTGGCGGCAGTTGGTACAAAATGTTGTTCTTAACTAAGTTCCCCGGATTATCGTATGAAGGAGCTTGGTTGGGGGCAGGGCTGGGGTTGGTGATTTTGGGTGCAAAAAAGGGTTGGCATTTATGGCGGATGCTAGAGGCGGGGGTGTTTGGTTTTCTGGTGGTAGAGATGTTTGCTTGGCTGGGGAGTTTTTTAGCTGGGAATAACTTAGGGGGAATAACTGACTGGTGGTGGGGAGTAGGTTTTCCCGGAGTTGAGGCTAAGCGACATCCAGTCCAGTTATTGTGGTTTTTAGGTTTGTGGTTGTTGTTTAAGCTGTTTAAAAAATGGGAGAAAGAGTATAGGGGATTCGAGTGGTATAAGCATGGTAGGGATGAGGCTAAGCCGGGGTTTTTAGTGGCTGCTTATTTAATAGGTTTGGGGCTGATGAGATTAGGATTAGGTTTTTTGATGGAGACGAGGCAGTTATGGTTTAGCCTGGGATTATTGATACTGGGCGGCTTGATTTTGATAGAGAGGTCAGGTATAAAGATAGGGTTGGTGAAAAGACCTGCTAAGGCGCCTGAGACTAAAAAGAAAAGGTCTTTAGGGCGACGCAAAAAGCAGGGTTTTGATTTTAAATAAAAAATATGTCTAGAATTAGGTTTCCTTTAAAAGTGCTACAACCAATTAAAAAACATTTGAAAAGCAAAGAAAGGAAGCTGAAGAAAAGAAAAAAAGCTTTGGAGGCAGAGGATCCGTTTGCTGATGTGGATCGGGTAAACGATAATGCGGCGGTGGATACGGACGCGGCTGAAGAGGTTGGTCATGATAGGATAACAGCCTTAAAACAAGAAGTGGATAAGACTTTGATTAGGGTGAGGAAGACTTTAACCAAGATTAAATTAGGGAAATATGGTTTATGTGAAGGGTGTAAGAAGTTGATCAATACAGACAGATTGGCGATTGATCCAACAATAACTGATTGTATTAAGTGTGCCAAAAAAACGAAGAAGAGATAAGCGTGAGGTGGTTGATTTTACTGCTAGTTTTAGATCAGATGGTTAAGCAATGGCTGATGGTTGGTGGCAGAGTGATTGAGTTAAATTATGGTGTGGCTTGGGGGTGGGGGGCTGGTTTTGATTGGCTGATAGTAGTTTTAGGTTTACTGTGGTGGGTGTATAAAAAGTTCGGCTGGAATTGGCCGACAGGAATGATTTTGGCCGGTGGTTTGTCTAATTTACTGGATCGAGTCAGGTGGGGTGGAGTGGTTGATTATCTTAATTTTTTTTAATCTTTTAGCTGTAACTTGGCTGATGGTCTGGTGGTAGCAGGCGCAGTCGGGTTAATATATAGTTTAGCTTATGGAAGTAAAAGTAATATACGAGGATGAGGTTTTGCTAGTAATTGATAAGCCGACTGGAATGGTGGTTAATCGAGCAGAGACCACCAGGAAAATGGTGACCTTGCAGGATTGGCTGGCAAAGCAGGGAATAGGGATGGGAGTGGAGAGAAACGGGATTGTTCATCGTTTGGATAAAGAAACCAGCGGAGTGTTGGTGGTAGCTAAGAGCCAGGAGGTAATGAGAGACCTGCAAAAGCAGTTTAAGGAAAGAAAAGTACAAAAAACCTATTTAGCCTTGGTTCATGGCCAGATCAGACCTAAAAAGGGGAAGATTAGGGCGCCGATCACTAGGAATCCCTTTAATCGGAAGAGGTTTGGGGTGTTTGTGGGAGGAAAGCCGGCTGAAACAGAATATCAGGTGAAGGAGGAGTATGAATATAAGGGAGAGAGGTTGGGTTTAGTCAAGCTTTGGCCAAAAACAGGCAGAACCCACCAGATCCGGGTGCATTTGAAGCATGTCGGTCATCCGCTGGTGGCTGATGAGTTGTATGCGGGTCGGAAAACCAGCAGAAAAGACCGATCTTGGTGTTCCAGATTGTGGTTGCAGGCTGTTAGTTTGGAATTAACTCATCCGGGTTTAAGGAAAAAAAAGCGATTCGAGGCGGAGTTGGCAGTTGATTTACAAGCTGGGCTCAAAAAATTAAGAAAGGTCTGATATTCAGCTCTAAACAGAAAAGAGTGATTGTCTAGCAGAAAAAGCTTAATGACTAATCTTGAGGATAATGATATAGTTTGATGTAGTATGAATAGATGGAAGAAAAAGCAGCCAAGATGGAAGCGGGAGCAAGGGGTGAGAAAAACAAAAGAAAAGCGGGTTAAGGTGTTACTGGGAGTGATCTTTTTGGCTTTAGTGGCAGGTTTGGTGGTGGCTGGTTTTTTATGGCAGGGGGCTAAAGATAGTCTGTGGGATGGACGGTCGAGTATGGGGGTGGTTTATCAGGTTGATAGCCAGATTAGTTTGGTGGTGGTTTTGCCAGACTACCAGAGGAGAATAGAGTTTGTCATTCCTGGCAATACCATGGTAAAGGTTGGGTTTGGCTTTGGTGAGTATCAGCTGAAGAATGTTTATGAACTAGGGAGGCTTGAGGGTCAGGGAGGGAAGGTTTTGAGCCGAACGGTTCAGGATTTAATGGGAGTGGCGGTGAGGGGCTGGTTGGTGGATGAGGTGACTAATTTAACCTGGTGGGACAGGATTAGGTTATGGTGGTATGAACAGATGGTGATGAAGAAAAGCACAGTGGTGGAATTGCGTCAGCAAGCGGCTTTTAGACAAGAAGTTTTGGGTGATGGAGTGGAGGTATTCAGGGTGAGTCAAAAGCTTCTGGACGAGTTGGTAAATAAATTGGTTTTTAATGAGAAATTGGCTAAAGAGGGATTAAGCTTGGCGGTGTTGAATGCTGCTGGCATAGAAGGGGTGGCGAGGGATGTGGCTCGGTTATTGGCTAATTTAGGCGGCGAGGTGAGATTAGTGAGTAATTTAGACAATCAAGAAAAGTCACAGATTTTAGTAGCTGGGAAAGATATTCTGGAGAGTTATACAGTTAAGCAACTGGCAAGGATTTTAGGCATCAAAGAAGTGGGTTTAGGGGATGTGGGCGAGTATAGGTCTGAGGTGGTGGTGGTGATTGGTCAAGGCTATACTCAACTTGAACTAGAATGATAGAATTAAGCCATGTCAGGTCATTCTAAGTGGTCTACAATTAAGCATAAAAAGGCAATGCTCGATAGTCGACGGGGTCAGTTGTTTACCAAGTTAGCTAGGGCGATCACGGTGGCGGTTAGAGAAGGCGGTGGGGATGTGGGGACTAACTTTAAGCTAAGGTTGATAGTGGATAAGGCTAGGCAGTTTAACGTGCCTAAAAAGAATATTGAGCGAGCAATTGAACGGGGGACAGGACAAGGAGGAGAGGGATTGTTGGAGGCGCTTTATGAAGGTTTTGGGCCGGGGAGGATAGCGGTTATGGTGGAGGTGGTGACAGATAATAAGAATCGGACGGCGGCAGAGATTAAAAAAGTTTTCGAGCGGAGTGGGGGAAGTTTAGGGCAACCAGGCTCGGTGGGATTTTTGTTCGATAAAAAGGGAAAGATTTTGGTGGAGAGGGTTGGAGATAAGGAGGAACAAATGCTGAAGCTGATTGATTTGGGAGCTGAGGATGTGGAAACAGAGGAGGAGGGAATTGAGATGTTGGTAGAGCCGAGCAAGCTGTCAGCAGTGCGAGTAGCAGTAGAAGCAGCAGGATTTAAGGTTAAGGCAGCTGAGTTAATTTATGTTGCCAAAGATTTATTAAAACTGGCTAAGGAACAGAAGGCTAAGGCAATTAAATTTTTAGAAATAATTGATGACCTGGATGATGTTCAGAATCTATATACTAATCTTGATGTATGAGGTTGTCTAAACGACAAAAATTAGCTATAGCTGCTTTAGTTTTAGCAATAGGAGTTTTAGGAATACAGTCGGTAGAGGTAGAGGCACGTTATCAGGCGATTGGTTTGTTGGCAGGGGTGGCTTATGGTTTGTCAGCCTGGGCTTTGTTTGAGGATTTAAAAGGAATCGAGTGGTTGACGGTATTAATTCTGCCGGTGATGTATCCTGTGTCAGTCGCCCTGTTTTATTTTCTCCTACCAGTGAGGATTTTGACCAGGGTGACAATTTTAGGTTTGTTTGGCATTGGTATGTATGCTTTATTGTTGACTGAAAATATTTTTAATGTGGCATCAATTAGAACGATTCAACTTTTAAGAGCGGCCCATGCAGTCGGGTTCTTGCTGACCTTGATGGTAGCTTTTTTTATGTGGGATACGATTTTCTCGTTCAGATTAGCACCTTGGACAAATGGGCTGCTGGTTTTTATAACCAGTTTACCCTTGGTATTGCAGGCTTTGTGGAGTGTTAATTTAGAGGAAAAGATAACAGCAAAAATCTGGCAGAATACTTTAGCTTTGAGTTGGTCGTTGGGGAGTTTAGGGCTGATGATTAGCTTTTGGCCGGTGACAATTGCAGTGGCTTCTTTGTTTTTGGTGAGTGGTTTGTATGTTGGTTTGGGGTTGGTGCAGCACAGTTTGTCGGGCAGGTTGTTCAGGAAAACAGTAGAAGAGTACTTATGGGTAGGAGCGACGGTGTTGACGATTACCTTTTTATTGGCGCGGTGGGGGTAAAAAATTTTGAGTATTGGCAGACGAAGGAGGGGAGTGGCAAGAGGAATTAAGGGTTTTATAACATAATAGCCCTATAGTAAGGTAGGCATCTTTTCACGAAATTATCCTATAGTTTTCACGAAGGCAAAGATTTTTTTAAATTCTCCTGAGGTCGACTTCTGTTGTTTTGAGAGTTAGTCTGATATATCAGGCTTTTTTAGTGTATGTGTTTGATATAGTTGTGGATAACTTTTGGGGAGTAGAGGTGGAGGTGAAGAGAGAAGCGGGTTTTAAGTCTGAGCGGAAAGGATGAGAGTGACTAAAGTAAGTGAAGTGGTTAGTGGAAGGGGTAATGGTTCCCTGCTGGAAGTGGTGGTATAGATTTAGTAGTTTAGGGGTTTCTTCGGGTCTCTATTATGTCGCACAATGTATCTTTTGCGACTTTAAGCCAGGGGTTGGGAGAAGGGTTTGTTTGTAAGTACATTGAGCAAGATAGAGGCTGGCGCAGAAAAATTTTTTGCAAAAATTTATTAGTTATCAGTAAAACTTCCCTCCTTGAAGGATTTTAAGTAATTTTCAATTTCCGAAATTCCTCCGAAGATGTCAAACCAATCCGCAATTGGTCGTTTTATAACATCTACTTGCGGTAAATGGCCTGCTCTGCGAGTGGCGAGAGTGATTTTTGGCGGATTTGATTAAGATTTGAGCAAAATAAGACTTTTAAGTGCTTTGAAGATATATCTAACTACCAATGGATCAAAAACATGGCTTAGAAACGACCTGGGGCGATTTTCTTGAGGGAAAATGTGGAGAATTAGGCTTTGATACTTGATTTTTTTCTTGAATTACTGGCTGGACTGCTCGTATAAATCCATGGGGAAATTTTTGTTGCAGCGGGTGCGTGATGCCTTGGCAAATTCTCGGTATTCTTCTGTGATAAAGTTTGCATCGGTAGTATGAGTCAAGTTTATGTCGCATAATGTTGACTGGCCTTCTAAAGTTTGTTATGCTGAATTTAGTTAATGTCGCACAATATTTTTGTAAAAATTTATCCACAGGGATCGCCTATAGTTTGCAATTCTAAGGTATTAAAAAAGCTTGCTATATCAACCTGTTTCCTACTTATCCACATATTGGCAGAGATAAAAAATGACTGCTAAGAGAAAAATACCAACAAAAAGCGAAAATCGACTCAAAAGACACATTAATGAGTTTTTAGAATACTTGGAGATTGAACGTAATTGCTCTCCTTTAACGAGGCGGAATTATGAGCATTATTTGCTTCGTTTCCTCGAGTGGGCTGAGGAAAACCTAAGGAATTTTAGAATTGAAAGATTGTCGCTTGAGCAAGTGACTAAGTATCGGGTGTTTTTGGCGCGATTGGAAACAAAAGCAGGTTTAAGACTGAGTCGGGTGACCCAGACATACCATGTGATTGCCTTCAGGTCCTTTCTTAAGTATTTGATTAAACGGGATGTGAAGACTTTGGCGCCGGAGAAGATTGAGTTACCTAAGACTGAGAGCCGGTCGTTGAAGTTTTTGTCTTCTGAGCAGGTAAAAAGGCTTTTAGACAGCCCGGGAATCTCTACTCTCCCCCAGTTGAGAGACAAGGTGATTTTAGAGGTGTTGTTTTCAACTGGTTTGCGGGTGTCAGAGCTGGTCAAGCTTAATCGAGATGAGATTGATTTAAAACGGAGAGAATTTGGAGTGATTGGTAAAGGCGGTCGGCCGCGGGTAGTGTTTTTATCAAAAAGGGCGGTTAAGTGGATTGAGCGATATTTAGATGAGCGGCAGGATGATTGGAAGCCATTAGTGATTCGTTTTGGCGGCAGGATTAATGAAACTAATCAGGGAGAAAAAATGCGCTTGAGTCCCCGATCGGTCCAGAGGATTGTAGGAAAATATGTGCGAAAAGCCAGATTGCCGATTAAGATTACGCCGCATGGGTTGCGTCATAGTTATGCGACTGATCTTTTAATAGGCGGGGCTGATATCCGGGCGGTTCAGGAAATGCTGGGGCATAAGAATATTGCTACTACCCAGATATATACCCATATTACTAACCGACAGTTGAGAAAGGTTCATGAGAAGTATCACGGGGGGAAACTGATTTAATTATTTAAAGTAAAGCCACAGCCGCGACAGAGTCGTTGGGTTTGGCGAAGCGCATCAGGATAACACCTTGAGTGGCTCGGCCGATGCGTTTGATATTCCTCATGGGCAGTTTGATGACTTGGGCTTTTTTAGAGGTTAAGATGGCGATTTCAGTTTCTTCAGTAACCATGTGAGCGGAGACGATCTTGCCGGTTTTAGAGGTGATCTGAGCTACTTTAACGCCTTTGCCGCCGCGTTTTTGGACTGGGAATTCCCTGATGGCGGTTCTCTTGCCTAGGCCTTTTTCCATGACCACAAAGACATCATTATAGAACTTCCTTCTGCCTTTCTGGCGTTTTCTGTTTGGATTAAAGACAGCCATGCCGACGACAAAGTCTTTTTCTTTCAGATTAATACCTCTGACTCCCCTAGCAGCCCTACCCATGGGTCGGGCATCGGTTTCTTTGAACCTGATGGATTGACCTTCATGGGAGATGAGGAGGATGTGATTCTTGCCTGAAGTTTGTTTGACCCAGACTAACTGGTCATCTGTTTCCAGTTTGATGGCAATAATACCTGAAGAACGGATATTGGCGAATCGTTCGATGGGGGTTTTTTTAATGATTCCTTTTCTGGTGACCATTAAAAGATAGCCTTTGACGGCTTTGTGCTTGGGGATATTGAGGACAGATTGGACATGTTCGTCAGTAGTGATGTTGATCAGGTTAATGATAGCTTGGCCTTTGGCTTGTCTTGAACTTTGAGGCAGTTCATAGATTTTGAATTTGAAGACCCGGCCTCTGTCGGTGAAGATGAGGAGGGTGTCATGAGTGTTGGCAGAAAAAATGCGGCTGATTTCATCCTCTTCTTTGGTGGTCATGCCGGTGACTCCCTTGCCGCCTCTTCTTTGGGCTCGGTAGGTGCCGATGGGCATGCGTTTGATGTAGCCGGATTCGGTCATGGTTACTAAGCAGGCTTCTTCAGGTTCTAAATCTTCTTCAGAAAAGCCTTTAAGCGAGGCTTTGATAATTTTGGTTCTTCTGGCATCACCGTATTGAGACTTTAATTCTGTCAGTTCGTTAGAGATAGTAGTAATCACTTTTTCCGGAGAGAGGAGCAAGGTGATGAGTTGGTCAATGGTTTTTTTGATAGCTTTGTATTCGTCTTCGATTTTCTTTCTTTCCAGGGCAGCTAAGCGGCGCAGCTGCATATCGAGAATAGCCTGAGCTTGGATGTCGGTCAGTTTAAATTTTTTGATTAAGTTGATTTTGGCAGCGTCAGCGTCTCGGGATTTTTTGATGGTGTTGATAACGGCATCAAGGTTTTTTAAGGCAATCATTAAGCCTTCCAGAATATGGGCCCGGAGTTTGGCGGCTTTGAGCTGGTATTGAGTTCTTCTGACAACAATCAGCTGACGGTGTTTGACATACTCGAGCAGGATTTGTCTTAAGTTAAGCAGCTGGGGGGTGCCGCCAACTAAAGCCACCAGGTTGGCTGGGAAGTTGGTTTGCAGTTCGGTGTGTTTAAAAAGATTGTTAAGGACAGCTTTGGGTTTGGCATCTTTTTTAAGCTCGATGGCTACCTGGAGGCCTTGTCTATCTGATTCATCGCGAAGGTCTTTGATACCACTAACTCTTTTGGATTTAACCAAGTCAGCCATTTTAGCAATTAACCTGGCTTTGTTGACTTGGTAGGGTAGTTCAGTGATGAGGATTTTGTAGCGGCCGCCTTTACTTTCAGTAATATTGGTTTTGGCTCGGGTAGTAATGCTGCCCTTACCGGTAGTGTAGACTGCTTCAATAGTCTTGGCGTCGTAGATAATGCCGCCGGTGGGAAAGTCCGGCCCGGGCAGGGTTTTCATCAAATCTTCAAGATTGGCGTTGCACTCAAGGCTGCCAGCCAGGATTTTGGGGGAAACTTTTTCCGGTTCTTTGTTTTTTTTGTCAAACTTTTTATGCGGAATGATCGAGGTTTTCCTGATAAGGGTTTTAAGGGTATCAACTACCTCGGTAAGATTATGGGGCGGGATTTTGGTGGCCATGCCAACGGCGATGCCGTCAGCGCCCATGAGAAGGAGATTGGGCAGTTTTGAGGGCAGAACAGTAGGTTCTTGCAGGGAACCGTCAAAGTTGTCGACGAAGTTGACGGTTCCTTGATCGAGCTCGCTGAGCAGGTCTTGAGAGATTTTGGCCAAGCGGACTTCGGTGTAGCGCATGGCGGCCGGTGAATCGCCATCAACTGAGCCGAAATTGCCGTGGCCGTCAACTAAAGGATATCTAAGGGAAAAATCCTGGGCCATGCGGACCATGGCGTCGTAAACAGCCATGTCACCATGAGGGTGATATTTACCCAAGACCTCACCGACCACCCGGGCTGATTTTTTATAACTCGAGGTGTGGGTAATCCCCTGCTCTTTCATGGCATAAAGGATACGGCGATGGACAGGTTTAAGACCGTCTCTGGCGTCAGGTAGAGCCCGAGAGACAATGACGGACATGGCATAGTCCAGGTAGGATTTCTGCATTTCGTCAATGATTTTGACTGGTTTGACTTTACCGATTTGAGTCATAAATTTTAAGCTAAAGTTTTAAGCTAGAAAGCCGGCGATCAAGAGGGCCACCACATTGAGAATTTTGATCATCGGATTGATGGCTGGGCCGGCAGTATCTTTATAGGGATCACCGACAGTATCGCCGGTGATAGCGGCTTGATGAGCTAAACTGCCTTTACCGCCATATTCGCCGGCTTCAATATATTTTTTAGCATTGTCCCAGGCAGCTCCACCGGTGGTCATGGAGATGGCCACAAAGATGCCGGTAACGATAGAGCCGATTAAGAGACCGCCGAGGGCTTCGGCTCCCAGACAAAAACCGACTATTAAAGGAGCAATGACCGGGATTAAGGCAGGAACAACCATTTGCTTTAAAGCGGCTTGAGTGACAATATCAACACAGCGGCCGTATTGAGGTTTAGCTTTACCGGCCATCAGGCCTTTGATTTGTTTAAATTGTCTTCTAACCTCTTTAACCACTGCCATGGCCGTTTTACCGACGGCTTCCATGGAATAGGCGGCAAAGAGATAAGAAAGGCTGGCGCCGATAAACAGGCCCGCGATGATATAGGGGTTGCCTAAATCAAACTTTAAGGCTTGGCCAGCATGAGTTAGTTCTTGAGTATAGGCAGAAAAGAGAACCAAAGCAGCCAGGCCGGCTGAGCCAATGGCATAGCCTTTGGTAATAGCTTTGGTGGTGTTGCCAACGGCGTCAAGGCTATCAGTCACTTTTCTGACTTCAGCCGGTTGTTGAGTCATTTCGGCAATGCCGCCGGCATTGTCGGTAATCGGTCCAAAGGAGTCAATAGCGACAATAATGCCGGTTAAGGAAAGCATGCTGGTGGCAGCAATAGCCACTCCAAACAAGCCGGCTAGCTGAAAAGCAGCTAAAGAGGCTAGGGCAATGACTAGGACAGGTAAAAAGGTGGCTTTCAGGGAAATACCCAGGCCGGCGATAATGTTGGTGCCATGGCCAGTGGTGCTGGCTTCGGCAATGGTTTTGACCGGTTTAAAGGAGCGGGAGGTGTAGTATTCGGTGATGAGGACAAACAAGGCGGTGATGAGAATACCGATCAGACTGGAGAGATAGAGGGCCATGGTGGAGACGCCGGTGAGAGTAGCGGTGAGAGCAGCGGTGGCTGGGTAAAAAAGGATGAGAGCCAGAATACCGCTGGCAATTAAGCCTTGGTATAAAGCGGTCATGATTTTCCTGCTTTTAGGGAGTTTAACAAAGAAACTGCCGATAATTGAGCTGATGATGGCCAGGCTACCCAAGGTAAGAGGATAGAAAACCAGAGCGGTTTGTTTAAAAA
>Ga0209976_10002095_pt1 | contig 11470 bp, 6 predicted proteins | sample SumtaG_FD_182806 | JGI IMG/M metagenome (GOLD analysis project Ga0209976, IMG submission 182806) | Deep subsurface microbial communities from Indian Ocean to uncover new lineages of life (NeLLi) - Sumatra_00157 metaG (SPAdes) (version 2) | ecosystem: Environmental > Aquatic > Marine > Oceanic >... | reverse complement strand
CCCTCTGCGTTAATGGGGTAAACGCTTTTTATCTAAATTTTCTAGCTAAAGGGAAACAAGTTGAATAATTATAAAATTAATAAAAATTATAAAAAATATAGTCTCGTAGACTGTAAATACAATTCTATCCAGTTTTTAAAAAAATGTCAAGAAAACTAATAAATCTCATCACGCTTGCCGATTCTTAGGATAAATATTGTATTTTTGATTCTATCAAACACTACTCTATATTTTCCTATCCGAAAGCGATATTCTCCGTAGCTTCCTTTTAAGACCTTAGCAAAAACTAAAGGTTTTTTCTGTTTAGTGTAAAAATTCAGTTTCTTTAAAATCCGTATTGCCACATTTCTCGGTAGAGCATCTAAATCTTCTTTGGCTCTCTTAGCAAACTCGATCTTCATTAGATTTTATATTCCTCCAAAACATTCTTTAAGGAAAAGGTTTGGCCTTGTTTGATTTGCTCTCTTGCTTCATCAAGGCTTCGAAGATATCTAAAATAGCGAATGAGATTACTAAATTCTAAATCAAGGAATTTTAATCTTTGATATTCAGATTTGGAGATTTTAATTGTTTTCTCTTTTGTTTTGACCATACAAATTCATTATATTCTTTCGGATAATATTGTCAATTCTTTGTGCTGGTTTACATGACATCCTCCAATTTTAATTCACTTAACTTCTGGATTACATCCTCATTGCCAGGATTTAATTCTAGAACTTTTTCAAAGATAAGAATGGCATCTTCTTTGCGTCCTTCAAGCGCATAAGCTGTTCCAAGAGAATAAAGAGAATTTGAGTGATTCGGCACTATGCCTAAGATTGTTTCAAATTGAACAATCGCTTTACTTGCTTCTCCTTGATTAAAATACATTCTTCCAAGATGGAATCTTGCATCAATGTGAAAAGGATAAGTTATTACTAATTCTTCTATTTTCTTGATAGCTGCATCTAAATTCTCTTCTTTTTCATCAAGCAACGCTTCTTGAATAAGAACATCAATATAATCAGGCTTTATTTCTTTTGCCTTGGTAAAGCTTTGTTTTGCTTTTTCAGTTTCATCCAAAGCCAAATACAACTTGCCAAGCTCTGTGTGAAGAATTGGGTTTTTGTCTTCTAATTCAATTGCTTTTTCAAAGGAATTGATTGACCAATCAGCAGCTCCCTCAATCAGAAACTGAAAGTCACGATAAATCATTCCTAATCCCTCCCAAGTGAAAACAGTATTTGGAGAAAGCTCTGTTGATTTCTTTGCCCAATCAATACTGCTTACCATATAGTTCTGAGCTTTGGTTGCATCCTGTTGATCTGCAGGCTTTTTTATTTCCTCCAATAAAGAGACTGCATAAACTCTGGCTAAAACTGTTTGATAAGTGACTAATTTAGGATTTAAGCGAATGGCTTCTTCTATTAAGCTTATTCTCTCATCAAGAGTAGAAGCTAATTGAGATTTAGCATAATTCATATCAGCTAAGTAAAATTTTACAGCAAAAAAAGAAGTAACTGAAAAGGCCAGTAATAATAAAACCAAAACAGTGGAAAAAACCAAGCTCAATTCAGGAAAATCTCTGAAACTTATCACTTTAGAAGATTTGTCTGTGTATTGCCAAGCCATTACACCCAATCCCAGAATCAACCAAAACGTAAAAGACAGAACAGTGTTTTGATAATAAACAAGCTGAGCTACTGTTAAAGCAGTAAAAGTCATCATATAAGGAAAGAGCTCTCTTTTTTCACGCAAGAACCAGAACACCAAAAAGAACGTTATAATTATCAATGAATAAGAGATAAGCCCCAAAACTCCTGTTGTAGCAAGAAGCTCTGAGAAATAACTTCCTGCCCTATCAAATCTAATCTGCCACCAAATTGTATTATTAAACTCACTGGGTTTGAATTTTGAGAAATCATAAGACCATGTTCCAATGCCTGAGCCTAAGAAGAAGTTTTGAAAACTGCTTGTTATTCCATTAGAAGCTGTCTGCCAGCTAATACTTTGTTCCAAGACCTGTTCTTTTGCCAATGCAATTCCTGTCCATTGGTCAAGATTATTTACAAATAAAAAGGTAACTGAGATTAAAATCAAAATTATTGGCAATAGAAGCCGATTAACGTCTTGTTTGAAAGCCCGTGTAGCAAGCGAGAAAATCAAAAACAAAATCAAGCTTATTATTAAAACCAACCATGCTGGATTAAAATCAATAATTGCCATCAGCACTATCATTGAAATCAATGATGCAGCTAGAAATTTGCTGTTTGTTCTTTTTTCTCCTTTACTTCCTATTATTATTTTCCCTACCACCAAGGTCATGACCACTGAAAGAAGCATTGATAATCCCTCTAAAGACCCAGAGATTGGATTAAATGTTTTTTGGAGCATAAATGAAGGCAAGGAAATGGGAATTTTCTGCCAAAGCCCAAAGATTGAAAAATAGGTTATCAAAGTGGTCAGAAATACTGACCATAAAAAAACATTTATTAAAGAATCAGGTTCCAATAAAGGAACAATATTTCCTTCATTAGTTGATTCTTCATCAACACTTTCTGGAGTCTGAGTTTTGGTTTTTGAATTATTTGTAATCAAAAAATAAAAGAATCCCATCAAAAGCAATCCAATGAGTCCGTTTGAAAAACGGCCGTAAAAACCAAATAAAGAAAAGTTTTTATCCACAGAAAAAAATACTGAGATGATTGATATGAATAAAAACAGAAGAACAAAGATGTTCAATGGAGTTTTACGAAAACGAATTTCTTTGTCAACAAAAATCATTTTAGACAACCAAGCAATAAAGCCAATGGCAACTAAAAAGAAAATTAAATACTGTTTTGAAAACTCATAGATTTCAAAAGAAAAAGGGAGCACAAACAAAGGTACTAAAAATACTAATGAATATACGCTAAACTTTATAATTTTTTCTAAGAATTTCATTGTGTTATTTTTTTTATTTATTAATTATTAATTGTTAACCTTTTTAATTTTATCTTTTAATTTTACATATTTTCTGTTGGAATTACAATGTTATTAATAATGATTTTATAAGGATTTGTGGTTGATCTAACAGTGTTTAGTTTGAGGATGTTTCTATGAAATTTATTTAGTGATAGATAGGTGTTTTAGGATATTTGACATCGTTTTTCAAGAAGATATAATTAAATTGTATGAATCAAGAATTTACTGAATTAGTTAAATATTTAGACGGGAAATTTACTCGTATTGATAAAAGATTTGATGAAATGAAAAAGGATTTTGTAGGTCTTCAAACTTCTGTTGATACTTACGCTCAAAAAGCAGATGCGTATTTTCAAGAAATGGTAATGCTAGCCCATAAAGTAGATCGTCACGAAAAATGGATCAAACAAATTGCTGAGAAATTAGGAGTAAAATTGGAGCATTAATCTTACTGATTTTGAATTATTTTTACAGCTTTTAAAGAGCTGTTTTTTTATTGCATTTCCTATTTGATCGAGCTAATCTTATCGTAAATTATAATGTTGAATCAGTGGAAGTAGCGGTTGGTTCAGTGGTAGGACATTCTCCTTGAGTTTCGCAAGTGCCGTCGTTGTCGCAGTCATAAAATCCATCAGCGCAGATACAAGTTGGAACGCAAACTTGGCAAGTACCGTCAACACAGGTATTCTGACACTCACCTATTAAATTCAAACTGGCATCGCAAGAGGTTATATCACAATCACAATCTTCATCAATACTGTTATTACAATTATTGTCTAAGTTATCACAAGTCTCAATAGCAGCAGGATGAATATTAAGATTGTCATCATCACAATCAGTGTTATCAGCAATATAATTAACTGGTTGTTCGCAGGTAGTAGTAGTATTAGCTGGATCTCCGTAACCATCTCCGTCTAAATCAAGATAAAATGATTGAGTTTGACACTCAGTAGTTGTTGTTTCATCTGTAGAAGTTGCAGTCCCATCCTCTGAAATAATGATTTCATCAGTAGAGGTAGCGGTCTCATCTGTAGAAGTTGCGGTCCCATCCTCTGAAATAATGATTTCATCAGTAGAGGTAGCGGTCTCATCTGTAGAAGTTGCGGTTTCTTCTTCAGACAAGATTGGCTCATTCTCTTCAATAATCATCCAAGAAAAAACAGCTGGAGTATTGTTGTAATCGCCTTGAGAGTCAGTAGCAAAAACTTGGAAAATATAATCTCCGGGAACTAATCCTGAATATATTTTAGGAGAAACGCAATTCTGCCAATTCTCTAAATTAATCTTGCATTGAAAAGTGGCACATTGGTTAGAAGAATGAAAAATGAAAGTAGCTTCAAGAGATGTAGTAGCTTCTAATGGATGATTGTCAATAATTGTTTCTAGCGGAGCCAAAGGATCGCATGAAACCTCTTGGTCCATGACAACAGATTGTTCTTCAGCCAGTTCAGAGCTGGTAATAGATGGTTCAAAAACTTGGGCGATTTGGCTAGCTGGTGCTTTCACTACTGCTTCATATCCTAGTAAAACTTTGTCTTTTACATTTAATACTAAGCCAATTAAACCAGTATATTCTGTTGTTTTAATGATTTCAGTCTTGCCTTTTCTTTTTTGAATATCCTGGACTTCTTTTAAATAAGAGAGTTCGTAATCAGCTACTTCACCTATTTCTTCTTGAACATGAAGCCCTAAATCACTATCAGCTAAAAATGCTTTAGAAACAGTTAATCGTTTATTTTTAAAAACTGACTGCCAGACATTGTCTTTAATCGCTAAAAGCTTGAACTGATAATCAATATAATGATTCTTATTATCTTGGGTAACATCAGTAATAGTCATTTCTAAATCAAAATTTTCCAAATCAGCAGCTAAAAGTTGGGAGTTGTCAATTCCTTCCAAGGTTTCAATCTTTTCACCGATAACCGTGTCCCTGACAGTTTCACTTGCCATAGCTGTAAAAGATAAAGTCAAAATTAAACTGACAGCAATTGCCATAGCGTTGTGGTATTTTATGAAGTTAGTGATTTTTTTAAACATATTTTGAATTTCTTTTCTCTTATTGGGGATAAGCTAAGCTTATCCAAACTTGTTGGTAATTTCTAAAGACTAGATAAAGCTTGTTCTACTATTGTTTTTAAGGTCTCGTAAGGAACAGCTCCTAGGACTAACTCTCCGTTAACAAGACTGGCCGGTATTTCTTGAATCTCCATTTTTATTGCATCTTGATAATCAGCCTCTACTTTATCTTCATATTTTCTGGAAGAAAGGCAGCTATTAAATTGCTCCATATTAAGCTTAAGGTCAGCAGCCGATTCTTGATACAAGCTTTTTCCCAATTCTACCTGATTTTCAAATAACTTCTCGGCAAATTCCCAGAATTTACCTTGTTCAGCAGCACACTCTGAAGCTTCAGCAGCTAGTCTGGCTTCAGGATGAAAATTCGAAGGAAGATGTCTGTAAACCCAATTAACCTCATGAGGATATTCATCTAAAATCTGATTAAGAATTATATGGAATTTTTTACAAAAAGGGCATTCAAAATCAGAGAACTCAATTATGGTAATGGACGCATCAGGATTCCCCTTGATATTATTTCCGGTAGATACTGTTGTTTTTTCGTCATCAATTATTTTGTCATCTTCTTCATTGCTAACTGGGATTGGTGATATTGTTGCTGGTAAATTTTCGCCTTTATTCAAATATATTCCCATCGCAACAAAAAAACCAAGAAGAACAATAATGACAATTCTTAGTGGCAGTTTTAAAAAGAAATTTTTTGATATATTTTGATTAGTCATATTTTTTTATTTAAAGAAGTTTATCTTACCTCATAACTAGCAGCACCGTAATCCAAAGTATACCAGGTACAAGTAGTTGGGGTGTATGCTGTTATGGAACCAAGGGTGGCATAATATAGACCAATGCTACAACCAGTAGGTATCTCACAACTTTTGCTATCCGAGAAATATCCCGTCGTATAACGGGTAAGAGGACTTGCTCTTTTATAACAATTACCAGAACCAGCACCACTACAAGCACCGGTAAAATTAAAATAAGCTATGGCACCGACAGGACAACTAGAAACTGAACCACAGCCTACTGGGGCAGTAACAACATACGAAGTACTACGGCTTGCATACAAGCAACTAGAATTGCAACTACCGCTAGTACCCCAACAACCTGCAGATGAATAAGTATTTACACAAGTAATAGTGTCAGCATCTACCCAGTAACACAACTGATTATTACCGGTACTGCCGGTATATTTACCCAGACAAGAACCGCCAACAGTGCAGACTTGCGAATAGGCAGTAGGCTTATTAGTACTGCCCCAAGTAACACCACCGCTACTCACTGTTAGATTGCCTCCTGAAGTAATTTTAGTTTCCACCCCTAAATTACCATTTCCTGAAAATCCAAAGGCTGGGCAAGCACCACCAGTACAAACAAAGAGGTTTCCGTCTGCGATATATAATCTTTCGGTTGGATTCGTTATCCCGATGCCGACGTTGCCGCTATATCCTGATATTATTCCGCCGCCGCTTCCAAGTTTTAATGAAGCTATTGTACTATCCTGAACTCCATAAATTCCCAAAGTATTAGCCGCATCAATATCTGTTAAAAAAGAATCGTCTCCAACTTTAAGTATTTGAGCACCTGCTGCTTTTCCGCCATCCTCTATAGTCACATATCCACTAAATATACTTTCTCCTGTTCCAGAAACTGTGAGGTCGCCGTCCATTTGAACGTTACCGAGATAATCAACTTTAAATCTTTCTGTCCATGTACTAGCTCCATCATAATCATAGATTCTGAATTCAGCACTTGCAGCCCCAGACCTAATGACTAAGTGAGCATTGCCAGTATTTGCATGCCCTGACCCATATAGTGAGAAATATGTTCCGTCTTGTGCTTGTCCTCCAGAATAGATATTTAACGCATTGGTATCTGTACCACCACTATTACGAAAAATATCACCACCAGAAAGTGTAAGGTCGCCATCGACTGTGACATTATGGGCCAATTGAACTGTGCCATCTGTTTGTGCATCTTGTACAGTAAACTTTGCAACATAAGTAGCTCCATCATCAAAACCAATTACAAATTGCTTTCCATCATTATCCGCCTCAAGAGTAAGTCTTGTGCTAGCTCCTGTACTTCTCTTCCTAAATGACCAAGCTCTCTCGGTGCTGAACCTCAAAAGTTCCATCGGGTCAGTTGTATCGCCTGAAGTGCCAAGCGAAAGATATGGGCCAGCTCCAGTGTTGTTTATTGCCACTTTACCAGCGAAGTTACTCGTTCCAGTCCCAGAAACTGTCAGGTCGCCTCCAGCAGTAACGTTACCAGAGGAATCAACTATAAAGGCATTAGCCGAAGCGCTATTAACAACTAGAGGATAGGCTGGTGTTGTAGTGGCAATGCCGACATAACTAACACTGGTTGTAGCATACATTATACTGCCATTTACAACCCAATCAGTGTCTGCTGCTCCTCCTCCTGCCGCTGCCTGCCAAGTGCCATAGCCTGAAGCATTAGAAGTTAAAACATAACTATCACTAGCTCCAGTAGTCATTTTGAAGCCGGTTATTTCAATAGGTCCAGCAAAAGTAGAAGTAGCTGTACCATAGAGAACTATATTTCCTGAACCTAAAATATCACCCTGAACTGCTAATCTGACTGATGGAGTAGTGGTAGCAATACCAACACGAGAGTTTTGCGTATCTAAATTTAAAAGGCCAGATTCAATATTAAGGGCAGTGGTAGTAGAATCTGCCAAGTCCCAAGATTGACCTTGGGCAAAAGTTACTCCACCTGGTAAATCAAAGACTAAATCTCCATTATTAAAAGTTCTTAAAGTAAGGTCATTTGATTCAAAGCTTTCTCCTGCTTCAATATATAAAGGAGCATTGGATTTAATGTAAGAAGCTGTTTGATTGGTGAACTGCAAATCATAGGCAATAGAAACATCACCAGCTGAAGTAAAGCTATGAGGAACAACACTTTCAATCTGGGTTTCAGAAACTTTGAAAATATCACCAGTAGAGCTTGCTACGCGCAAAAGGTCGCCAGTTCCATAAATATCAAGTTTATAGGTTGGTCCCGTTGTTCCAATGCCAACATTGCCTTGAGTAGTAGCTAAAGTAGTGGTTGCTGTCACATTAAGCTGACTGAAGGAACCTGTAGCTGAAGAAGCAGAAAAAGTTGTTCCAGAAACTGTCAGGTCGCCTGTTACGGTCACATCATTAAAGAAGGTTGTAGTAACCAAATCTGCTGCATTTCCAATAGCAAGTGTTCTAGCGGAGGTATCCAAATCAAAAAGAACTGCATCAGCATCATCTCGGTCTCTAATTCGATAGCTTAGTGTTAGGTCAATGTAGAGTGCTCTTGTGTTGAAACTCATGTTATCATTGACTTGGTTTAGATACAGAGTACCAGCAGCAGCGGCAGCTTCAATATAAGTGTGAGTTCCGTTATTATAAATTCTAAGGTCGTCACCTGCACCAACATAGATACCGCCATTGTCTGCCAATGTCTTGATTGTCCCACCAGAAACCGTCAGGTTGCCAACAAGAGTTACATCATCTGGAAAATTATCGTAGAGTGCTGGTTGATAGGCTGATGTATCATAGAGCCAAAGCGGTTTGTCTATATAAGCATTATCTTTCTTAGTATTCAATCTAAGTCCATCATTATCTACTTTGTCGAGATACATTTGGGTGTAAGAATCAGCATCGCCATCTCTGTCATAAATTGTAAATGAACCAAGTCCGGCCCCATCAATCACTACATAACCAGTATCAATAGTACCACCAGAAACCGTCAGGTCGCCACTGAGGGTTGCATTCCCAGTGGGATATAGAGTGAATGTTCCAGCACCATCTGCGTTAAGAATTATTCTACCGTCATCCCCAGAACCTGCAGAAACAGTTCTAATGTCTAATCTATCTAAAACCTGAGTTCCTGAATTATAGATGGCTTGAAAGAAAAACCTGTCATTCGATGAACTACCTGCTTGAAAATATGGATTGCCATCATTCGTAGCTTTGGTGATGATAACTGACGTACCAGTTATTGATAAAGGGCCAGCAAAAGAATGAGTGCCTGTTCCAGAAACCGTCAGGTCACCATCAATCTGGAGGTCGCCAGAACCATTTATGTTGGCGACGTCATAAATCCCATTAACCTGAAACTTCATCACCTCTGATGGAAAGTCATAGACGATTGCTCCTCTCGCACGAACATCATCACTAAAGAGAATACCAGATGTCTTAGTTGAAGTCGCTATTAAATTCAAGTTAGCATCATCATTACGTTCAACAACAAGAACATCGTCAACGTAAGAATCAGAATCTAAAACAGCACTCTCGCGAACATGTAATTTATTATATGGTGCTGTTGTTCCAAGACCTACAATACCCATAACATAACTAGTTCCAACTCCATCTATTTCTAAATTACCTTCTTGATCGACTATATGTGGTTGCCAGATTGTCCTTGTACTTCCTTTTTGAAGTTGAATATCGTCGAAATAAACAGAACCCCCGCTTACAGCAGTTCCTACCTCTAATCTAAATTGAAGATTTGAGGCTGTATCAGAGGTTGGTTCTAATTTAGCTGTGCAGAGTGTCCAATCAGCACTTGCAGCTAAAGTACAAAGAGTTTTTCCATGTAAATCATCACCATAATTCTCAGTTGCTGAATTAAAAACTTTAATGTCTATGCTGTTTGTGCCTGTATTTTTTACCCAGGTGGATATGCTATAACTTTCTCCTGACTTAATTGGTGTGGCTTCAGGATTTTGAGGACCATCCCACAGAGCCGTAGCTTTCCATGAGTAGCTACCAGTAAATGCATAATCTGTGCTTCTTGACCCTCCACTGCTCTCAACACGTCCAGATTCCATACTGGCATCAGCCCACTCGTTTGCTCCTCCTCCACTAAACGTTCCTATTACTTCCAATGTCTCTTCGGGCACCGTCGTCCCGATGCCAACTCTGCCATTTCCTGAATCAACATATAAGGTAGGAGTAGTAGAAGTGCCAAAGCCGGCTGAACCCCAGACATGAAGCTTATAAGAAGGTGTTGTAGTGGCAATGCCAACCCTACCTTCAGAAGTAGCTAAAGTAGTGGTTGCTGTTACATTAAGCTGACTGAATGAAGCTGTAGCTGAAGAAGCAGAAAAGGTTGTTCCAGAAACCGTCAGGTCGCCAGCAAAATGTCCATCCCCAGAAGATGTCACTCTAAACAATTCAACATCACTGATATCCTGTAGTAATAGATGATATCCAGCAGCTCTTCCAATTATGAAATCAGGACCATCTGCATTAGACGCCAACGCAGTAAATTTAAGATAATCGCCCAATGTAGCAGTCCAAGCATGACTTATGAGAGCAGCACTTATTGTATCGTCCTGCCACCAAAGATTGTAACTGCTATATGGTGCTCTAAGAAGAACTGCATTCGTTGCATCTGTTTTAAGTGCAGTTCCAGCTACGGGTGCTACTCCAGCACCGATGTTATATCCAGAAACTGTCAAGTCGCCAGCAAATGTAGCATTTTGTAAAGAGTCTAAAGTTAATGCGGTTGTGAGCGCCACACTCCCATCTGGTGTGGTCTTGAACACTATCCTTCCCGGCATATCACCGTCGCCAGGAGCTCCATCCACCTCAAAAATAATCTGGGCTGCATTTTCAAAGGAATTTCCGTCGTATCCATAAGCAGCCATGGCGAAAAGGTCATCATTATCATTCACTATCAGTGGCGCACCTGATGTACCCCTAGCTTTTCTCATATACATTGCAACACCATATGCAGTATCTACATATCTTGTAGCTCGATAGGCCACATTCACGTCATCGACACCTTCAATATCAATTGCATAAGCTGGAGTCATCCCAATTCCAACATTCCCGCCAGAAACTGTCAGGTCGCCTTCAATAGTAACGTTGGGCGTTATTGTCGCCAATGTACTGATTTTGCCTGAACCATCTCCACCCAATAAAGCATTCCCACCACTGTCTTGAATTGTTTCGCCTGCATCTAATCGCACATCATCAGCGAAAATCGTATATCCATCTGCAACAACAATTTTATTCACATTGTTGCGCTGTATCACCAAATTAGCATCTGCGCTCGTGTCTATTGTTGTGACTGCGTTAATATCACCGCCAGAAACTGTCAGGTCACCACCCACTGCTACATCTAGCCTGTTTGCTACTGCTCCAACTCCACCAGCAGCACCTATCTGAAGAGCTATGTCATTCTGGTAAGTATAAAATCTATGGATGATTGTATTAGCATAAGATGCTTCTGGGCCGTAAGTCATTATGTATGATTCCGTTCCTAAAGCATACGCATTATTTGTCATGGATTGAAGACGAATTTTTGTTCTACTATGCGCATCTGCCAATGCTATATTATCACCACTAACCGTCAGGTCGCCATCAATCTGAAGATTACCTGAGTCATCAAGCACAGCAACTTGGGTAGACAAGGCATCACTGCTAGTGACTGTGCCTGCTTGAGC
>Ga0209976_10002094_pt1 | contig 11471 bp, 14 predicted proteins | sample SumtaG_FD_182806 | JGI IMG/M metagenome (GOLD analysis project Ga0209976, IMG submission 182806) | Deep subsurface microbial communities from Indian Ocean to uncover new lineages of life (NeLLi) - Sumatra_00157 metaG (SPAdes) (version 2) | ecosystem: Environmental > Aquatic > Marine > Oceanic >... | reverse complement strand
ACCTTGCAATACTTGCGGATATAGTAGCTTCAGGGTTCTTATTAATTTCTGGAGTTAGTAGCATGATATCATTTAGGAGTAGTCTTACAAAAGCTGAGATCTCAGATGATTATAACCAACGTATGGTAAAAAACGAGTATATTTATCGAGGATTACTTATTTTGATTGTAGCTTTAATTTACAATAGTATTGATGCAATTAGGAATTTAAATCCTTTAAAAATATGGACGTGGTACATACCAATGACAATAGCCTTTTCAATTTTATTAGCATATCCGTTATTGAAAGTTTCAAAAAGGTTAAGAATTTTATTTGCGATATTATTATGGATCCTGAATTCCTTGATTTTATCATTACTATTACCTCTTGAACGACAGGGAAATATTTTTAGTGTTCTATTTTACATTTTGTATAATGACATAGAAGTTTTCCCAATTCTATATTATTTAAGTTATTTTTTAATAGGAACGGTGATTGGAGAAATTATTTATGAGATATACCAAAACAATGATCAGAAAGCAAGATTGGACGCTTTAAAATATAAATTTATACTTCCGCTCTTAATAATTGGTGGTACACTAACAATCTTAGGGGTTATCCTCTTTTTCCCTGAATATTTATTACACATGACCATCTCCTCCACAATCTATTGCTTGGGAGTAATTTTAATTCTTACTTCAACCCTTTTAATTATAGAAGAATTTGAAGTTTTCAAGACTAAGAAAAGTTATAGATTTCTCTACTATTACTCATACTATTCATTGACGATTTATTTAACCCATAATGCTTTGTTTTTTCTCTTTGTAGGACAATTGAATATATTTAGCATATGGATCATTTTAACAGTGGTGATGGTCTTATTAAGTTTGTTAATTCGATACGCACATAACAAATATGGAATAAAAGTATCTGTGAAAGTACAATTAAGTCGATTAGCTAGGGGTATCTCAAATAAAATTGAAATGAAACATAAGAATAAACAAAAAATGCTTGAGCATGAAAGATTAATAAAATTTTGATTGGCTTCTTGGATGGTCAAAATCCAAACGTTACAATAAATTAAAGTATCAAGAACTACTCTACTTATTATGAAATATACTAAACAACATGCGGCAGTTTGCGGGCTTTATTGTCCATCATGTACAGTATTTATTGCCACCCAAGAAGATCCAAAACGTCTTGAAGTATTAGCTAACTTGATGGGTATAACTTCTGAAGAAATAAGATGCAATGGATGCCGATCCGATAAACGTATCCCCTATTGTGACACTTGTAAAATTTACCCCTGCGCCGAACAAAAAGGAATTGAATTTTGTGGAGAATGTGATGAATATCCTTGTACTGAAATAAAAGAATTTCAAGCCGCAGGAGCACACCGTTTTGAATTATGGGAATCACAAGAACTATTAGTAAAATTAGGATATGACAAATGGATGGAAGAAATGCTAAATTATTATTCTTGTCCTAAATGTAGCATTATTAATTCCGCCTATGATTCTAAATGTAGATCTTGTAATAATCAGCCCAGCAATAAGTATACTGAGAAATATGGTAAAGAAATTATCAAATTTTTAGCAAAACAACAAAATGATTTGAAAAGAGACTAACAGAGAAGTATTAATCATTAATTCTACTTTATGAATTGAGTGGAAATGTAACGTTACCTTGACCATTCATTACTTTATTTTTAATTAATTTCTTATTTTCTTAATTCTCAAGAATTATTTTTAATTATAACCTCTATTTTTTGAAAGATTTATTAATGATTTAGGGTTTTAAGTTATAACATCGATATGTTTTATGGTACCAATCGAAAATGTTTATAAAAGTTAGGGACCACAAAACCACCTTATTATTAACACTTATAATAATAGCAGGAGGTTCAGTGGGTGCTTATTTCGTGATCGATATTCTTGATGCCCAAAATCCAAAGCAAATCGTTTTAAGTACCACAACATCCATATATGATTCTGGATTATTAGATTTTTTACTCCCTAAATTTACAGAAGAAACTGGGATTAAGATTAAAGTGTTATCTGTTGGAACTGGTCAAGCTATAGCATACGGAGAAAGTGGAGATGCAGATGTTATTCTTGTACACTCTAGACCAAGGGAAGATGCGTTTGTAAACGATACTGGAGGACAAACGCCATATGGTGTGCATAGAGCATGTATCATGTATAACGACTTTATAATAGTAGGTCACAATTCTAATCCTGCTAAAATAGAGCCGGGAGATAATATAACTGTCGTTTTGACAAAAATAAAAGATGCAATAGATTCAGGCAATACAACATTTTATTCAAGAGGAGACAGCTCTGGAACCTATTCGAAGGAAATGGCTCTTTGGAGTCTAATTGATGTTACACCTGATACTTATTGGTTTGATCAACCTGAAAAATATACTGAAACAGGACAAGGTATGGGATCTACTCTTTTAATGACATATCACGATTCCAGTAATAAAGGATATACTTTAATAGATAGAGGAACATGGCTTTCGTTTAATGATACTTACACTAGTTTAGATCTTCTTGGAGAATCTGTGGTAGGAGAAGATTATTTATTAAATCCATATGGATTTATCCCTGTAAATCCTGATCGTCATTCTCATGTAAAATATGAAGCCGTGCTAAGATTAGGTGGTTTCTTAACTTCACCATATGGTCAAGATTTAATAGGAGCTTATAAGAAAAATAAAGCTGGTTTATTTCAACCAAACTTTGGTGTTTGTAATATTACGGATGATTGTGTTAGCACTGACGAAGAAGTTGGATTTTGGACTAAATACCAAAGCGAATTTAAGAACTATAATTAAAAATGTTTAGGTTTATCGATTTAAAATATATGAAGGAATTAATAAGGTTTGAATTATAGTGTCTAATGATATTATTGATGGGATTATAGAAGCATTCTCCTTAATGTTCACATTTGACCAAGAAATTTGGGGTGTTATTTTTGTATCCTTTCGAGTATCATTGATGTCTACTTTCCTTGCAACAATAGTTGCATTACCTATTGGTTCTTTTATAGGATTACGTGAATTCCGTGGTAAAAAGGGAGTTTCAAATTTAATAAATACTTTTATGGGTTTTCCTCCTGTAGTAATGGGACTCATTGTATTCTTATTATTATCTAGGAGTGGTCCCTTTGGGTCTTTAGGGCTACTTTATTCTACAACAGCCATGATACTTGCTCAATTCCTTCTTGCCGTACCAATCATAACTGGAACTACTAAAGCTGCTATTGAAAGTATAGACCCTTCCATTAAAGAAACGGTTCTCTCTTTAGGTGCTAATGAACGGCAGTTATGGTGGGAGCTCATAAAGGATTCTAAAAAATCGATAATAGCAGGTTTTCTGGTAGCTTTTGGTCAAGCGATTTCAGAAGTAGGAGCGGTAATGATTGTGGGTGGAAATATTCGTTGGGACACGAGAACTTTTACAACTTCGATTGTACTCCAAACCCGAATGGGTGAATTCGGAATGGCGATTGCGTTAGGTGTTATACTCATTTCAATATCCTTTATTGTTAACTACGGTTTAACTCGATTACAAGCACGAGGTGATTAAAATAACTCTGTTAGAAATCAAAAACCTCTCTAAATACTATCCAAAAAATGATAAGTTAGCAGTTAAAGTGCTTTCAGATATCAAGTTTTCAGTTAATAAGGGAGAGTGTTTTGTAATAATTGGTCCAAATGGGAGCGGAAAAACTACGCTACTAAGGATATTAGGATTACTAGAGCAACCGACAGCAGGAAAGATCATATTTAATGACAAAGATTTAACTCACCTTTCAAGGAAAGATATAGTTCAATACCGTCGAAAATTTTCTTTTGTCAGACAGAAACCTGTTGTAAGAAATACAACCGTATTCAAGAATATTGCTTATGGGTTAAAAGTAAGAGGAATGAAGCCCGAAGATTATATTGCGACTGTAAAGGAGACTATAAAATTTGTTGGATTAGAGGGATTTGAGAATGAAAATGCACGATCTTTATCTGGTGGGGAAATACAACGTGTTGCAATAGCAATGAATTTTGTTATTAATCCCGACATTTATTTATTGGATGAGGTTTCCGCTAATTTGGATCCTATGAATGTTAAATTATTAGAAGAATTTATACTCAAAATTAAGCAAGACAAAACTAAAACCATCATAATGAGTACACATGATCCTCTCGAGGCGATAAAATATGCTGATCGAATAGCCGTACTCAATAATGGGCAAATAACTCAAATAGGATCTCCAAATGAAATCTTCACAACACCTAAGGATGAATTTACTGCGTTATTCGTAGGTTATGAAAATATCTTTCATGGAATAGCTTCTATTGACAAATCTACCGGATTAAACTTAATCAAGATTAATAATTTAACTATCACAGCATCCAGTCAAATAGAAGGTGAAGTCAAGGTGTGTCTCCGTCCAGAAAGCATCGGTGTCGTAAAAGATCCTCCTAAAAATACGAGTTATAGAAATACATTTAAGGGGATAATTGAAAATATACGTGATTTAGGTAATATTTGCCATTTAATTGTTAGATGTAATTCTGAGAAGTTTCTAATAACAATAACACAGCTCTCCCGTAGGAATTTAGGATTATCTATAAATTCTGAAGTATTTATCAATTTTAAAGCAACAGATGTAAAATTATTATAAGTAAATTACTTGAAAATTCGATAAAACTAAGTGAAAATAAATATAAAAGCAAATAAATTAATTAAAGAATTGAGAGTAGACAGATAAAAATGTCGTCAAAAATTGGAGTAATCCTCCTTGATCACGGAGAGCCACCTGAATACAATGAGTACACATATAATTCATTTCGTAATTTTGCTCATAGTCTTATCATGATGGGTATGATTCCTAAAGTTGTGTTAAAGGCGAAAAGAGGGACTATATTGATGGATCGGAACAATATTTTTGTCAAAGAACCACAGGCGAACCCGGAATTGATAGATGCGTGGCTTCGACCTTATAATGGTCCTGCTGAATTTATTCCAGCTCGTAAGAAAATCTTAAAACTGATTCCAGCCCCACGAGAAGCTCATTACATTCTAAAAAAGGAAGGACCAGGAATAAATGAGCCAGACTTCTATCAATTCTACGGTTTTGAAATATATCGTCGCTGGCTTTTAATGAATAATCATTCTCCCTTCTATGAGCAAACACAACCACAAAAAGAAGAAGTTCGACATCAATTAGAAGAGAAATATGGTGATCAGATAATTGTCCGCTGTGCTTACGGTATTGATCCTTTTCCTGAAAAGAAAAAACAAAGCCCTCATCATGTAGCTATGGAGTTAGTGAAATCTGGGTGTGACGGTATTGCTGTAGCTGAACACTTTCATGTTATCTCAGACTCAATGTCAAAATACCATTGCCGACAACACGTGTTAGATGGAATTCGTTCAACTGACACAAAAATCCCTGTCGTTTTCGCTAATCAGATCGGCGGTCATCCAGAATTAGATAAAGGAGTCGTCCTTAAAGTCGAAGATGAGCTTGAATCAATAAAACCTGGCACAGATGTAGTAGTTTTCCTTTCTAATCATGGTTTTCCAGTAAATAAAGTTGGTAAGTACGACGCAAAGTCTGATTGTTACCATGAAAATGTTCGTAGAGTATTTCAGAGTACAAAAAAGGCAATCATGAAAGCTATTGATTGGTCAGGCAGATTTGAAGTTATTCAAGTGTTTGGTCAATTTCTTGAGGAAAAATACAATCCGAGTGGGATAAAAACACGACCATTAGATGCACTTAAGAGTGTAGCAGATCGTGGATTTCAAAAGGTAATTGATATACCATTCGAATTTCCTGGAGATAGCGTAGATGCATTAGTTAAATTGCGTCAAGCATATGGAATTGATCCACCATCATGGGATCAAAATTTTGAAACATATTTCGAGCGAGAAGGAATACCAATCAAGATCTGTTCTGCTTTATTTCATCCAGAGTATCGTATCAAGTCATATTTTGATAGAGCTTGCGAAGCAGTGGAACGGTGTCTAGAAAAAATAACTCAGTAAAGTTGTCATTTAATTATTAATTGTGGATCTGAGAAGTTTTTAATAACAATAACTGAGCTGTCACAGAGAAATCTAGGATTAATATTAGGCTCCCAAGTATTCATAAATTTTAAAGCAACTGACATAACTCTTCTCTCAACATAATCCTTTCTCTTTCAGATATGCAAATAAACTTCGAGAGTTAAACCATATTATATCCTTAGAATCCTTAAGGTGTTTGAAGTGTTTTTCATTACCAGACCATATGGGACAATTAAGAAATAAAGACACGGCTACGAAAGGTACATCTTCTTTATGAATTATTAATAATTCAGCTTTTTCTATAGATTTTTCATATTTTTTTTGCCCAACTTTTAAAATATTAAATTTTGATACAATTTCATTTACTTCATCATTATGATAATCTAATTTTTTTACTAAATTTCTTTCAATTTCTTCCCAAAAGATATCTGGAGCAAATAATTGAATTTCCTCTACTTCAATTATAAGATTAAATATTTTTCTTTCAAGGCCTTTTGGGTTATATAAAGCAGAAAAGAGAATATTTGAATCTATTACTAATGGAATCATTTTAAATTAATCTATAAAACCTCTTTCTCGTAAGATTTCTTTTCTTATTTCTTCTCCAGATTTTATAATATCATCTAAGGACAAACCTCTCTCTCTTAATCTTGCTTTAAAATCCTCACTAAAATTATCAATGTATATTTTTTTTCCTTGAACGATTAAAATCTTTAAAAGCTCATCCATCGATTTAGTTTTATAAATTTCTTGTAATTTCTTTAATTCCTTTTTAGTATCTTCTTTAATGGATATGGTTGTATGACTCATTTCTTTTATTTTAATAATTTAATAGTTTTATTATTTTATAATTATATTATTCAATTAATTAATATAATTTACTCTTAAAATTCTTTTGCTACTTTATAGTAATAACGTTTCTAAAAATTGGATTTTTCTATTATTTAGACCGATATGTATGGGATTTAATATCGATAAATGTAAGGTAACAAAATCTCTAAAAACTATCCAAAAAATGATAAGTTAACAGTTAAAGTGCTTTCAGATATCAAGTTTTCAGTTAACGTTTAAGGGGATAATTAAAAATATACGTGATTTAGGTAATATTTGTCATTTAATCGTTAAAAGTAATTCTGAGAAGTTTCTAATAACAATAACACAGCTCTCCCGTAGGAATTTAGGATTATCTATAAATTCTGAAGTATTTATCAATTTTAAAGCAACAGATATAACTGTTCTCACATCCTAATTTATCTCCACTTTTTTGAACATCGAAGACAAGAAAGGGAAACCAGGATGGGTTATTAAATTAAAACTATTAGAGTTACTCATTTCTCTTAATGTCAATTTCAGGAATTATTGCATGTGATACACAATAATATCCAGGACAACGTTTTTTAGCAATCTCGTTTATTTCCAGTAATTTTTCCATGGTTGCATCGCTTTCAATCAATAATTCCATTTTTAAATTTTGTAATGGAGGATTTTCGGAAAGACCTAATGCTGGTGATAAATCCATCTTTGCTGTACCTATTATTTTGAAACTTTTTAGGATAATTCCTTCCATTGATGCCCATTTAACAAAAGTAGCAGAATAACAAGCTAACAACCCACCTATGCAATATTGAACGGGATTAGGTGCAGTTCCACCGCCACCTAGAATTATAGTTTCGTCAGATTGAACAAGAATTTCTCCAGCTTTCTCAGTTTTCATTATTGTTTCAAATTGGGGTCCATCTTGAGCGTCTAATCTCCATTTACCTTCAATTACTAAATTTTTTATACTATTAGAGGGATCCTTTTTACCATCCTCGACTGTTTCTTTAAACACTTCAATATTTATCCGATTTAACATTTTCATTATGAAAATTTGATAGTTTTATAATAAACTTTAATCTGCTAATATAGAATTAAACTATTTTTATTATAAAATATAAAACTAGTTTTTTAAAATTAGATATACAACATCTAGTGGAAATGTAACCTTACTTTAACTTTATAATTTTATTTTTTAGTAATTTCTTATTTTCTAAATTTATAAGATTATCTTTGATTGTATTCCCTATTTTTTGAAAGATTTATTAAGGACTGTAAGTTTTAAGTCATAACATTCGATATGTTTTATGGTACCAATCGAAAATGATAGATATATCTAAAAAGGATACAATTCCAAGGGTCGCTACGGCATCTGGGAAAATTATATTAAAGAAAGAAACAATAGAAAGGATTGTACATAAGAAAGTTGAAAAAGGAGATGTTTTTACAATTGCAAAAGTCTCTGCTATTAATGCTGTTAAAAAAACTCCAGATTTAATTCCCTTTTGCCACCCAATCCCAATAACAAATGTGAATGTTGATTTTATTATCGATAATGACGTGATAACTGTTACTTGCATGGTTAAGAGTATTGCAAAAACAGGAGTAGAGATGGAAGCTTTAACTGGTGTAAGTGTAGCCCTTCTGAATTTATGGGATGTAGTAAAAATGTATGAAAAGGATGAAAAAGGGCAATACCCATCCACAATAATCTATGATATAAAAGTTGACAAGAAAATCAAAGGATAATGAGCCTATAACATGAAAGATAAATGTAATCGAGAAATAAAACACATCCGGTTTTCAATTACATCAAAATGTAATTATAATTGCATTTTTTGTGATAACGAAGGATTTATTCCGAAGACTTCGGAGTTAACTGTTGATGAGATTACTAAATTATGTAAGATATTAGCAGAAATTCTCAAAGTTAGTAAAATTAAATTCACTGGTGGAGAGCCATTATGTCGAGAACAAATCGTAGATATCATTAGGAATGTGTCTGAGTTACATTTATATAAAGATATTTCTATGACAACCAATGGGCTCCTCTTATTTGAAAAATCAGAAGCACTATACAATGCGGGATTAAATCGCATAAATGTTTCGTTAGGATCACTCGATCCTAGAATGTATGAGAAAATTTATGGATCAAGAACCTTAGATAAGGTATTAAAGGGATTACAAAAAGCAAAAGAGGTTGGTTTTACACCAATTAAGCTGAATTTTGTGTTAATGAAGGGGATCAATGATAGTGAATTAGAGGATATGATCAATTTTTGCGGAAATAATGGATTTGTTTTACAACTAATTGAGTTACATGAAGTTTCAGATGTCATAGGGGGAAATGGTGATTTTTATAAGAAATATTATGTAGATCTTAAGCCGATTATCAAGAATCTCGAATTAAGAGCCAAAAAAACTATAATTAGAGGAAATATGCAGAATCGGAAGATTATCACGTTACCTAATTCAGCGATAGTCGAAACAGTCACTCCTAGTCACGAATTTTGTATGGGTTGTACTAAATTACGTGTCGGATGTGACGGAAACCTTTTTGGATGTTTATACAGATCGGATCTTGGAAGGAATGTTAAAGAAGCTCTCCAAAATCATTATTCACTATCAAAATATGAAAAATTAGTAAAGCATGTAGTTAATTCACGAGAACCCTATTATTAAACCGATAAGATAAAAATGTTCGTTGAAATTCTTTATTTCGCTGAAATTAAAGATATTACAGGTAGAGAGAGAGAGAAATTTGAAGTTTCTCAAAACATGGGAGATTTATTACACTTGTTATTTGAAAAATACAAACCTCTTCACGATTTAATTTGGGATGAAGAGTCTCAGAAAATCCATAATTTAATTTCAGTAATTATTAATAATCAAGCAATTCATCAGAATGACCCTTCTCAAATTCATTTGAATAATGGAGATACGATCGCTTTTCTATTACCTGTTTCAGGTGGCTAGTTACAATGAGTATAAGTGATAAAACTCGTAATATATCTGGTATTTATAAGAAAGGGGAAATGACTTTAGAACATATCATAAATTCAGTAAAGGATAACTCTAACATAAAGAAAGCGGGATCTATCCATACATTCACAGGAATAGTAAGAGAAAGTTCACTTAATGGTAAACTAGTAGATAGTATGAAAATAGATGCTTACGATGATTTAGCAAATGAAAGTATTATTAAAATCTGCAATAGATTAAAACAAGAAGAAGGAATAATTGATGTGAAAATCGTCCATTTAAAAGGAGATTTTGATCTTACTGATGATTTAGTTTATGTGGTTGTAGCATCGGCTCACAGAAAAGAAGGATTTGACGTAATAAGTAAGGCTGTTGAGATGTATAAAAAAGAGATCGCTGTCTGGAAGCGAGAAAACTATGAAAATGGATCCTCAGAGTGGATTCATTAAAACTGGTCTATTGAAGATTAAATAAGAAAATATGAATATCAAATAATAAGATTAAAAATAATTGATTCAATTATGAAATTTTTAGAAACTATAAGTGTAGCAGAATTTAAAGCCATTCTTGAATCAATTCCAAAATTAATTTTTAAAGAAGAACTAGTTAGGATCGAAGAGAGCTTTAACAGAACTATTTCTCGAGACATTATAAGCAGTATAGATGTTCCACACTTTCGGAAATCAAGAATGGATGGATATGCTGTAATTGCAGAAGATACTTTTCGCGGAAGAGGATAACCTAATCGAGCTTGAATTGCAAGAATCAATACCAGCAGGAGAAGCACCTCAAAAAAGGTTGAAGAAAGGAAAATGTTCTTATGTAGCTACGGGAGCAGCCGTACCTGAAAATGCAAATGGAGTGGTAATGGTTGAATTCACTGAAAAAAAGGAGAAAAAAATATTAATATCTAAAGCTATTACTCCTGGAACTCATATTATAGCGATTGGCCACGATATAAAAAAGGATACTCGAATTATAGAAGAAAATTCGTTGGTTGATTTAGCTACTATGGGAATTATGTCATCTTGTGGAATAAAAGAATTATGGGTATATATAAGACCGTTAATATCCTTAATGAGTACGGGAAATGAGCTTGTTAGTCAAGATATACAAGAATTAGAAATTGGAAAGATATATGATATAAACTCTATAGTACTAAAGCAGGCTATAGAAAATTCAGGTGTTATAGTTAAATTTTTAGGTGTGATTAAGGATAACTATAATGATCTAAAAGATGCTATTGATCACGCCTTAGAAAGTAGTGATATTGTTATATTATCTGGAGGGACATCTAAAGGTCAAGGAGATTTAGCTCCTCAAATTTTAGATGAATATAAAGATCTCGACATTTTAGTTCATGGCGTGAAAATTAAGCCAGGAAAACCAATAATTTTTGTAAAAAAGAAACAAAAATTAATATTCGTATTACCCGGTTATCCAACTTCTGCTTTAAGTTGCTTCTACGTATTTATTGATAATTTTTTGAGGAAAATTTCTGGGTTTCCGTTAAGAGAGGAGTTCTCAAAAAAGATGGAAATTGGTGAAAGGATATATAGCACTGTTGGGCGCCATGAGTTTAAAGCAGTAAAAATAAAGGAAGACAATGGAACCAAG
>Ga0209976_10002093_pt1 | contig 11473 bp, 25 predicted proteins | sample SumtaG_FD_182806 | JGI IMG/M metagenome (GOLD analysis project Ga0209976, IMG submission 182806) | Deep subsurface microbial communities from Indian Ocean to uncover new lineages of life (NeLLi) - Sumatra_00157 metaG (SPAdes) (version 2) | ecosystem: Environmental > Aquatic > Marine > Oceanic >... | reverse complement strand
TACACCCCCATTAGAAATCACTCGCTTGACTTCCCCGGCGATCTATGGTATAATTGTGATATGAAAAAGAGAGCGTTGGGAGTATGTTTTATATTTAAGGACAAGGGCGGTTGGTATGCTGTCCCGGCAACTGTGGGGGTTGTGCATTCCTGGCACAAGGTATATAAGTCTCAACTAGCAGCGGCCCGGGGTGCTGTCAAGCGGGGGTACACACACGCACACGGCCCTTTCTTACCTTGGGATGGTATCAAGAGTATCAAGTATAAGATGAAGGATTTAGTTTCACAGGCTAGACGTTGGAAAGCCCTGTAATAGATGCATACCCTACCAGATATTGTTTGCACACCTGGACCCCTGGACACACAACCTGTAGTATGTTAGTTTATAGAGTGTCGTATATGTATGCTGGCACAGGGTTTGCAATAGGTAAGGGTGAACCTCAACAGGGAGTAACAAAATGGAAAAGAAGATATTTGTAAATGAAAGCAGGTTACGGGGTGTAATACGGGGGTTGAAAATAGTTTTAGAGAATCGGTATTTATCTAAATATACAGAGGGAAGGATACACACAGAGGTAAAGATTCTCGAAAGTATCATTGACCAGGGGGAAGGTTTGGGAGTGGTCTTTGACAGGATGTTAGAAAAGATGGAGGAAAAGTAAAATGAAAAAGTTAATAAAATTTTTACTCAGAGCAACGACCCCCAGGAAAACCGCAAAAGATGTATGGGTATACAGAGTGGACGGACTGCTTGCTTTCTGGACCCTTGAGGATGAAATAGCAACCACTATCAAGCAGCTCAGAAGGAAGGTGTCAAGATGAATTTTAAAGAGACAGAGGTTCATGTTGATATTGACTCTGAGGAATACCACATGGCCCTTGATATTCTTTATTATGTCGATGAGTATTATATGACACACGGCGGCCAGGCTGTCGCTATCTTTACAGACAAAGGTATTCCAGGTGTAATGGCACACTATAAGGAATGTCTTGGGAAGGAAGGTAAAAAGTGAGTATGAATTATTTAAAACTAAAGTTATCAGAAGCACTCGCCGACTTGCATAAGCGGTTTGGGTATGCTTGTGTAAGGGAGGATTACGAGGAAGCATCTAGTATTGTGGCTGCTATGGAGCATGTTACCAGGTCCCTAGTTATACTTTTTGGTAAGGAAGGGAAAGAATGACAGTGATTTCAATACTCTCGTTTTTTATTTGTATGTGTCTGGTTGTAGGAGCTTATTTAAAAGGACGATCAGACGGACAGAAGGAAGCCCACAAAATTACTCACAAGTGGATTAATGAGTATACGAAGTGGTATAATCGTGTGCATGGGGGCACTAATGAGAAGTGATAATAAAAGAATCTTGAGAAGGATTGTTAATGAGCTTGATAGGTGTAGGAATATTTTAACTGTGATAGGTTGGGGAATGTCGCCTGTCGATAATATTTCAGTGGTTAAGAGGACACTTCAAGAGAATCTTATGTTGTTAGAGTTGTTAGAGAATAAAATTATTGAGGAAAGGAAGGGGAAGAAATGAACAATCGGGCAATCATTATCAAGCACGATGATCCGACAGGGATCGACTGGATTATTGTGCGGAGCAGGATGAACACAGAGGTTAAAACACACGTCCTGGACCTTTATCTTGCAGTACTCAAGGGTGAGGTCCCGCCGCAAGCAGTATTACAAGAGAAGTTGTTGACAGTGATACAGGGGATTGACTTTCTGATTTTTGATATTCAAGTTGCTTCAATAAGAAAAGCACTTGACAAAAGCATCAAAACGTGATATACTAGGAGGTAGAAGGATGGGATTCTATGAGATTTTATTCCGAGTTATCTACACACTGCAATGGAACCTTGAAGCAGTTTACATGCATCGAGGTAACTTCATTCTGCCTGAAAAATACGCCAAACCTTATGTTAGATTTTTTAAAAGAGAGTGAGGGAGTCCCATCCTCGCAACCGGACCCGGGGGCCTGTATCCTGTCTCCGGGTTTAATTTCACGGTCCCGCTTTCATGGTGTGCCTGGGGTGTAGAAGTGACGGGGTGACACACGAACGGTGAGGGCGGGACTATTAACCCCTGGGGGAAATATGGCAAAGATTGATTATGACACTGCAAGTACCAACCTTGAAACTGCTGTTTCAATTATTCTAGCTATTCAAAGTTTAATGACTGATCTTACTCATTGTTTTATGGGGGCCGGTGTTCATAGTGAGTATTTATTAATCAGAGTGCAAGACATTCAACATTGTGTTAATATGATTAGTAATGTGATGGAACATGACCCAACACTACATAGTAAATTGAAGTTGACAGTTTTTTCCCGAAACCATAACGCTGGACTAGAAAGGAAGGGAGACAATGGCGAAGAAACCCACTAAGAAAACCACTAGAAAAAAGTGGAAGCAATATGACACTGGCCCTAGTTACTTTGAGGAAGTGGACGGGGCCTCTGTGGAAGGTGAGATTTTAAATTTCACAGAACCTAACAAGAAGAAAAAAACAAGTGGTAGTATTCAAGTTATCACAGGCGGGGGCGCAATAAGAGTCAATCGGTGTTGGGTGCTGGATAATGCTATTAAGGACGGTTTCCTTGAGGCAGGGACCTATTGCAAATTGACTTTTCTTGAACGGGTAGATATCGGGGGCGGTCAAGATGTGAAGCGGTGGAAAATCGAAAGCAGGTAAACAGTGCCGAGAAAAATAAGTAAGGCCAGGATTGAGGCCCTTGAAGGTAAGTTTGGAACTCAAAAGGCCCTGGCCTCACATCTAGGAGTATCAACTAGATTTCTCAGGTACATGAAAACAGGAGAACGTACCAGTGTTAAGGTTTCGGGAAAGATGCAAGATGATTATAAGAAGGCTGCTTTGGAGGCTGGTTATAAGAATGTTAAAATGGCTAGGCCCGCCCGAGTTGAAAAGTATTTTCGAGAACCTAAAATACATGAAGTAAAGGCAAAATTTGAAAAGCATGTAATCCCTAAATATAGGGTATCAACAGGAAAGAAGGGAAGGAAGTATTTTATTTTCGCAACTGCTTTTATGCCCCCTGAGATTGAATATGGGGGGACCACTGCCTTTCGAGGTGAGACTGCCCGAGTAGTTACTAGGTTAGTAGGAGTTATGACAGCCGCTCAGTTCAAGAAGGATTTCAAAAATATAAAAAACCAGGTAAGTGAACGTACTAAAAAAGAGTATGGTTTTTCTCCTATGGGGTTAGAATTTTTCAGAAATAAAAAACCTGTGAGGTAGAAAGTTATGAGAAATGATATTGATAAAGTAATTAGTCTGATATATCAGGCCTGGGAAATGATTCATAAAATTGAGAAATTGAAATCAGAAAAAGGGCAGATGTATTTAATAGAGGCTGTCGTAGTAATATTAGGGGCTGTGCTTGATGATTTAATTGATGAAGCCAATAATTTTAGAAGGGAATTAAAAAAGTGAACTTGAAGGATATCAGGAAATTCGGAAGTCACATGTTCTTTAGTGACGTACAACCCATAAAAGAATTAAAAAAGAGTAAGGCCATTGTTGTTGGGTTTGATTCTGAATTTAAAAAGAATGGCAAGCTGCTTTCTATTCAGTTTTTCACTGGCAATACTGGTATTATTATCCCCTGTAAATCTCTTGATTGGTTTGACCTCAAGAGTTATCTATGGGAGTTTCTTATAAGTAAAGGGTATAGTGTTAATAAGCGGAATAATCTCAATTTTATTCTGGTCTGCTTCTTTTCGATTGCTGAGTTATCTAAGATAAATAACTTTATGGAAGCAGAAATATTTGAGACAGCATACAGTTATAATGCAAAGTGGAAACCCAACAAACACCAGACCATATATATTTATGATCTTTTTAACTGGCACCAGTTCAGCTTGAAAAAAGTTGCCAGCCTTTATGGTTTCAATAAATTGGATTATGACGTAACTGACTTGAAAGTGAAGGACCTTAAAAAGAAAAACTTTATTGAGTATGCTATAAATGATGCAAAACTCTGTTATCAAATATTCAACGAAATAAGAAGTAGATTTAATGGGGAGTACCAGGTAGACATTTACAGGACAAAGACTGTCGCACAAACTGCTATGACAATATTTCGAGGACACTATTTGAAAAAGGGAGTTGTCTTTGATAATAGTACTCTCAGAAAATTTACACTTCGTTGTTGTTGGGGGGGTAACAATCAGGCTTTCTATCGGGGGTGTCTTGATGACAGACAATATTATGAATATGACGCTGTCGGGATGTATTCTAATTGTGTGGTTAATTTACAGTATTTACCTAGTGAGAATGATTTACGATTCACAGAAAAAGAAGCAGTCTTTGTCCAGAGTGAAAATAAAGGTGGTTTTTGTATGGTTTACTTTGTTTTCCCTTCTACCTGTGTATATCCTTCTCTGCCTGTCTTTATGGATGGCAAAATCATTTATCCATTGACAGGGGAGAGTTATTGTACTCTGGCAGAACTGAGACAGGCAAAGAACCAGGGGGCCTCTATAGAGTATGTAGTAGGGTGTTACTATAGGACCGGGAATGATTCACTATATCAGTTTATAAAAGAGTTTCAGTACAAGCGGGAGAATGCTAAGGATGAAATTGAGGACGAATTATATAAGTTAATGATGAACAGTATAATCGGAAAATTTATACAGAAAATAAAGAAGTATGATATAAATGATATCTTTAAACTTGCGGTCAAGACTGGCCTCCCTACATCTTATTTAATGACTATTAAGGACCTTTCACAGTTAGGTATAAAGGAAAAAATTCATGTTGGAAGTGGTTTTATTCCCGAGTGGAATGGTCTGGTTACTGGTTATGCAAGGGCAACCCTGGCAAAAGCCTTCTGTGATAACCAGGCAATACTCGGGACCACTGACAGCTTGATAACTGATTCAGAGATGCTAGCCCCAATTATAAACGGAATAACTTTTGAGGAAAAAGCCAGGGGGGATAAAGTGGTAGTATATCGAAATCGTTTATACTCCCTACAAGACAATGGAAAGATTATAAAAATAGCACATCATGGGGTGCACTCTCAGAGAGTTGCAGAGGACCTATTACTTGACTTTATTGACAAAAAGCAATATACTTATAAGAAGAAACACATAATCAAACTTCGGGAAAGTTTTAGTGGAAGTGGAATCTTCGGGAGTATGGAGACAAAAGGAATGATTGTCAATCTTAATTGGGATAATAAACGGAGGTTACATTATGTCGGGGAAATCACTTCACCCTTTAACAGCGCTGATGAAGTCTACCAGGGGGTTTCTCATGTTTAACTGGTTGTTAGGAGATAACCGTAAAATCAAAATGACTTTTCTTTATGCCTTACTGGTTGCCTTGAATAAGAAGTTAGGGCTTGAGATACCAGAAGATGTGTTGATGTATCTCTCTGGTGTTATTGCTGCCTTTCTTATTTCTCAAGGTTGGGTTGACAGTAAGGATGCAGGCAACCACCACGACAACCACAGAAGGGAGAAAAAACCATAATGGCTAAGATGGAGATTGTAGTTTGTGGAAATTGTGCTTGTGAGAACGCAGTAACCGGACCCGCAGACGAGGAAGGAAGGTATCATGGAAGGGTTTTTGCAGGGAAAGAAAAACCAGGAGTCAAGCCCCCCAGTGATCCCCCCGGTGATCCCCCCGGTGATCCCCCCGGAGGCAAAGGAAAAGGAAAACCCGGAAAAGGTGATGACCTCTGGGATTTCTCCTGATAAGAAACAGGAGTTAGCAGACGATTACAAGGACGAAAAAAAGAGGCGGACCAGGAAGCGGAAGAAAAAAGAACCGGAGTATATCCTGGACCCCACTTTGTTTAATTCCTTTGTCAATTTTCCTTTCAACTATTTAGCAGAGCGCAAGCATAATAGTAAATGGAAATTGACAAAAGAAGAAACCGGGCAGCTTGCCGGTCTCACAATGGTTGTGTTTAAAAAGCACATACCCAAACTAGGAGCATATCAAGAGGAATACGCCCTGGGTGCCCTTCTAGCCCTTCTAATTGCTGCCAGGTACAATTTACCAGAGGAAAAGGAAACTGAGAAGCCTAAGTGAAAAACTTCATTGTGCTAGTCTTAGGACGTAAGGGGAGCGGTAAAACCTTCTATGTGAAGAATAAGCTGCTCCCTTTACTTAATAGATATATAGTAATCGACATACTCAACGAATATGATGGTTACTGTGTAACAGACTTCCTACAGTTGATGGATGCAGTGGACCAGGGAAAACAAAAGATAATCTGTAAATTTGAGGATGACCTTGACACTGCCTTTGCTTTTGAATTTATATGGGAGTTGCGAAATATAACACTGGTACTAGAAGAAATAGATCTACACGCTGACAGCCGTTCAATCGACCCCATACTAGAGAAATTAATCAAGTATGGTAGACACCACAACTTGAATTTAATAGGGATATGTCGCAGACCCTACGAACTCAACACAATATTTAGAAGTCAAGCCGACAGTCTGGTAACATTCCAACAACACGAAATCAGGGACCTTGAATACTTAGTAAAAACCTTCGATGCCAACCCGCAGCTTATAAAATATCTCGATGGACACGAAAGTATTACCTTAAGGGCAGACCCCGAAACACTAATAAAAGACTTGACAAACACCCCTGAAAAGAGTAGATTTTTAGGTAGGGAGTAGTACCTTTATACTACATTAACCCAACCCACAGGGGGGACTTATGAACTTCAAGGCGATTCTTATGGCAACCATTCCCGTAATCTTGGGAACACTCATTTACGAGAAATTCGTAAGGGGTAAGATTTAAACCAGGGGGGATCATGGACACAAAAGTTGTTATCAGTGTTATTATCGGACTAGCAGTATGGGAAATGGTGGTAAAGGGTATGCTGTCTGGTCTGACCGGGGGCGTTACTACAGAAAGTTAACCAGGGGGGTATCATGGATTTTATTGACAGTGACAATGCCCTAGTTGTTTCTCATTCTTCGAGAGTGCCGGAAGGTTCTTACAAGGGTTTCGTTGTGAGAGTTTCAGGTACTAATGGAGGTGGAGCAACCGCACTTACCACTGACCTTGGCCGTGTACGTCTAGCCTTCAACGGTGAGGACATTATCAACACGGACATGGACATTTTGCACACGCTCAACAACTGGCTTTTCGGTTTCCCCGAAGAAACCAGCGGAGCAGGTGCCGCTTTCGGTTTTACCTTCGTTCTTCCGGTAGGGTTGCCGAAAGCACCTAACAACGTACTGGTTACACGGTCTGACCAGTGTTTTGTCAATTTCACTTTCGCCCTGGCCGGTGTAGCGGTTGCAGCTCCTACCGCTGCGATTTACAGTCTGTATGGCATCAAGAGTGATGGAGTACAGACACACTTCCTGAAACTTCACCAGTACACGGAGCAACCCACAGGGGCCGCAACTTTCAGGACGAAACTCCCGGTGCAAAATATTTATGGTGTCCTGATCCGCACGAGTGCCGCCGCCAACATGGACAGGGTGACGATCATCATTGACGGTATGATTAAATATGACGCAGCATGGGCCGACGCTGTCGCATATTCAAACATCATACACAACGTCGAAGCAGCCGAAGGGGATTTGTTTCTTCCCCTGGCACTGTCCAACACTCCAACAGAGGTATTGAGTGATGACGTTGAAGTACAGATAACTGTGACAGGTGCCGCAACTGTGGACCTGTTCAGTCTGTATTATCGTTTCACTCCCGAAAAACTCACAGCAAGCACAGCTTTTCTCGCCGCTGATGTGGGCAGACGTATTCAAAAGAAGGCCGCAACGGGCCAGGATGACGATGTAGCAATAACCCGGATTTTACGCAGCCCGGAACCTCGAAAGATAATCAAGTCTCCGGTGCCTCCACAGGTAAGCTAGAGAGGGGTTAATCATGGACGATCAAAGCGGTTGGGATATCTTCGGAGGTGTCCTTAACAACGTCCTTGACGGTATATGGGGGACCAGGACCAGTGAGGGGGCCGGTGGGGGTTACTGGCCGACCGCTGCGGCCCCTAGTGCCCTTGACCAGTACCTACCCCTTATTCTACTTGGGGGGCTTGCGCTGGTAGCCGTTAAGGTGTTCAAGTGATAGCGCACGGTGACATACTGTGGCTATCACTTTCTTTAATGGTCCCGTTATTTATCGGGGCACTGGTAGGTATAGGGACCAGTCTTTTTAAGGGAGTTGTGGGAATGTTTGGGGGGGACAAAGCCCCTATTGAAGAATACGATATTATTCCCCCCCCGGCAGTACCAGTAAAACCTTCTGACCTATTGGTTGGGGCTGGTTTAATAGGTCTCGGTGTCTACCTTTTTATCAAGAGGTGAGATTATGTCAGAGATTGCGATACCCCTCTTAGGAGACCCCGCAAGCAAAAGCCTGACAACTGGACATTACAGGATATACGGGACTATTCCCTGGTTTGTCCCTGATTTTATTGCGCCCTTCTTTGTTGATACTGTCGTAGGAAAAGAAATTGAAATAAGAGACTTCATTATTGACGGAGAGACCTGGAAAGCAGACGTAATCATCAACGAAAATCCTGTCCCGGTTGTTTTAATTGTTGGGGGTGTCCTGGCCGCCGCTATAGTGGGCGGTGTGGCCTTAACTGTAACAAAGATAGAAAGGATAGTCGAAATGTCACCTGGCGTGCTACATGGGGTTACTCTTGGCGGGCTAGGTTTGGTAAGTTGGCTATTATTCAGATGAGTAAAAAATTTCTATGGATATTACCCGTAGCAGCCGGAGCATATTACCTCTATTCAAGGACTATTTCAGTGGATAAGGCAGACCCTACCACAGCAAAACTTGTAGTTTCAAAATGGGGCGAACAGGTTGACAGAACTATTAACCTTTACAAAAGAAATTTAAAAGGCAGTAATCTAGTTCATTTTTCTGCTATCGACAGCGGTTTGATAATGTCAATCATCTTTGTGGAAAGCAGAGGCAATGAGAAGGCCATAGGAGCAGCCGGGGAAGTAGGGTTAATGCAGATTATGCCTAATAACATTCCTGTTCTCTCTGGACACGTTGAGGACTTTATTAAAAATGGCCGAGACCTTTTTGCCGCAGGTTGGGGAGGTGGTGAAGCATGGAGACCCGAAGATAATATATTTCTAGGTGTTCAAAATCTCTGGAATGAAGTTTACTTAATGCTAGTCCAGGAAAAAGCTACACAACCAGACCTTGACAGGGCAGTCCGGGGTTACAACGTAGGTTTCGGTACTGCGAAGAAAAGCCCAGACGCTGGTTTCGAGTATCTTCAAAAGGTGAGGGCCGCACAAAATACAATCTTTGCCATTCTCGGCGGGGGTTAAACTAGGGGGTATCATGAAAAGGGCAGGCTTGCTTTTGTTTATTTATCTACTTGTATTGACCTTTACTCTGTTTTCCTTCGAGGTAACTCCCGAAGTAGGGACATATACAATGGGGGATGTTTCGGAAGAATTAACCGGGGTAGTTATTTCACCCCCCTTGACTATTGCTGATTTCCAGGTCGGGGGACTATTTGAATATATATGGGCAGACCAGCCAACCTTCCGGTATGGGGTTTTAATGAGGTATGATTTTCTCTCCGGAGAACCTTTACAACCTTACACTATCGGCGGGACCGGGGTACTTACTACAGACGGGGAAAGTCACGTTGTATATAGCTTCGGAGCCGGCCTCAAAATCCCGGGAGAAACTTTTAACTTCTACATCGAAGAAAGAATTGACGAGGTCCGTGTAGGAGACCAGACGGAAACCTACCCCGCAACTATACTCGGTTTCGGAATGGAGTTTTGACTATGTGTGAATACTGTAACACGTCACCCTGGCAACGCTTCACCTGGAAACTTTATTGTGTGAGGCGCAACCTTCTTATGAAAATCGGAAGGTAACATTAGTGCGTACCTTTGATGATTACATAACTTTCATTAAAGAAAGGGAAAGCCAAATGGCAAAACGTAGAAAGCGGAGAAACCTACCCCCGAGAGTCAAGACCGGAAAAAACAAGGGACAGTTTCGCAAACGGAAACGGAGATAATCCCATGACAAAGAAAAAGAAAAAGGTTGTCACGAAAGCGAAACCAAAACATAAGACAGTGATGTGTCGGTACTGTCGAAAATCTGTCAACGTCCGCAACATAATCAAACACATGCGGGCTGAACATATAGCGTACTGGCCCCGTCACGCTCATAAACTCAAAAGAGATGGGGTAGTATAAACCCGGAGAGTAAACAATGAAAAATATAGCAGCAGAGGCACTAGAAAGTACGATCTATGAATTTCCCTTGACCGCTGCCTTTACCGGACAGAGTATAAATACCGGGGGCATCATGGGGTTGCACGTCCTGGAAAATCCTAACTTCGACCCGGTGAATACTGAGCAAATTACCACAATCAGATTGAACAGTCTTAATGCAAGCCCTATACCTTGCTACCCTGGCCTCGTTATCAGGGCCGCTATCGAGGAATTTTGGGTTGACAATGCAGCAGCAACACACGCCCTGGCACAAAAAACCAATCTGAAACTTGCTGCCCTTCACTTCAATTCCTGGAACATCGAGAGTATAAACAAGGACCCCTCAACTGATTTCCTTCAATTCTCTGTGATTGACCAGGTCATTGCAGCCAGCGCAAGGTTTGAACTTGAGATACCTACACTCGGGTATTCCTTTCTGACCTTCACCTACCAGGACGATGTTACAACAACCCTTGAAAAGCACGTAGGTATGAAACTTTTAAAATATGCTGATGTGCTGAAAACTAAGCTGATGTTTTCCGCTGTCTACCTGTCAAAAGTTTACCACAACAGGCGGTTTCAATTCACCATACCTGTCAAGTCAATGGACCAGGTGCAGCTTGCAATACACAATATATCAGCGGCAACGGCAACTGATGCAGCTATCAATTTCACGTTTTTTAACTAGGGGGGACCATGTATCATCTCTATAACCCTGATGAAGTTTTTCTGGTACACTGTCTGCCCTTCAATATTGGGGGCGGTCCCGCTACACAGACCGTTGACATACTCTTGAACTGGCAGAATATAGCACACCCCTGGGTATCAAACAAGGCGGGATTTATCCATCCTATCAACACCCTTCATCTGTTCTGTCGATGGGGTGCTATCCCCTCGAACTATGATATCAATTTTATCTACTACAATGATTATGTCCTAACCTCGACAGTTACCGACTTCACAGCTACCCACTTCACAGAAGCAGCGCAGACAGACACCAACAAAAGGTATCAAATAAATGTTGCTGCCCTTACCACTCTCCGTGTCAGTGTTACTAATAATCATGCAGTGAATAGTATGTCAGGGTTTCTACAGGCGCATGGTTCAGCTCGCATCATGGATACTGAAGTCATCACTTTCATATAACACTCTCCCTTCCCAGGGGCCACACGCCTCTGCCTAACTGCTCATAGGAGCGGTGTCCGGTGATGAGCCGGGGGCAGAGGCCTTTTTTTATTTCTAATGGGGGTG
>Ga0209976_10002091_pt1 | contig 11480 bp, 11 predicted proteins | sample SumtaG_FD_182806 | JGI IMG/M metagenome (GOLD analysis project Ga0209976, IMG submission 182806) | Deep subsurface microbial communities from Indian Ocean to uncover new lineages of life (NeLLi) - Sumatra_00157 metaG (SPAdes) (version 2) | ecosystem: Environmental > Aquatic > Marine > Oceanic >... | reverse complement strand
GATGATGTCCCGCACCGCTGCCCCCGTCGGTGAGGTCACCACGCCGATACGCCGGGGAAAAGCGGGCAGGGATTGCTTCCGCGCCGGGTCGAACAGACCCTCGGCCTGCAATTTTCCTTTAAGGGCTTCGAAGGCCAGCCACAGCTCACCCACCCCTGAAGGGTAGAGGTTCTGAACCGCCAGCTGGTACTGCCCCCGGGCCTCGTACAGGGTAAGATTGCCCCGGGCCAGGACCTTCTGGCCGCTCTCCGGGGCGAAGGTCAGGGAGACATTGAGCGAGACGAACATGACGGCGGCCATTTCGGCGCGGTCGTCCTTCAGGACAAAATACATGTGCCCCGAGGTATGGTGTTTGAAGTTGGATATTTCGCCCTCAACCCAGACGGGGGTAAAGCGGGATTCCAACAGCTGCCTGGCCTGGCGGTTCAGCTGGGAAACGGAGAGGATTTCAAGGGGACCGGCCGGGGACATCTACTGAGGGGGAGTGGGTTTGCCGGCTTCCTCCCAGGCCCGGAGCCACAGTGAGGCCAGCCAGTTGCGCTGCTGCTGCAGGAAAGCTCCCAGGGGACCGGGCGTCAGATCCACAGCGTACCCATTGATTGCTCTGTGAACCTCAAACCCCCAGCTCCAGAGGGGTGCCGCGGGCATGCCGGCCCAGAGGACCGCAGCCAGGATGAAGTGTCGCAGCGTCATCGGTGCCTCATACGCCCCAGGCGGGAGACCAGCCGGCTAGCGCACTTTTTTCTTGTGGCGGTTGGCGCGCAGCCGCTTCTTGCGCTTATGCGTATTTATCTTGCGGCGCTTTCGCTTGCGTCCACAGGGCATATTTACTCCTTCGTACGCTGATTAATTTTAAAAATTGCCCATACCCGACGACTACTTCTCCAGGGCCTGGTTCACTGCGTCCTTGAGGGTCTTGGAGGGTTTGAAGACCGGAACCGAGCGCCGGTCCAGCATAACAGTCTCCTGGGTGGCCGGATTGCGAGCCTCCCGCGGCTGACGGATACGGACCAGGAAGGTGCCGAATTTCCGCAGCTCGACTTTCTTTCCCATTGTGAGAACTTCCTGGATTGTGCCTAACAGGCCGTCCACAACCGTCTCGGTTTCCACCCTTGTCAACCCGGTTTTTCGGGCCAGGAAATTGACCAGATCACTCCTGGTCAGGCCAGTGCGATCGGCCAGAAGTTGTTTCAGCTCGCTTTGAATCATGCCCCCTCTCCTTATCTCATGAGGTATTGCGGCAGGAGCTGGGGAAACCAGGTAGTGTGGGAACGGTCCCCCAGTAAATAATCCCAGAGTGAAATACGCCGTCGCTCCGCCGGGCGGACAACCACCGGACGCCTGGTGTCCCCGGTAAGCAGACCCGTCAGGGTAATGGCATCTTCGAATCCGCCCAGGATATCCACCAGACCCAGCTCCAGGGCCTGGCGTCCGGTAAACACCTCTCCGGTAGCCAACTCCCTGACCTGCTCCAGGGACAGGTCCCGTTCCGCCGCTATCACTTCGGTGAACTGGGCGTGGAGGTCGTCGATCACCCGCTGAAAGCTGTGGCGGTCACTGTCAGTGGGAGGGCGGAAGGGCGAGCCGGCGTCCTTCAGGGAACCGCTCTTGATCACCTCCACCTGCAACCCGAGCTTATCCATCAGCTCGGCGGCCACCGGGTAGTCCAGGATAACCCCGATGGACCCGGTAGTGGTTCCCGGGCTGGCCATGATAGTATCGGCGGCCACGGCCACGTAATAACCCCCGGACGCGGCCACCGCACCCAGGGAGGCAATAACCGGCTGGGCTCCCTCATCTCTTAGCCGGCGCAGCTTCCCGTAAATCTCCTGGCTGGCGGCTACCGTGCCGCCCGGCGAGTTAATACGCACCAGGATGGCATCGATATCTTTCCTTCGGTGGAATCGGTCCAGCTGGCGGACAATCCGCTCACTGTCGATAATCAGCCCCTCGATCTTTACCACCCCGATCCGGGGACCGTCGCCGGTCTGCCAGGGCTCGGCCGGAGAACGGCGAAACAGGGACAGGACCAGCAGGACCAGGAAAAGGCCGACGATCCCGAGCATCCACTTCAGCGCCCGGTCATAGCGGCTGGTGCTCATCCAGCCTGCTTCCAGATGACCAGCCGTTGCCCCGCCCGGATGTAGTTGGATCTGGATATGATGCCGTTCCAGCGGCGCAGCTTCGACAGGCCGACGCCGTGAGCCTCGGCGATCTGGCCCAGGGTGTCCCCCGGACGAACGGTATAGGTATATTTCTCCATTTCCTCAGCATTTGCCGGAGGCCGGCCAGCCAGAATGGGGGGCTGGGGCGAGGCCGGCGCCCAGATCACCAACTTCTGCCCCACCCGGATATAGCTGGAACCGGGGCGGAGACCGTTCCAGCTGCGAATTCTTGAGAGACCAACCCCGTGAACTTCGGCGATCTCGCTCAGGGTATCCATCGGACGAACGGTATAGTAGATCTTCTTCGTCCCCGCTCTGGGCGGGACCTCTGCCTGACGGGCTGTCACTCCGGATGAAGGAACAGGAATGCGTAACCGCTGGCCGATACGCAGCAGGTGCCGGTTCCTGATGCCGTTCGTGTTGGCAATGGTGGGAATAGAAATGCCGTAGCGTCTTGAAATCGAGTAGAGCGTCTCCCCGCGACGGACACGGTGGGTTCTTACCGTGACGGGGGTCACCGGACCTACCTGAGCCAGGATCGGGTCGAAGTTGCGGGTGAAGGCTTCCCTGTGTCCCCTGGGAATTCGCAGCATATAGGGCTGATTTCCGGCTTCCGGTGGTGGGATAGCCCCCTGCCGCAGCTCCGGGTTCAGGAATTTAAGGGTATCAATACCGGATTCCGCGATCTGCGCCAATATATTGAACGTCAGATACCGATCCACCGGTACTACATCCCACTCCAGGTCCGGTTCGGGGTCGACAGTGAAACCATACTTCTCCGGGTCCTGGGCGATGAGAAAGGCGGCCATTATCTTGGGGACGTGGTTCCGGGTCTCCCGCGGCAGAAGATATAGTTTCCAGTAATCGCGGGACTGATGCACCCGAATGGCTCGATGAACCCGGGCTTCACCGGTATTATAAGCCGCCAGGGCCAGGTACCAGTCGCCGAATTCGTTAAATAGTTTCTTCAGGAGACGGGCTGCCGCCCGGGTGGATCTCTCAAAATCCCGACGTTCATCCACCCACCAGTCCTGTCTGAGCCCATAAAAACGGGCAGTGGATGAAATAAATTGCCATGGACCGACGGCGTGCTTCCACGAGTAGGCCCTTGGATTCAGGCCGCTTTCAACTACTGCATGATAGATCAGCTCCCTGGGGACCCCTTCCTCCTCCAGGATCGGCTCAATTATCTTGGAGTAACGGGGAAGGCGGTTCAGCCAAATCTGCATGCTGCGACGGCCCTGGGTGCGAAAAAATTGAATAATGCGCCCTACCTGATCGTTGTACACGATAGGCAGATGCCCCTCCCCATTGAAATCTACCGGGGTGATGTCGCCAAGATCGGTCGGCAGCGAGCGGGTATACCGGCTCAGCTCATCACGCAGGGCGGAGACGGTTAATGACGTCTCCACTTTTTCCAGGGTCTGGCTGTCGTCTTCATAGTAAGCGATGGTGGCATTCAGGAAGCGGTTCAACTCCAGGTGTTGGAGCTCATCCAGCAGCGGTAGCTGTTCCACATCCGCCAGGGCCTCAAACAGCAGGTCAAAGTAGAAAGCCGCCTCCAGGGTGTCGCCCGACTTGTCGGCTACCACCGCATCTACGAAGATGAGGCGGACCTCGGCCAGGAGTTCGTCGAAACGGGACTCCTCCTTATCGCGGGGGTCCAGACCCACCGCCACGACACCGTCTCCCAGCGGGGTCCTGGCAGGGGTTTCCTGGGCGGTCGAAACCAACGGTAGACATCCGAGCCCGGTCAGGAAGATAAACGCTGTTTTCATTGTGCGCATTGCTGATTCCGTAAAACGCAGCAATTTAGGGGTGGTTTTCACCGGAATCACTAATCAAAAACAGCATTCCCGCTATTTATGACCAGGTCAAGTTGCCGAATAATACGGCTGGTACTCCGACCATCCAACAGGGGAACGATCCGCACCTTCCCGGCAAACTCCCGTCCCACAACCTCTTCGGGTAGGTAGTCGCCCCCCTTCACCAGAACGTCGGGGCGTAATTTCTGCAGCAGGGCATGGGGGGTGTCCAACAGGTTCGGCTCAAGAATTTCAGGGGGCACTTCAGCTGAGGGGAAGACAACCAGGACATCCACGACTGTCAGGGCCTTCAGGACGAGCAGCCGGTCTTTCAGCGGCGTGATGGGACGCCCGGAGCCCTTCAGTCGCCGAACCGACTCGTCGCTGTTCACCCCCACTACCAGGCAGTCGCCCAGCCGACCGGCTTCCTCCAGCAGGTGAATGTGGCCGGCATGCAGCAGGTCAAAGCAGCCGTTGGTGAACACCACCCGCTGCCCTTTATCCTGGTGTGTCCGAACCCACCGGGCACAGGCTTCCCAGTCCAGCTCTTTAGAGGCCACTAACAGTTCCCGCTACCGGACAACAGTCGCATTCAACCGGCTGACAGAGGGATTCGATCCACTCCAGCAGTCCCTGTTGCTGCCCGAAGTTTGATGGTCTTTGAAGGCCCAGCCGCTCTACGTGCCGTCTCACCCGGCCGTAACTCCAGCCCAGGGGAAGCCGGCACCACTCATCGAACCGGTCAGACCCCGTTGTTACGCTGCCGAGGGGCAGCAGCCAGTTGCCCACCACTTCTATCAGAAAAGCCCCGGTGGGAGCCGGCCAGCCCCCCGCACGCAGATCCCGGGCCAGCTGCCGGGCGTCTTCCAGAGACCATGCCGCAAGAGCCCGGGGCTGCCGGCGGCAGGTGAAAGCCAGCGCGCTCAGGAAAACCACGCGGCCGGGCAGTTCTTTCCTGGTGCCGCCGATTGTCTCGAACGACAGACGGGCCATCACCCCTGACAGGAAAGAAAAAAGGTCCCCCTCACCTGGCAGAAAGGCCAGCCAAAGATTCGCGAGCGCCAGCCGGTGTTGATCAGGCCCCAGACGCCGTGCCAGGGATTTCAGTACGTCCCGGTTGTCCCGGCCGTTCCAGTCCGCCAAGCGGCGCCACCACCTTTGCATCGCCAGGGTGCGCAGGAAATCAGCCTGAGCCCGAGAACCGGTCAACGCCAGGGGGATGGTCTCGCACAGGGGTTGGGACGAGGCCAGCTCTCCGGGCAGCAATACCGTTGGCACTACTCGCCACTGCTCCTGCGGCACGGCTTCAAGCGAGCCGGCTGAGATCACATGTAGAATCACCTGGCGATAGCGGGGGTCCCACCGGTGTTGGTGTTGGAGCCAGCCTTCCCGCCGCAGATGAATTTCAACGTCCCCGCGCCGCACCCTGCCGTCAGGGAACACAATCGCTGCACCTAGGAAGTCGGGTCCGGGTCCCCCGTTGCGCTTGCCCTGGTGAACAATCCGATATTTACCCCTCAGACCCCATACGTTGCGACCGGCGCTCCGCTCCCAATGAGTATAAAGGTCAGCTTCCCGGTCAGAGACCGCACCGGCGGCCTGCAGTCCGCCATACCGGCGTTCACGTCGAGTTGATATCCAACAGGGACTGGATGCGATCATGGGCGTCCTTGAGGAGTGCTGTACAATCCTTATCTGTTAAAGCCTTCGTTTCGATAGGTTGGCCAATTGTAACCTGAATTTGCGTAGGTGTCAAGCTCATTGTGCTGGGAGGCAGGGCCTCGAAAGACCCGCGCACAGCTACCGGGACCAGGGGCAGCCGGCTGTTAAGCGCGATATGAAACACGCCCCGCTTGAAGGGCAGGAGCCGGCCGTCGTCGGTCCGGGTTCCCTCCGGAAACAGGATCAGGGATATGGCTTTGGCCTGCATGGCTTTCAAGGCTCGGTCCATTGATTGGCGGGCCTTGAAAGCGTTCGACCGATCGACCGGTATGCTGCCCGTGGCCCGCAAACTCCAGCCGAAAAAGAAAATATGAAACAGGCTCTTCTTGGCCATGAATACCACAGTACCAGGCAGTACTGCCAGGATCAGCGGGATATCCAGAGCGCTGGCGTGATTGCTCATATAAATATATTGCTGCCCTTTCTGGAGCAGCTCTTTTCCCCGGATGGTGATCGGCAGCCCCGTGGACCAGAGAATCCAGCGAGCCCAGAGCCTGGGATGCCAGCCGATAAACCGTTTGGAGCGGTCAAACAGTGCAGTGAGCATAGTGAGGGTCCCGAATACCATAGTGGCCGCCGCCACATGCAAGTAGATCCACGCCATGCGCAGCCATTTCATGGCAGGGTCAGCTGCTCCTCACCATAGTAGGGCACCAATGCCTCGGGCAAGGTCACTGAGCCGTCGGGCCGCTGGCAGGTCTCCAGCAGGGCAACCAGCAGCCTGGGGGTGGCCACCCCGGAACCGTTGAGGGTATGAACATGATCCAGTTTACCGGTGTCCTTTCTCCTAAAGCGGATGTTGCCGCGGCGCGCCTGGAAAGCTTCAAAATTACTGCAGCTGCTCACCTCCAGCCACTGGTCCGCGGCCGGTGCGTATACTTCCAGGTCGTAGCACTTGGCAGCGGCAAACGAGAGATCACCGGTGCACAGTTCAACCACCCGGTAGGCCAGCCCCAACCGCCTCAGGACTTCCTCCGCGTCGGTCCGGAGGGTCTCCAGTTCATCGTAGGAAACGGCAGGGTGTACCAGTTTGACCAGCTCCACCTTATTAAACTGGTGGATCCGCAGCAGCCCCCGGGTTTCCTTGCCATAGCTGCCCGCCTCCCGTCGGAAGCAGGCGCTGAAGGCGGCGTACTTGCGGGGCAGCTCGTCCTCCGGAATGATTTGATCCTGGTGGATACCGGTCACGGGAACCTCGGCGGTGGGGATCAGGAACATATCGTCGATGGTGGTAATGTACATGTCATCTTCCAGCTTGGGCAGCTGGCCGGTCATCAGGGTGGTCTGCCGCGTGGCCAAGAAGGGTGGATAAATTTCGGTATAGCCCCGTTCCCTGGTATGCAGGTCCAGCATGAAGTTGATCAGTGCCCTTTCAAGGCGGGCGCCTCGACCGGTGTAGAGCGGGAACCCCCGGCCCGCGATGCGGGCTCCAGCCTCGAAATCCACCAGTCCCAGTAACGTAAGCAGATCCAGGTGATTCCGGGCCTCGAAGGCGGGTCGGACCGCCTCTCCCACTGTACAAACCACTCGATTATGCGAGGGATCAGAACCGACCGGGGCCAACGGATGGGGCAGGTTAGGTATCCATAACAGGTGCTGGTGGAGCTGCTCCTGGAGTTGGTGGATCTCCTGGTCCAGCGCCTTGATCTGCAGGGACAGATCGCCCATGGCGGTGATCTCGTCCTCCCCCGTCCTCCCTGCTCGCTTCAGCCCGGCGATCTCCTGGGAGGCCTGGTTACGTTGCGCCTTGAGATTCTCCACCCGGCTGATTTTCTTACGCATTTGTGCGTCCAGATCGAGCAGCTTATCCAGCCCGTCTTCCGCAGCGCCCTTGCTCTGCATCCCTCGTCGGACAGCGTCCTGGTTCTGGCGAATGAATTTTATGGGCAGCAACTGGTGCCTGTCTCTACCGTTCCGATCCAGCCCGAGTAAAAATCAGGTATATTATCGTTCATGCCCTAAGATCATTTGATACGGTCTTTCAGTAACCTCCTGCATTAAAATTTACTCCCTCAAGGCATGAATGACCACTTAAACCGATTGAGGCGGCCCAGCAGCTGCCGGCTTCAAATTCTCGTTTATATTTCCATGCAATATCACAAAAAGCTAAGCCCTTTAATACTCCATTTGAATTACTTTATCTAGTCGATAAGACGCCTGGATGGGCAGTATTTACTGAGGAGCCAACCCGTCTATTATCTGGTAAGATATAATATCACTTTATACCCGGTCAAACAAATTTATTATGCGATTCTTTCCAGTATCTTAATGTAATCCTGAGCGAGCTTTTCCGCCGAATTATTCTTGCTGACATACCGATAGCCATTTTCTCCTAACATCTTTCTCTTCTCTTTACTCTGAAATAATTCTAGAATCGCATTTTCAAATGCTTCTTTATTACCGGGATTAACTGCAATTCCACAGTTCGCTTCTTTAGCGACCAGCCTGGCACTAGCTCCTTCTGCCGCTATTACTATGGGCTTTTTCAGGGCCATGTAATCAAACAATTTCGTAAAGAAACAATATTTTAGAAACTTATGCTGTTTCACAGGAACAAGGCAAATATCAGCATTGTTGATATGCCTTGTTATTTCCGTTTTCGTTACAGGTGGCAGGAGTAGGACGTTTTGTATTTTATGCTTATCTATATACTCACGGATATACTGTTTTTGGCGTCCGTCTCCTATTAAAACAAATAATATTGCGCTGTTTTTAGACATATTTTGGGCAACCGCTAATAGGGTCTCAAAGTCATAAATGGCGCTATGGGCGCCACTATACATAATGATGAATTTTTTTCTCCATTCCTTGTCTTTTCCCCATAACTTGTAATTATTGGAATTCAGTGTTTCAAAATCCAGCGGATTAGGAATCAGAGCTATATTCCTATTATTTACTCCCTTTTCTGTTATTAAATATTTCAACATACCTGATGAGTTTACAACGATATGCGATGAACTGCGATAAATGTAATTTTCCAGTAAATAACTAAAGAATATCAATATTCGGTTTTTAACAAATCCGAGCTCCACTGCCGCCAGGGGCCAGGGATCTCTGACATCAAAAATAAATTGTGTTTTATTTATGGCGCCTATTATAATTGCTACAATACCAACAAAGAGTGGTGGAGAAGAAACAATAATAAGATCAGGTCGCTTAATAGTAAGGCCGGCATATAATGAAGAAAAAGTGTATGAAAAATACGAAAACATTCTACCTAGAAATGTATCGTAGCTAATAACCGTATCGAAAACACGTAATACAGTTATTCCTTTATTAATTCTTTCAGAAAAGAATATTTTTCCTTTGTACTTATCAGGTTTATGACCAGAAACATAGTTAATCATACCTGATACAACAGTTACGGTATGGCCATTCCTCGCCCAATATTTTGCTAATATATTGAATCTGGCTATGCCTGGATCCTTTTCAGACGTATATCTTTGCTCAAATATTAATATATTCATGTCAGAATAAATAAAGGCAATTAGTCATTTTCTGGACAAAGTAATAAATTGGTTTGGCTATGTTGGAAGTAATTCATGGAGCTATCACGAGAGCGACCATCATATAGTTGGGACGCGCCCCTACTACGTGCATTACCTTAAAGGTCGAAAGTTTCACACTACTCGCCGGCATTGCTGCTTACATAACACACTTAAAATCATTCAATAACGTCCAAAAATAACACCGATATACTAAACCACATCATTCTTTTCCAGTCATTACCAGTGCCCGGAAACCAACCACCCATTCCGAGCGGGACTTTGAAAAATACAGGCAAAGACCGGTCCCAAGCGCAACAGCTCCTATGAGGAACGATAAGAAACCGGGCATTACGGTGTTGATAGCATAATGCAGGAGGAGTATTCCCCCTGTAACCCCCAACACCGTCATCAGGTATCGGGGACATAAGATGTTAACCCTGTAGAGCTTATAGGCGTAATAGAGGCTGGTGGCAGCGACCGTCATGCATCCGATTACAAAACTGATGACCCCGGCTTTTATACTTAGCATACCGGCGGTTTTCAGCCCGTAGAAGGTGATCAGCAGGGCCAGTGCTGCAGCGCCGTGGGCCAAGGAATTATACCCCCTGGACGTTGCTGCATCAATTGGGGAGCGTAGAGCCTCCATTATCAGATAGAAGGGCAGACCTAATACAATCAGTTCCACGACCCAGGCGCCGGTTACACTCTCACTTCCCAGCCAGGTTCTCAGGATAACCGAACCGTTCACACTCAATAAAGTTGCCAGTGGCACTGCAGTGAGTAACACAATCTTGCAAAGTACTTCCAGGTTATGCGCGACCGGGGCCTTCTTGCCCGCCGCCAGGGCTTTCGATACCCGGGGCAGCAAGACGACACTCAGGGGGCTGACCAATACCAGAAACAGGCGAATGAGGCTGATGCCAGAATTCACATAGGCCACCTCAGCCTTACTTACTTCACTGACAATCAGGAGCGGGACGCCGGCTATGAGAATAAAATCAGCCGCAAACGTCGGAACGCGCCGTATACTATAGGTCAGGAGTTGCCACATTTTCTGCCAATCCACAGTATAATAACCTCGTCCCATTTTAAAGAAATAAGCCACTGTCGAGAGAGTGACAGTCCCAAGCCCGATGGTGACAAAGATAAGCGGCATCCCCAGGTTATAAACGATAAGAAATATGCTGATAGGGATGATCCCCGTACCCAGCAGCTGCAGCAGATTGGCCCCCAGTATATTCAGGTGACCCCGCAACAGGCCGTAGGTCAGGGCCTGGAATGTGAAGGCGGTGGTGAAGATGAAGAACGGAAGGGCCAATTCGGGAGGAAAGCCGCTCAGTATGCCCAGATCCAGGGCCACAGCCGCCACAATGACGAGGGGAACGGTCAGCAGCCCGAAAAGCAGCAGGGCGGAGGTCCCGTAGGTATTGTCTCCTCCCTTGGAGATAAAGAAGGGAAGTCCGATGTTCATGCCCAGCAGGAGAACATTTATGAGTGAGAATGCCGTCCGCCGCACCAGAAGGAACTCTCCCAAGGCTTCCAGACCCATGATCCGTGCAATGAGGCCATAAAGTATCAGGATACCGGTAATTAATCCAAGGCCGTTTATGAAGGTGACGGCCAAATCTCCTTTGATACCCGATCGGAACGTGAGCGGGTTAAGGCTTAATAACCGATTCACAATAGGAACCAATCGCCTGGCACCCCGGTACCTGAAGGATAGAGGACATTAACGGAAGGAGATAAGGCACTACTTTCAGATCGGGACTCGTAAAAGAATTTCATGACCAGCGAGACACTCTCAGAGATCAGCCCGATAGCTGCTCTGTCTGGCGGTGGCTCTTGATACTGATGGTGGATACCAATCCTCCGATAAAAAACCATAAAAAGCGGTTATTATCAAGATCGCCGCTCACAAGGGTGGAAAAGAAAAATGTCGTCAAGGCCGCCAGCCACATCAGCTCCTCACGACCCAGCCCGGTCTTGAATCGCTGGCTGATCTTCTTAAGGGCAGACCAAATATGCAGACTGAATACCCACGCCCCCACAAGACCATACTCGGTCAACACCTCCAGGGGAAGGTTATGAGGGTAACGAAAATTCCTCCAGGGAAACAGCCGCGCATAGCCCGAGGTGCCGTCTCCCAGGAGAAAATGCCGCGCGTCCTGGGTCCAGAGGCTGAGGGCCATACCCCAGAGGTGAATCCGGTGGGTAATAGAATTAAGTGTTTGCCAACCCCCCTGTCTGGTCTGGTTCAGTTTAGTTGATATCAGCAATTGATACCGATAGGTGATCCCTTC
>Ga0209976_10002089_pt1 | contig 11491 bp, 11 predicted proteins | sample SumtaG_FD_182806 | JGI IMG/M metagenome (GOLD analysis project Ga0209976, IMG submission 182806) | Deep subsurface microbial communities from Indian Ocean to uncover new lineages of life (NeLLi) - Sumatra_00157 metaG (SPAdes) (version 2) | ecosystem: Environmental > Aquatic > Marine > Oceanic >... | reverse complement strand
TCAGTTAGAAGTGTTTGCTGCTGGTACAACTAAGTTACGTCAGATGGCTCTTGAGTCTCAACTACAAAGTGGAACTAGTGCACGAATTGCCGATAAACAAATGGCAGCATTTAGTAATCAACTTGGTGTACTACAACAGAAAACTGAAAAATTAGCCAGAAGTTGGGGTGAATTGTTAGCTCCATCTATCTTAGAAACTACAAATGCTTTACAAGTCTTTGTAGATTGGTTAGATAGAGCTGCTAACTCCACAGGGTCAATGGGTTTGCTAGTTCAAGGGTTTGGTAACGCAACAGTTATTATAGGTGGTACTTTAACCGCTGTTGGAGCTTTGGCAACTGGCGTTAGTACATTAGCTCTTATATCTTTAGCAACTGGTATTACTTTCTCGGCAATGATAGTACCAGTACTTGCCGTTGGAGCTGCACTTGCTGGAGTTGCTCTCGTAATTGGTATAGTTTTAGCTAAACAAGCTCAGCTGGCTAAGCAATCGAAATTATCAACGATTGCCCTAGAAGAAACTACTAGAAGTATGAAGAAACATCTTAAAGAGCTAGCTAAACAAAGAGACATAGCTAAAACTAGTCCTGCTGGTAAAGTTACTGTTGATACTATTGTGTATATCAATAGACAGATTCAAGAAACATCAAGCGACCAACTAGCTCTTATGGAACTTAACCTTATGACTTCACTAAAAGGAAGAATTGACCGTGGTGCAAAACTTTTTGGATTATTCAAAAAACACCATTTAGTAAAAAAACCAGGGGATCTTGATTTTGGTATAACAGCATTTGGGAAACGCTCAGAAGAACTTAGAAGACATTTAACAGAAACATTAACAATATTGGATGGGCATCGTGATAAACTAAATGAGAAACTCAGCAAGATTGTTATAGCTCAATCTGAAGCATTAGAGACACCATCAAAACAAACTAAAAGAGCATTAGAATTCTTTGATACAACTACAACTTTATCGGTAATGAGTGGATTCTTCGATGAAATTACTGGAATGAATGTACAATTTACTGAGATTAATACTCGGTTAATTAAACTACGTACCAGAGATATGATAGAAGAAGCCAGAATAAATGATTTCTTGATGAATAAACAAGCTCTTAACTTAGTAAAAGTGATAGCCTTAGAAAAAGAGAGAATAGAGTTAATCAAACTTAGAGTTGAAGCTATTAAACGCTCAGGAACATTCACTGAAGGTTTGAGTGCTGGTTTTAGTGAACTTCAACGTAATGCGAAAAGAGCTGGTGATGCTGGTTTTGAAATGGCCACCACAATTAGAGATTCCATGAGTACCACATTTGAAAGTCTGATTCATGATGGTCGAAATTGGAAAAATATATTGATCAGTTTCACTAAAGAAGTTGGTAACGCCTTTGTTCGTATGGCTGCCCAGCAGATGGCTACTGGATTAGTGGGTGGTGGTAGTAACTTCTTTGAACAGTTTTCTAGCGGTCTAATCCGAATGGCTGGTTCTGCTGTTGGCGTACCTACTACTGGAATTGGTGGAGGGAGTCCATCTGGTGCTCCTCGTGTTACACCAACATCGGCAACTGGAACTCATGTGTTTCATCGGGGAGGAGTAGTAGGCGCCACAAATAATATGACTCGTTTTGTGCCGAGTAGTACTTTCGCCAATGCTCCTCGTTTACATAAGGGCTTAAACTCTGATGAGTTCCCCGCTATCTTACAATCAGGTGAACGAGTAATTAAGCGAGGTGGTGACCCATCAATGCAGCCACCCAATGTAATCTTAAATTTTGAGGATAAAACTAGCCAAGGTGTTTCACCAACTCAAAGTAAAACTAACTTTGATGGAAAAAATTTTATTACCAATATAATTCTGGAGGATTCAGCAAGTTTTGGACCTCTTAAATCACAGGGGATAATAGGATGACAACATTTCCCACATTAACTGCAAAACCATTAGCAACTAATTGGTCTGAATTACCAACAGCTGATTCTACTATCAGAACATCAAGTGAAAGTGGTCAAGTAATTAGACGTGCTCGATTTACTTCACGTCTAAAAAAGTGGAGTGTATATTATCCATTGATGTCTCAAACTGATAAAAACTTATTAACCGTGTTTGAGGCTGCAATAAATAATGGTGCAGACTCATTTACCTGGATTAATCCACAAGATAGTTTAACATATAATGTTAATCTAGAATCTCATATTGAGTGTGAACTTATATATGATACTAATAAATGGAGTGCTCGTTTTGTCGTTGAAGAATCATATCCAAATAGTTCTAATGCTTTACAAGTTGAAACTATCATTGCAGCTAATCAAAACTTATCCACATCTGATATTACCTTAATCGGTCAAATTTTAAGTACTGGAGATCAAGCAGATGCTTCTGATTTATCATTATATTTTCAGTTTGGTTCAGATGTAGATGTCGATTTTACTTCAGATAATTCCGATGTTTTTAATGTTAGTGATATTAATCAAAATGCTGTGAATAGAGTATTTGCTCTTAGGTCTAATATTTTACATAGTGGTAAAAATTTATACTATCGAGCAGTAGCATCAGCAGATGATGGAACAGCATTTGGGTATGGTGAAATTAAATCAATAAGTTCTGATTTGTTAGGGTATTAGTTATATGGCGCTTTCTAGTAATTTAATCTTAGCTAAGAATAAAGTCCAAGACCCAAGTCCTTGGCTAGTATTAGTTAAAATTACTTTAAGTGATGGTATACCTACTCTTATTCGATTGGCCAGAAATACTGAAAATGTCTTTTTTAATGATGGTGCAGGAAATGAAGAATATATAGCATTTCCATTTATGCTAAGTGCTAAAACACAAACTAGTACTGGTGAAATCTCTCATCTTGAATTACAAGTTAGTAATGTAACTAGATTAATTCAACCGTATTTAGAAGATTTAGATGGCGGTATTGGTTCTCTAGTTAAAATAATGATTATTCGCTATGATCATATGACATTAACTCCAGAAGGGCATGTGGTTGATTACGTCGATTTGATTCAAGAGTATGATGTATTGGCAGCTACTTCTTCACCCAAGTGGATTACTTTTATTTTAGGTGCTCCCAGTCCTTTACGTAAACCTTTTCCACCCGATAAATATCTAGCTCAACATTGTTCATGGCAATTTGATACAGCTACAACTCCTAGTCCTGAATGTAATTATAGAGTTAATGGTGATGGGTTAGCTCAAACTACATGTAAACGTACTTTTGAAGATTGTGCTTCTCATGAGAATGAAGAACGATATGGTGGATTTTTTGGATTGCAAACTGGAGGGATTAGAATTGTTTAAGAATCCACAATATACTGATTTATTGGGTAAACCATTTGTACTTGGCGGTCGTGGACCAACTAATTATGATTGTTGGGGTATTTGTTTAGAAATTGGTCAAAGAGTGGGTATTCATTATCCTTTATCTTTTACACCTGATGATACTGAACACCAGGATAAAGCTATTCAAGAAACTCGTGATCAAGACTTTATTAGGCTAGATAAACCGGAATCGTTTTGTATAGTAACTTTTAAAATTACGCCACCCTTTATTGACCATTGTGGAATAGTCATGCAGAACTGTATTCAATTTATCCATATAATGAGAAATCATTCAGTAGCTTTGCAACGACTCGATAATAAAATTTTAGCACCACGTATCGAAGGATTTTATAGACTAAGATAATGAAAATTATTAGAATTAATAACCCGTTTCAAAAACAACATCGAATTATAGAAGAGATTGAGTGTACTGGTCAATCAATAGATAACCTAGTTCAGGATAGGCTAGATGATTTTAATCAATTAGTTAGTTATCAAGTTACAGTTGAAGATTTACATACTGTTTTAGCTATTAGTGTAAATGGTTTAATTATTCCACCGACATCTTGGAATACAATTAGACTTAAAGATATAGATCATATTATCTTTATGCCTATAGTTGGCAAAAGTGATAGTGGAAAACAAATTTTAAATATCGTTATTATGGTAGCTGTTATTTATTTTTCTGGTGGACTTCTTGCCGGTTCTCTTGCTAATATTGGTGGACTGGCTATGGTTAATGCTGCTGGTGCTTTAACACTAGCTGGTACCATGGTAATGGCGGGAATAGTTGTTGGAACTGGTATGATTTTACAATCAATGACTCCAACACCTGGTACTAAACTTTCAACTGCAGGTGAAATAGAACAATCTCAAATTTATGGTTGGAACCCAACAACTGTTCAGGAACAAGGAAATGTTCGACCTAGAATCTATGGAAAAATTAAAGCGTATGGTAATGTTATTGCAGCCCATACAGATTTAACTAGTGACTTAGATGGTCAAATATTAAATGCATTATTTGCTTTAAGTGATGGCCCAACCAGAAATGACGATGGTACATCATATGGTGATATTGGCTATGGAATATCCGATATTAAAGTTAACGATCAACCTATTGCTAATTTTACAAATATTACGCATGAAGAAAGATTTGGTACTTTAAATCAATCAGTTATTGAAAATTTTAATGATACTAAAACTGAACGAGTTGTTGCTCTTGAAGCTAAGTTTGAAACACCAAGAATACATACAACAAGTAATCCCGGTTATTCACACCTTGAAGTTACTATACAATTTAATAAAGGATTATTTTATTCAGGTGATTCTGGAACTTTAGAAAATCATACTGTTGGTATTAAAGTTGAAATTTCAGAGGCATCGGCGGAATCGTGGACTACAATAGGTGAAACAGATATTACTGGAGCTAGAACCGAACCTATATTTAGATTATATGACACTAAAACTCAGTTTCCAAATGGTCTTGATACAACAAAAGATTATGATATTAAAGTTTCTAAAACTACTGCAGATTTTTCATCAGTTAGATATGGCGATGACCTTTTCTTTTATAATATTAAAGAAATAGTTACTGCTGATTTTATTTATCCACGAACTACATTATTAAGTTTAAAAGCTCTTGCCACTGATCAATTATCTGGCTCTATTAGATTTTCATGTATTCTTGAAGGTAAAGTTATTAGAACATATAATGGTGCAGCTTGGACTATTGAATATTCAACTAACCCTGCTTGGGTTATTTGGGATCTTTTAACTCAACCCGTAATTCAAGGTGCTGGTACTGGAGCAAGCCCTTATGCCATTGCTCAAGAAAGTGGATCTAACATTTATCGTGGATATGATCCTGACTTAAGTGCTACAACTCCACGATTTAATCTTACAGATTTTTATACAGCTGCCCAATACTTTAACACTCAAGTTCCTGATGGTGAAGGTGTGGGCATAACTAATATTACGAAAGCAAATCCTGGAGTTGTTTCAGCTTCAGGTCATAATCATTCAAATGGTGATACAATTATGCTTACTGATGTTGTTGGTATGACAGAGGTAAATGGAAATACTTATACCGTTGCTAATTCTAATCCGGGAGTATCTTATGAATTAAGCGGTATAAACACATCTGGATTTACGGCATATGATAGTGGAGGTTTAACTAGTAATGTTGAAAGTTTAATAACCTTTAATGGTGGTTTTGATACAGAAAGTACTACATGGCAACAAGTATTAAAAATATGTGAAGTTGCTAGATGTATACCATATTGGAATGGTAGTCAAATTGGTCTTAAAGTTAATAGTCCCGCTGATCCAGTTCAAATGTTTACAGTTGGAAATATTACTGAAGAAACTTTTGAAGAAACATTTTTACCTGAATCTGATATGGTAAGTAATATCACTTTAAATTTTGTTGACTCAGAAGAAGATTATGCTAAAGTACCATTTAATATTTTTAATACTAGTATTATAAGTAGTCCCGGTCATAGTATAACAATGGATTTATTTGGAATTACCAAAGGGTCTGAGGCCTGGCGGGCTGGTATGTTTCGATTAAAACAAAATGAACTAATTAGAAGAACTCTAGTATTTGATGCAGATATAGATGCTATTGTTTGTGAGTTAGGTGATGTGATTCATGTCCAGCATGATATCCCGAATTGGGGTTCACCCAATGATGAAATTGGAAGTGGAGCTGATGAATATGGTGGTGGTGGACGAGTAATTTCTGCAACAAATAATACTAATGCCATTATTACAGTTGATCGGAAATTACTATTTACTACTCCAGATTGGGATGCAGGTGGTAATACATATGAATTGATGATTAGGACTCGTGATGATAACATTGAAACTAAAGTCATTACTGGGGCAGAGGGTGATAATAATGAGATTATAACAGTTTCTGGTACATTTACCTTAGATCCACAAAATGGTGATGTGTGGGCAGTGGGTATTCAGAATCTTGTTACTAAACAATTTAGAGTCCTTAGATTAGAAAAATCAACTGATCAGCTTGTTCAGATTAAATGTATCGAGTATAATCCAGATATCTATGAGGGTGATACTGCTGAAATGGGTCTTCCTTCCAATATAGATATCTTTGATTCACCAGTTTATGAAGATATAGAAGTAACTGGCTTAACATTAACTGAATCAGCAGCAGTTGATGAGAGTGGAGTGATTCAGAGAAATATCCATATTAATTATGGAATACCTATAGATGTTTTATGGAAACAAGCTTATATTTATCATAAAGCAGCAGGTGTAACAGAGTGGACTCTTGATGGAACTTCTACTACTGATGTTTTTATAATTAATAATTTATCACCAGAAACAACATATGATGTAAAAATAGTAAGCGAAAATAATTTTACAATTAAATCTATTTTTGATGATTCACCGTTTGAGACAATTACAACAAGTTCTAATGTTGATTTTCAAGGTGTTTTCTTATCAAAACGAGTAACAGGCCTTCAACTTGATGGTCAAGGAAACGATGTTAATTTTACTGGAAATCACGCAAAATTTATATGGAATCATATTAATGCTGTAGATGATAACGCAGTAGCTGCTAGTGAACCGTTAGGTGCTGGTTCAACGAATACATCACAATGGTTTAAAGACTACGAAATTGAAATATTTGATGGTTCAAACAATCGACTACGAACTGAATATATTACTGATAATTATTATATTTATACATACGAAAAAAATTATGAAGATACCCGTTCAAATCCAATTAGAATATTTACTATTAATGTTCGTGCTAGGGATAGATTTAACAGGATATCGGTAATAACATCAACACTGACAGTTACTAATGAAGCTCCAATTATCCCTACCCACATTGAATTTCAAGTACTACCTAAAAGTTTTATTGTTTTATTTGATTCAGTAAATATTCCCGATTTTGCTGGTTATCGAATACATGCTAGTCAATCTTCCGGGTTTAGTGTATCAGAGTCTAATTTAAAATATGATGGCCCAGATAATTTTGCCACAATTAGTGTAGTTGGTGAACCCAACGGATTATGGTATGTTAAAATTACGGTTTACGATACATTTGGAATTGATTCCCTTAATTATACTAATGAATATACAGTGGGGGATATAATACCACCAGCAACACCTGAAGGGTTTAATGTTGCAGCCGGACTTACATCATTAATAATTAGTTGGGACCCAAACCTTGAATTAGACTTATCAGGTTATCAAATATGGACGAGTACTAGTAGTCCAGTAGATACTAGTGGTGTTCCTGATTATGATACTAATGGTGGAATAATTAGAACTATTGCTTCTATTGAAGGTTTAGTAGCAGACACTACTTATTACACAAAAATGAGAGCATATGATATAACAGGAAATTATTCTAATTTTACTTCAGAAGTATCAATTACCACCGGATTAGTTCATGGGGGGACAGATATTCAATCAGGAACAATTGCTGCTGATCGAATGAATGTAGTCAAACTTTCAGCAATTGTTGCTACCTTAGGTGATGTTGTTGCCGGAACCATAATTACTTCAGTTCTCACTGGAAATCGAGTACAAACTAATGATACTGGTAAGCGCATAGTTATGGAAGGTAGTGCTATTAAATTAGTAACTGCTGCTCCCGCTTCAGGAAAAGTAGGAACAGTACCTAATGGCGGGGATGGAATTGTTATTGGAACAGTAGGAAATGGTGGAGATGGTGAAATAATTGGTAGTGGATTTTTAGCTATAATTTTTGATGATGTTAGAGGGATACCTTTTTATATTCAATCAGAACAAGCAGTAGCTGATTTTCATTATTTTAATCGTGCGGTTACACCAGCAGGTGCAGCAGAAATAGGTGATACTTGTGTAGTTTTAGGAATTCATTATACATGTACTGTTGCTGGTACACCCGGAACATGGACTAAAACAGGAACACAAGTTTAAATGAGGAAAAGACATGGCTAATGTAATGATAAATATTCCTGATGGAAGTCCAGAACTGGCAGAATTACAACACATGGTAAGTGATGCTCAAGTTACTAGTCCCGGTATAACTGTATCAGAATACGTTTCTAACATTGTTTTAGGTTATGCAAAAAACAGAGTAATTAATGTTTATAAAGGATACGTAGGTTCTTTATCCTTATCTGATTTACAAACGAAACTAGGTTCTTTAGATGATGTGAGGTAAAAATGGCAACTAATTTTCCGGGCGCGTTAGATGATTTTGCTAATTACGTAGATGGTACTACCATTATAGAAGCTGCTACTCTTAACGATATGCAATTTGCTATCGAGGCTTTACAAGCTAAAGTTTTAGTAAATGGTGATGTTCCTAATACTGATGATGAATGTGCTAATAAGAAATACGTGGATGATAACCATCCAACATCTTTCTTTAATTATTCCGCAGCACATGGTTCTAATCCTATATTTTCGGGAGTTATTGGTACTGCGAATGTATATCAGGATTTAAATGTTGCTGCCATAACAGGAGCAGCTAATGTGTTAGTATATTTAAAAGTGGCAGCTAATGAAAATAATGCTCAGTGTAAATTTAGAACTAAAGGTGATGCAAATGTTGTATCTACTGGTTTACTTTCGGACGCAGGTGGAGCCAGTGTTGTTACTATTAAAGCTAATAATTATATAGGTTATGCTGTAGCAATTACAGATTCAGATGGTAAATTAGAATGGACAAGTACTGATGCTTCAGCAACTTGGACTATAGATGTTATTGGATTTGTAATATAAATATATACACATAACATAAGGAGAAATTGTGAGTCAATATAATACAGGAACAATTAATACTCGATCAGCAGCTACATCAGATATTCATGGAATAGGTACTGCTTGGAGTGGTGAAATATCAACTGGTGATTTATTTAAAATTAATGGGTCAGATGTTAATTATATAGTTGCATCAGTTACTGGTGATTCAGACCTTACTCTTAGTTCTAATTATGTGGGTCCGGTTGTGTCTGGTGTTCAATACCAAATTACTAGGGATTTTACACCAAATTATGATTTTCCAGAAGTTCATCGTGGTGATTTTGATTGGCCAGTTATTGTTACACAGGCTATTCGAGATATTGATAATCAAATTCATTCAGGAATAACACCGGTTCTATCAGATTTAGCATCAGCTAAATCTGACCTTATTGTTAATAGGTCGGATATTGATGCTTTAGCTTCTGACGCTATTTATGATAGATTATATATTACAGCCAATACTTCAAATATAACAGCTGCTCGTTCTGATGTGTTTAATGCTATTCGTGATTCAATAACTGCTTACGGAGCTATGGACACAACAAATGTGTCTGATTTAGTTGTTGGAATTGGTGAAATATTGTCTGCGTTTTCTGATGCGTTACCATATAGTTAAAGGAGATTAAAAATGGAATATGTAGATTGTTATGTTAACTCGTATATTGGAACAGGTGATTGGGCAGAATTTTATGATAAGGTTATTGCATGGCGAACTGGTGGTGATGAGACTCATTCTGAATTTGAATTTGAGGATGGTATAAGTTTCTCATCTAGTATCAGAAAAGATCCAAGTACTAAAAAATCTGAAGGTGTACGATTTAAACGAATTGACTACAATGAACATCCAGAACGATGGAAAAAACATTTACTTATTTTACCAAAACACATTGCTTTTAATATACGGCGTAGAGCTGAGGTATTAGCTGCACTTGAATTAAAATATGATAAGCGAGCAATTGCTGGATTTCTTATTACTGGTCGACATAATCCTTGGGCATTTTATTGCTCTGAAGTTGTGTATGGTATTATGGCATCAGATTTATTATTACCAGTATTAAACTATAAAATGGATCCACATAAATTAGATTGGGTTGCAGCTAAAATTAGTGCTCAGTTAATAAAGGAGGCTCGTGATGATGAATAGAATAATTTTTATACTGGTACTTCTTTTATTATGCAGTAGTAGCTGCACTAAAGATCGTCTAAGAGTAACTCGTGATGGAGTAACTATTGAATTAGATATCGAGTACTTACTGCAACAAAAAAACTTTAAAAAAATATCATATAATGCCATCACTAGTGAATTTTCCATTGAGAATTTTGGATCTGATACTAGTGAAACCTTAGATACATTTGGAAAATTACTTGTTGGCTATATGACAGGAACTAATGTAGCACCTCTGATTATAACACCATGACTTTTTTTCCTCTCCTGTAAAGAGTCGTTTGGATTCGTCCATTCGGCTCTTTACGTTTTAATACGTGATTACATACAATAAACAGATATCCAATGTGTTGTCAAAACGCACAGAATTGACCATGGTCAATGACCTATGTTTATGTGTGATATTATATGCAAAAACGTATTGATCGATTATGATTGATTTTAAACGTGTTGTGATACATATCCAGCATAACGTCAAAACACACAGGATTGCCCCTGATTGATTTCTAATGATAATGTAATAGAATGACACATAAATCTAGATGAGAGTCGTATAATCAACGTCAGAACGCTGTTTTTGACGTTTTTTCGAGTGTTTCTTAGGCCCTGATGCTGTAGTACACTTCTTATTATTCAATATCGGGTAAAAGGCATTGATACAGACTCAGACATTACGATGATTAATAACTAAATCAGTTCTTAATACACCATGAGTACTGGCAATTAACATATTTAAACCACTTGTTTTTGATGGATGCCAAGGTTCTTCATATGGAATAAAAATCTCTATCCCTTTAGATCCATTTCTTTTTACTTCTTTAATTTCAAAACCTTCCCTATAGTTCCAAGGCATAGTGCTATTCCATTTTATCTAAAACTTCATCATTGACATCTTCGATAAATACAGCTCGCGAATCATCTTCAAAAGCATGATCATCTTTTCCATAATGTCCATCTTTAACTCTATTTGCTAAAAATCGTAAACCTTCATAAACTGTCAGTTGGATACCATCCATTTCTATTCCTCTCATTTTTTTGATCGAGCACCACCCTTGTGCCCCATCTTTCTTAGTGCAGCTCTAATTTTTCGCTTTTCTTCTTTGTCAGTTGATTTTTGCAGTTGTTTAACTAATTGATCAATATTTCCAGATATTGGATTTGTTGATGTTGATTCTCGATTCTTTTTATGTGCTCCTTTTTTACGCCCTATCTTTGTAGTATTTTCGTCTAAT
>Ga0209976_10002087_pt1 | contig 11493 bp, 15 predicted proteins | sample SumtaG_FD_182806 | JGI IMG/M metagenome (GOLD analysis project Ga0209976, IMG submission 182806) | Deep subsurface microbial communities from Indian Ocean to uncover new lineages of life (NeLLi) - Sumatra_00157 metaG (SPAdes) (version 2) | ecosystem: Environmental > Aquatic > Marine > Oceanic >... | reverse complement strand
CTCGAAAAAAAATGGCCTGAAGTGGTGGCGATCCAGGTGGAGGAATTTGTACGAGATCCTTCCCGAAAAACGTTTGGAGACTGCAAGGAAGCATGTGGAAAAGTTAAAAACTGGCCGGAAGTGCGGCAATGTTTGTTGGATTATCTTGAAACAGGGGAATTGCCTTGGGACATTGAAAACTGGCCGCTTCCGGAAACAGGTTTGAAAAAGCCGGATACTAAAAAAAATGACAGCTTCCCTTTGATAAACGACCTTATCGATATCGCTATCCTGGAAAACAAACCTGATCAGGTGCTTCGCTGGTACGATCAACTTCAGGAGAAGGGGTCAAGGTGGTTTCATTCAAGCGAAGATGAGATCGCAAATGCTGTTCAAACACACGCACCGGACCGGGCAGTAGATATATGGAAGGAAATAGCGCATCGATTGATAGCCAGGGTCAAACCCAGTGCGTATCAGGAAGCGGCCGGATATTTGCGTAAAGCGGCCAGGGTCATGACCTCCCAGGAACAGCAAATGGAGTGGAAACGATATCTGGCGGGTTTGAGAATAATACATCAGCGAAAACGACGGTTAATTGAGGTCCTTGATGACCTGGAAGAAAAACCAATTGTGAGCAGGAAGCGCTAGCAGAATTTCTTGAAATGAGCATTTTATGGAGTGTATTGTCCCACCAGAAATGTGAAGAGCTGGAAGAGGGCAGAGGAAATAGGGGAGAAGAGCCAAGAGGAAAGTGGAAATAGTGGAAAGTGGAAGATAATCCAAAGGCAAAAGCTGAAAAAACCTGGTAACCCAGTTGATCCTGTCAAAAACTACTGTTCAACGTTTTTTCGGCAGAAACCTCACGCTGGGGAGCCCTTCGAGATCGGCGTCCGAAGTGACGACCTCGGCTCCAAAATGGAGAGCGGTGGCGAGGACGATGGAGTCGGCAAACGCCAGCTTGTGTTTGATGGCCAGATCCGCCGATTGGAGAGCGAGTACCTGATCGAGGTCCTCCACGCGGCAAGCAGACATCTGCCCCAGGCACAAAACGGCAGTTACTTCCCCCGCATTGCGGAGGAGGAATTTGTATACTTCATGAAGCACAACGGTGGGGATAAGGATCTCCTGGGGGTTGCCTGACACCTCTCTGGAATAAACCTCAGCCAGCGGGCCGTCTGTGAAAAACTCCAGCCACCCACATGAATCGACCAAGCGCATCAGAAGCGATCCTTTTTCTGGCGATATCCCTCGACTTTTACCCCGGGCACGATCCCTCGCAGGGTTTCGATAGAGCGCTGCGGGATCAGGAAAAGGATTCCTCCTTTTTCGATCACCATCAGCTTCTGCCGAGGTTTTAGTTGAAGGCGTTTCCTGGCTTCTTTAGGGATGACTACCTGATATTTGCTTGAGATCGTTGTTTCCATATGTTTCCTCCTTTGACTTACCTTTAGTCTATCTATATAAAAAACGTAGGTCAACGAGCAATTGCGGATTTAGGGTCAACCCGGATTTAGCGCCAACTCTTGCCCAAGGCGTATGAATTCTGTATTCCTCAGCGCTGTACCTTAGACTCCAGACCCTAGACCCTCAATCACAGGAGTTTAAATGCGTTATTCTCGTTATTTTTTACCTACATTATGTGAAGTTCCCGCCGACGCGGAAGTCACCAGCCACCAGCTTATGCTCGGACAGGCATGGTCCGCCGCGTAGCTGCCGGGATATACGATATTCTCCCCATGGGCCTGCGGGTGATACGTAAGGTAGAAAACATCATCCGGGAGGAAATGAACAGGGCCGGAGCCCACGAACTGTTCATGCCCAGCATCCTGCCTGCCGAGCTCTGGCAGGAGACGGGTCGCTGGGATTTTTACGGCAAGGAGCTGCTGTGGATCAGGGATCGCCACGGGAGAGAGTTCTTCTACGGTCCAACACATGAGAAGGGGCCGGGTAAGGGGCCGGGTGTCAGAGTGTGAGAACTTCTCGGTGTCAGAGAGGGAATTGTGGTGTGCCTGAGACATCCTGTCGGAAAGGGGAAGAACGATTCAATATTCAAGATTCAAAAGATTTACCCTGCGTACCCTGCTTGCCGCGTCAAATCTGAAAGCGAAGATGGTCGGCCCTGCCTGTCCTGCCTGCCTTGAGCTTGTCGAAAGGAGCTTGTTGAAGGGGAGAGATAGTCTTTATCGCTTTTATAGGGAGTGCAAATGCTGGATTCCGGGTCGTTGCCCGGAATGACGATCGTTTTAAGTCTTCCTCCGATTTTCTCCCCCTTTCTCCGCCTGCCCTGAGCAAGTGCAACGCGTCGAAGGGTGGAAAAAACCGTTGCCTTTATAGAGAATGAAAATGCTGGATTCCGGACAATCATATGAAAAGCCTGGTGATTTCCGGAATGACGAGCGCGGTAAACCCAAGGATCAAGCCCTTCCTCGGTGTCCTCTGTGACTTGTGGTAAAATCCATCGCCGTTAAGGCAAACACGCCTTTCGCAAAGAAAGGGCCCATTTCACCGGAAAACGCAGTCGGTTATCAAAATTCATGAAAATTGCCTTGAGTAATTGTTTTTCATGAATTAGAATCGTTTTTCATGATGAGTGACACCAGTAACATAATTTCAAAGCCGGTAACTGTTTTTCACGAGCGGCGCCTCCCTGAGCGTGCGGAGCCGGTCGGCTATGCAGCTCTCATCGGCAGTCATGGACTTGCGGTGCCGTTGCCTCGCCGCCTTTGTGCGATAGGCGCGCACCATAAAGTTTATGAAAAGACCGGCTGGCGCATTTACACCCCCAGACACCGTCCCGAACCAACTCTCAATGGGCATCTGACTTTCGCCCTCAAATATGAGGGCCTCGATCTAGCGGTCCTCAAGCGTGTTTTTGAGGCCGCAGGCGGGCAGGCCGTCGAAGCCCTTGTACGGGCCAGGCCCACCGGCAGTTATGCCCGGCGCATCTGGTTTTTGTATGAGTGGCTGACCGGTTCACGCCTTGATCTTCCCGATGCAGACAAAGGAATGTACGCCCTGGTTGTTGACCCGAAACAGCAATGGGCTGTCGCGGGTGAGACCTCATCACGTCACCGCGTCAAAAACAACCTGCCGGGTACGCCTGCATTCTGCCCGATGATCGAGCGCACAAAAACACTCGACGACTTTGTGGAGATGAATCTCACCGAGCGTGCCCGCCAGGTGGTCGCGGAAGTGCCTAAAGACCTGGTTGCCCGCGCCGCCGCGTTCCTGCTTATTAAGGATTCCCGAGCGAGTTATGCCATAGAGGGCGAACGTGCCCCCCAAAGCCGCATCCAGCGCTGGGGCCATGCCATCGGCCAGGCAGGGATGCAGCTCCTCGATGAAGACGAATTCCTGCGTCTGCAGCGCATCGTCATAGGCGATGTGCGCTTCGTCAGGATCGGCTGGCGGGGCGAGGGCGGTTTTGTCGGTGAACATGACAGGGAAACACGCAAGCCGCTTCCCATCCATATCAGTGCCGGCCCGGGCGATCTGAAAGGTCTCATCGAAGGGCTGATCGCCTTTGATAGAGGTGCGGCGCGCGAACTCGATCCGGTGCTCGCTGCCGCTGTCCTGGCGTTTGGCTTTGTTTATATTCACCCCTTTGTGGATGGGAACGGACGAATTCACCGCTACCTGATCCATCACGTTCTTGCTCAGCGTGGTTTCAACCCCCCTGGTGTTGTATTTCCCGTCTCGGCGGCCATCCTGGAACATATCGATGAGTACCGTCACGTCCTGGAAAGCTATTCGGCACGCCTGTTGCCTCTAGTCCAGTGGCGGCCTACGCCTGAGAACAATGTCGAAGTTTTAAATGACACGATCGACTATTACCGCTATTTTGACGCGACAGTACATGCTGAATTTCTGTTCTCCTGTGTTGTGCAAACTATCGAAGTAGATCTGCCGAATGAAACGGATTTCCTGCGCCGCTATGACCTTTTCAAACAATGCGTTGAAGATATGATCGATATGCCGGGTGGCACAGTCGATCTCCTCTTCCGCTTTCTAGGGCAGAATGACGGAAAGCTGTCGGGGCGTGCCCGGGAGAAGGAATTCGCTGCACTTACCGATGAAGAGGCGGAACAGATCGAGGAGATTTATCGCCAGGCTCAGGAGAAATAGTATGAGGCACCCCCCTGGGAAGTGCCGTGGGAAGTGCCGGGTGTCAGAGTATGAATTTTAGCATAAGCATTTTGTTAAGTCGGGAATACTAAAGTTCATACTTCGGCACAATACCCCCCCATAACTCCAAGAAGGATGGTGAGCGGAGTATCATGAAACTTGTACCTGAAAAGCCAAAAACAAAACCGACATGGACCGAACTGAAAAAAAGCCTGTCCGGACTTGACCGGGCCGGTCTGTTGGGGTTGATTCAGGACCTTTACGCTGCCGACAAGAACAACAAGGTTTTCCTGAACACCCGCTTTGGCCTGGGCGATGATCATTTGAAGCCATATAAAAAGATCATTTCAAGATGGGTGTGTCCTGATGTGATTAGAGGCCAGGATATTTCAGTTGCCAAGGCCAAGAAGGCCATATCGGACTACAAAAAAGCGATCGGACGACCGGAAGGTCTGGCTGAACTGGCCACTTTCTATTGCGAGGAGTGCGTTACCTTAGTTGATTACTGCTACATTGATTCGGAGGTGTATTTTAACGCCTTGATCCATGTATTCGACCAGGCGTTGATGGCAACTAGTAACTTAAGTAAGGAGTTGCGGAGTCCTTTTGTTGAGCGTATGGACGAGGTTTATGTCGCTATTCTTGGTTACGACAGATACGTTGGCGAGGAATTGTATTCCATAATGTGTGATTATGGGTTCACTGAAGAGGAATCGAAATGATCGACGCATATGATCCTGAAACCAGTCCCGATCCTGATCTGTGGCTTGCGGCGGATGAGTTTGAGCTTGAAGACGTGATCATGCAGTACTGCATGGCCAACGAGGCGGATCTGCCTGATGTTTATATGCACGCCCATTTCCACATGGCGGTGGAAACTCAGGTGGCCATGGGTGACGAGATCCCTGTTGCTGAGACTTTCCGGCGCCTGATGGCGGACGGTCTATCCCGTCACGATGCCGTCCATGCGGTCGGGTGGGTACTCTCCCAACATATGTTTGATGCCGTGCAAAATCCCGGTGAGGGTACTGATCTCGATATTAAGTACTATGAGAAGCTCAGTAAATTAACCGTCGCTCAGTGGTACGAGGAGTCTGCTGAGGTTGATGAAGATTGTGATTGAATCTAATCAGGAATCAGAAAAGCTGGAAGAAGGAATATGGAAGGGAGGAAAGAGCAGTGCGGTGTGCGTGGTGCGAGGTGTGTTGAAAAGCTGAATGTAGAACGTAGAATGTAGAACGTAGAAGAAATCTGTGCGTAGTCCGGGGCGCGAAGAAACAATTCTTCGGGACGACGAAGCGAGTGAGCGGGTGCACTCGTGCACTTTTGCACTGATTTCCCATATCCTGTCAATCCTGTTGATCCTGTCTAAAAAAAAGGTTTCAGGGGTCAGGTGTCGGAGGGCAGGTTCCAGGTGTTACCTCGATACGTAGATACTTCGATACCGCTCTTTCCCCTTCTCAGGTTTTCTCAGTGTCCTTCCTCCTTCGCCAAGGCTACGGCGGACAGGCGGGTTCGGGTTTTACCCCGCGTACCCTGCGGTGAAAACACATCGCCTTCATAACAACCGTGCTTTTCCCAATTGACACGTATAACGTTGTCCGTTATAAATTAAGCATGATGACTTCGACTTGTGGAGGTTTTGCGGCGTGATCAAAACGTTCTACGACAAAGGTACCGAGGATGTTTTTGATCGAAGAAACTCTAAAGAGGCTCGGAGTGTCTGTCCTGAAAATATCAGGAGCGTGGCGCGGCGAAAACTGGATCAACTCAATGCGGTAATTTCCCTGAATTCTCTCAGGATTCCTCCCGGCAACAGGCTCGAAGCGCTAAAAGGGATCCGGGCAGGCCAACATAGCATAAGGATCAACGATCAGTACCGAATCTGTTTTATCTGGTCCGATGATGGGCCGGATAGGGTTGAGATAACGGATTACCACGATAAATGATGGAGGAGAGCGATGGTTCGCATACCAAAACATGGTCCGCCGACGCATCCAGGTGAGATGCTTATGGAGGAGTTCCTCAAGCCCCTGAAAATGACTCAGGTTGAATTAGCGAAAAAGCTCGGAGTCTCCTATCCTCGCATTAACGAACTTGTCCATGGAAAGAGGGGTGTAACCCCTGATACAGCCCTGAGGTTGGAGCGGTTGTTTGGCATGGAGGCGCAGTTCTGGCTCAATCTGCAGCTTGCGAGAGATTTGTACCAGATCGTTCATTCCCCCGCGGAAAAGGAAATTCGGAAAATCAAGCGGTTGCCTGACCTTGACAGTGCTGTGAACGGTTAAGAACTTCTCGGTGCCAGAGAGGGATTTGTGGTGTACCTGATACATTCTGTCGGAAATTGGACGTCCTTTGCGGTTAGCCGGCTTTTGATCTATTTCTACGTTCTGCATTCCCTGTCCGCCGTAGCTTTATGCGGAGGTGGATACATTCTGCATTCTGAGACTTAAATATCCTGTCAATCCTGTAAATCCTGTCTAAAAAAAAGGTTTCAGGGGTCAGGTGTCGGAGGGCAGGTTCCAGGTGTTACCTCGATACGTAGATACTTCGATACCGCTCTTTCCCCTTCCCAGGTTTCCTCCCTTTCCCCCGCCTGCCGTGAGCCTGTCGAACGGTGCCTCCAGTGAGTCACATTCCCGTAGCGAGTGACGAACGGGTGGTGAAAAACATCGCCTTCATAGCAACCGCGCTTAACCCTAGATCTCCGCTTTCCTCAGCATTTAACAGCTTTTGAATTTGCCTTTTCGCTTAGTCGCCAAGTCGCTCAGCCTGTCCTGCCTGCCCGCCGTAGCTTCATGCGAAGGTGGGAGCTTGTCGAAGGATCGCCAAGTCGATGTGTCTGTTGAAATGCTTAACATTGTGTGTTAAGTATTATCGAAGGGATGGCTATTGATAATATACTTCCGTTCAAAAAAATGGGGAAAATATGCTCCAATGAAACGGCGATGCAATCTGAGCTTGGTGCCCAAAGGGCTAAAAAGCTTAAGCAGCGTCTCATGGAGTTAATGGCGGCTGATTCGCTTGCGGATATCTCCCATCTGCCACCTTCGAGGCTCCATGAATTGAAGGGGAACAGGGCAGGCCAATTTTCCGTGGATTTAGAACAACCATACAGGTTGGTGTTCATTCCAGCTCACGATCCGATACCACGTAATGATGATGGAGGTGTTGATCTGGATAAAATCGTCGAAATAGAGGTGTTGGGTATTTTCGACGCACACTAGGGGGTAAGGTTTTGGAAGCAAAAAAGACATACCAGTTCAAACCGAACTTTGCTGTTCCCCCAGGGGAAACCTTAAAGGAAGTAATGGACTCTATGGGCATGACCCAAAAGGAGCTTGCTATTAGGACCGAGCTAACGGTTCAAACGTTAAACCGCATTTTTAAAGGTGAGCAACCAATCACTTATGAAACTTCGGATCGCTTGGAAATGGTTACAGGCATACCTGCTCGGTTTTGGAACAATTTGGAAGGTCTATATCGTGAGCAACTCGCAAAGCTCGAAGGCTTAAAGCAGCTTGAGACTGATCTTGAATGGCTTAAGTCAATGCCTACCAGAGAGCTGGCAGAGCGAAAATATATTGAACTTTTTTCAGATAAGAAGGAATTATTAAGAGAGACACTTTCGTTTTATGGTGTAAGTAGCGCAAGCGCCTGGCGAGGAATTTGGGAAAGTCCCGAAGTGGCAGCAAGGCGATCAATGTGTTTTGAGTCAGAACCTGGGCCTGCATCGGCTTGGCTGAGGATGGGTGAAATCGAAGCAAACAAAATTACATGCAGCCCTTACAATAAAGAGTGCTTCAATAATGCGCTTATGGTTATCCGCTCTTTAACCAGAGAGGAACCCGCTGTATTTGAACCGGAAATGAAAAGACTTTGTGCTGAATCAGGAGTTGCCGTTGCTTTAGTTAAAGAGGTCAAAAAGGTCCCTTGGAATGGAGCAACAAAATGGCTTACACCTAATAAGGCGATGATCTTACTGTGCTTACGCGGGAAAGGAGAAGATAGGTTCTGGTTTTCATTTTTTCATGAAGCTGGTCATGTTCTTCATGACCCGAAAAAGTCACTGTATATTAACGATGGTAAAGAACTGGACCCCCGTGAAAAAAAAGCTAACCGTTTTGCTGCCCAAATTTTAATTCCAGACAAATATAACAAAGAGATTCGTCAGATTAGTTCCGATGCTGACATTACTCGCATGGCAGAAAAGCTTGATATTGCGCCAGGAATTGTTGTCGGTCGTTATCAACATCTGACAAAAAAGTGGTCCCATTTCAAAAAACAAATAAAAATGTTGAAATGGGCTCAGCATTAAATGCGAGGTATTTAATGAGCATTCCGAACAAAAGGGACAGAAAGGTCAGCCCGACCCATCCAGGGGCCATGATGCGAGAAGATTTCTTGCCGGATTACGGTATGACTGTTTCAGCCTTTGCCGGAGCTATTGGCGTGTCACGGCAGACTGTGAACGAACTTCTGCGAGAACGGCGTGCGGTCAGCCCTGAAATGGCACTTCGACTCTCGCGCCTCTTCGGCAATACAGCGGAATTCTGGCTGAATGCGCAGCGAGCAGTAGATCTTTGGAAGGCGGCGCAGGAGATAAGGAGCGAGATAAATCGGATCAAACCGCTGAGTGCGGCATGAATTTCAGGTTTGGGGACAAGCCGCCCGGAAGACAGGATCGATGTAGAGTATTTGCGAATGAGGCTGGATGAGAATGAAGAAATTTGAGAAAGAAACTGAGAAAGCAACTGACAAGGACACTGGTCACCCCTGCACCGAGCTGGATATCGACTGGAGCTTGACCACATGGGAGGGTGCCCGTCGCGAACAGATGCGCCGCTGGGCGGAACTCCCATTGGGGCGAGCGATCATGGCACTGGAGGAAATGGAGGCGCTGGTTAAGGATTTGCATGTCACACCAGAAAAAAGGGATAGATAATCCAGGGTGGCAGGCCGCAATAAATCTCATATCTCAAATCTCATATCTAAAAAAACCATGGAGAGGAACAAATGGATCTGAAAAAATTAAAGATGACTCCACCTTGGGAGTGGCCGGAAGAAACCGACAAGGCTCTTTTAGAAGTTCTAAATAATAACCAGGCCGATCCTGCCGACCGCGTCCTGGCGGCGGAACTTGCTGGTGATTTTGTTGTGATCAACGACGAACTTGCTGGGGTGCTGCTGTCCATTCTTCAAAACGGCAGCGAACCGGAAGAGTTGCGCGCCATTGCCGCCATATCCTTCGGCCCGGCCCTGGAGCAGGCAGATATTGAAGAGTTCGATGACCCGGATGACGTTCCTATCTCCGAGAATGTCTTTCACAAGATCCAGAAATCACTCCAGAGCCTCTACATGGACGCCGATGTTCCCGAGTATGTACGTCGCCGAATCCTGGAGGCATCGGTTCGCGCTCCGGAATCCTGGCACCAGAACGCCGTTCGTTCGGCCTACTGTAGTAATGATAAGGAATGGAAGCTGACAGCGGTTTTTTCCATGAGATGGATTACAGGTTTCGATGATCAGATACTTGAATCACTTAAAAACAATAACGAGAATATCCATTATGAGGCAGTATGTGCAGCAGGCAACTGGGAAGTAGATGCTGCCTGGTCACACGTGGCCGGGCTCGTTAAAGCGAAGGGAACAGACAAATTGCTTTTGCTGGCAGCTATTGACGCAGTCGCATCCATTCGTCCGCATGAGGCAAGAACTGTTCTGGAGGGTCTGACTTCTCTTGAAGACGAGGACATCGTCGAGGCAACCTACGAAGCCATGGCAATGGCAGAAGTACTGTCAAACCATGAGCTTGACGATGACGACGATGGTGATGATGGATTTATTCATTGAGAGGGAACGGGAGGCCGGGTGCCCAGAGTTTGGATTTCAGCATAAGCATGTTGTGCAGTCGGAAATGTTAGGAACCGGAAGATGGAATAGGGAGGGTGGAAAGAAGGTCAAGTGGAAGAAGAGCAGGGCGATGGGCCCTTCGACGCGCTACGCTTGCTCAGGACAGGCAATAGGCTATGGGCAAGGGGGGGGTGAGTTCACAAGTCCAACGCCCATCCACCTTCGCCAAGGCTTCGGCGGACTAGATGTCCAATGCCTGCCCCTGGCTTGAACAGGGGTTCAACGCCAAACAATACAAAAACTTTTACGCCGGCATGCCGGTTCGTTCCGATTTCAGGGGCTTAAAAATCCTGTCAATCCTGTTGATCCTGTCTAAAAGGAAAGAACTGAAATGCCGGGTTCCCTTCGACAAGCTCAGGGCAGGCGGACGGGCTCAGGCTTCCTCCTTCGCTCTTTGAGCTTCGGCGGACAAGCAGGTTCGGGCTTCCTCCTTCGCCAAGGCTACGGCGGACAGGCGGGCTCGGGTCCGCATACCCTGCGATGAAAAACATCGCCTTTTTAGCAACCGCGCCTACCCCCAGAATTTGGCCTTTCTCCGCCTTTCTCAGTGTCCTTCCTCCTTCGCTAACGCCTTTCGACCAGCTATGGCGGACAGGCTGTGAGCTCAGTGGTAAAAAACGACGCTTTTACGGAAACTGTTGGTTCCCCAAGATCCCAGGTTTCCTCCCTTTCCCCCGCCTGCCGTGAGCCTGTCGAACGGTGCCTCCAGTGAGTCACATTCATGTAGTAAGTGACGAACGGGTGGTGAAAAACATCGCCTTCAAAGCAACCGCGCTTAACTCCAGATTCTCGCCTTCCTTCCGCCTTCGCTCTTCGAGCTTCCTCCTTCGCATAAAGCTTCCGCCGTCGCTATATGAGCTATGGCGGACAAGTCGGCGGACAGGATGGCGGACAAGCCGCGTACCTCTGCGTTAAAGCTTTAGTCGTTTGTAAATGCTGGATTCCGGGTCCTCGTTTCACTCGGCCCGGAATGACGGGAGCAAACGGGTGTGTCCGCCTTTCTCCCATGCCCCCAAGCCCCCATACTCCCATGCCGTCCTCTCCGTTCCCTGTCTGTCCTGAGCCTGTCGAAGGGTGTCCCCGTTTCTCCGTTTTCTTATCGGCGGAGCAAGTTTTTTCCTTCTGGCTTCTGGCTTCTGGATTCTGACTCCTGCCTTTACGTGAGCCGCGGATGCTTCATCAGCCCCAGCGTGGCCATACCCAGCAGCAGGAATAGCGCCTGGGCCACCCACGCAGCTACCGGGGGAGGGATGATCCCGGTATATCCGAGGGTAAGGGCAAGGGAGAACACGGACCAGAAGACAAGCACCAGCAGGATGCTCAGGCCGAGCCCCATGGGGACACCACCCCTGATGGGCATGAGAAAAGCCACGGGAAGGGCGATCATTGTAAAGATGAGGGATATGGCGGCGGTGGAAATCTTCAGGTAGATGCTTACCTGATAGGTTAGGTGCGCCAGGCCGGCAGCCTTCA
>Ga0209976_10002086_pt1 | contig 11498 bp, 13 predicted proteins | sample SumtaG_FD_182806 | JGI IMG/M metagenome (GOLD analysis project Ga0209976, IMG submission 182806) | Deep subsurface microbial communities from Indian Ocean to uncover new lineages of life (NeLLi) - Sumatra_00157 metaG (SPAdes) (version 2) | ecosystem: Environmental > Aquatic > Marine > Oceanic >... | reverse complement strand
AAAAGTTTTAGAGAAAAAGATATCTTCGATCATCGTCCAAATTATTGGTTGGGCTCTCTTATTTAGTTGTGTGTACCGTTGGATCCTTTACTATTTTATATATGAATCCTATAGGGGTCTTACGCATACAACATTTCTAACATTAATTCTAATTAGTCTTACGTGCATCAATAAATTCGAATCTGCTCTATTAAATTCGGCTACAACCATGTCCTTTTTACTATTTACTGTTGTATCAATTTTATTTTTTCCATTGACAACAGATATATTAAGTTTTATGGAGGGAGTTATATTACATAGTGCTATTGCTACATTTCAAATCTACCTTATAATAAATAAAAAAATTGCAATTAGTAAGAAATATCTATTATGGAGCTTTTTGCTTTACCTAATTTTTATAAGTTCTTACGATAGTTTCTCACGGATAATCGCCGCAATAGACATGAATGAGAATATTTCAATTATTAAAATGACTGTTGAAGTATTTTACATTTTAGGCATTAGTACTATTTTAGTATATATTTTTAAGAAGAAATTTGGGATTATGTTTCCATAAAAAAGTAGAATTTAACTCATGCCAAATTTCTTTTTATAGCAAGAACAAAAATAAAATTGAAGAATTGGATTAATCCAGTATCTCATTAATGCCTCTTGGGAAAATTTATAAACCCCACATATTGTCTATTTTTTCAGCTAATTTATCTTGAACTAATATTATTTCAGTGTTAAAATAATTTTTAATAGTTTCAATTAAAAATTTGAAATAGCCCTTACTAATTTTTATGAAATGTGTGTCTTCTAAGTATCGTATTGCTTTTTTGTCTTGTAATGGGTGATTTATCCCTTGTTTTTTATAAAATTCGAGTAATTTATGACAGAGTGTATAAATTTCTCTTAATTTATCTCTCAAATTTTGTAAGCCTACATTTGAATCACCTTCTCTATAAAATTCTTTAATAATTTCCTGTTCTATTTTCAATTCATTAATCTTTAATGATTTTTTCATCCCTCCAATTATACTTTTACCTTCTAAGACAAAATATTCAGAATAATGTTTCTTACTAACCTTATATGTCTCTTTAGTATGAATTAAAATGTGAGCATCAAAAGATTTTTGATAAATATAATCAAAAAAATCAAATAATGTATCTTTAAGAAATTCTAAATTATTTTCTATTACGATTAAAATTTTTTTCTTAATTAAGCCACCTCGAATAGCATAAATCATAATTTCAGGTCTAAGGTTCATTTTAATCTCAAACACATCGATATCGTGGGATTTTAACTCAATAATAAGTTCGGTTTTAGGTTCTATATCATCTAATAAAGCATCTAATTTTTGATATCCTCTTACTTTAAGATGTTTATCGATAAATGGTACAAATGCATGATCGCAAACTCTTCCTGTGGGAATTAATAAACTGGTCAATTGTTTTGATTGGTCAATTATTCGCATAGGAATATTGATAATTTTTTTTGAGCGACAGATCGGGCACACAATCCCAACATTTCCCCATACTTCGGTTTCTAGATTACTTTGCGCCTTGACAGCCATATTTCATTCTATTCTATTTTTTGTTATGTATTGATAATTCACCTAAAAAAACCTAACTTTTTTTTTGGATTGGAATTTTCATATAAAATTACTCTGATCCTTTAAAGAATATAAAATAAGAATTGTAAACTGAGAAATTAAAACTAAAAAAGTGATTGAAATAAGAGTTTTTGAACAATAAACATCTTATTTTTGAAGATCAGCAAAAACAATATTAAATTTCTTAAATATCTTCGGATCAATTTTTAATCCATGGTATGGTGTACCAGCAGAACCTAAGATGAATTCTTTTTTAATTACATTGTTATCGACATATACCGGCATTTTGTTTATAACCGCAATAGGAGGTACACCACCAATAGAATACCCTGTACTTTCTTTGATTATTTTTTCGGACGCAAAGGTAAATTTTTTCATATGTGATATTTCTTCTAACTTTTTCAGATCCAACCGCTGAATTCCTAATATAATTGCTGCTATGAGATTTCCATTTTTAGATTTCAATATCAAGCACTTTATTATGTTGTCAAGGGGGAGGTCTAGTGCCTCTGCGATGTGCACAGAGTGCGTCCCATCTATATTTGGATGTTCTATTATTTCTCCTTTGATACCTAATTCGGACATTAGAATTTTTGTTTTCTCAATCATTTTACATCATTTGAAGTAAGCATATTTTAGAATAATAGCAATCTTATCTGAAATAACAGAAAATTTTGAAGGTTAATTAGTATAAGTTTAGATTTGCCGAATATTATCATAATTTATGGCATTAAACCTTTTACTCTTACTATTCTCTTAACTCAATCCTTTTTTTTTTCTCGTAAAAGTTTTTCCATTTCAATTAATGTCAAATTACCTTTTATCGTTTTCTCCTCTTTATCTTCTAGTCTCTTGATTTTTTTTTCTTGCAGAAATTTCTCCATTTCAATTAATGCTGTGCTTCCTTTCATTTCTATTATTTTGTCAGCTTCTTCATCAAATTTACGAAAACAGGAAATATCCCCATTCCAATTTTTAAGATCTGTATTAAAACATTCAAAGAATTTATTACTTATCTCCTGTGAAATTTTCTCCAATTTAGATTTCTTCATTTCGTCGTGTTTGAAGACATAGCTTATGTTGTCAGCGAGATATAAGGAAAAAATATCATCTTCTATTATTAATTTTTTTAAATCTTTATGAGAGACTTCTTTTGCAAATTGCATTAATGCTGCAAGAAATCCTGAGAATAATTGGCTTTTTATGCGTTTCTTACTATATTGACGAGAAAATAAACAGACACTATCTTTGATAATAAATATAGCGTGAATCATATATTTTTCTCCTCTACACTAAATTATTTTATAATTTTCGTGAAAAATTTCATTATATTACCGTATTCATTCTAAACTCACGAAATCCGGAGACCATGTGTGGATAACGCGAGTATTTCTTATTTTATTGTTGTTGTCGATTGCGATTACGTTCCTAGTACCATTCTCCCTTCAATCTAAAAGGTCTCAACAATAATGGTAATTGTTATTCTTCTATTTAAAATTACTTAATAATTTTTTCCAAAAAGCTATTTACTAAATTGTCAGAAAATGTTTCATAACAAAAGGAGAAAGGGGACTCCTACCACAATGACCCGATTACGAGGTCAAATAAAAAAAATAGGATAAATAAGATAAAATCAGTGCGTAGGTATGTACACTAACCACAAGACAAAAATCTAGAATGTGATAGGAGTCATTTTTAATTTTTTATTACATTTTGAGGTTATTTGTTTTCTATTATCTTTTCTCCATGAGAATATTCTAATTCTATGTTTTTTATCTTATTCCAGAATATCCTTTATTAATTTTACCTCTACTAAAATTAAATCTTCTAAGTATTCAGGATCGAGAAATAACTCGATTTTATCCTTGTTTACTTTTTTAATTCCAAATCACCTTACATATCTCATTCTAAATCAAACTGCAACCCAATATCTTAATAGGATTATACATGAATAAAATAAATTTAAACTTTAGTTAAAGAGGAAAAACCATTTTTCTTGCTCCCTGTAATGCCGTGATTTATTTTATTAAAGTTTTAAATCAATCAAATTTTACTTCTATTAATGGACTCATTTTTTAGAGATGTCTATAAGTACTTGGTTAGCAGAATAGAGAACTCTTTAAAGATTGTTAATAAAAGTACAATGCAATCTTGTTTAGAAATTTTAGATAATGGAAAACAAGATAAAAGAGTAACTATAGATGGCGCTGGTAGATCATTACAAAGTGCCTTATTACTCGCTAATGAGTTAGAAAATTTATATGGTATTCGAGTCAACCAAGTAAATAATGCAAATCTAAGACCTTTAAGAGAAGGAGATATATTCATAGTAAATTCTCGATCAGGCTCAGGAAAAGCCACTGAGGATGCTGAATTTGCATTAAAAAAAGGGTTAAACGTTATCTACATAACAGGAAACTCAGAACTGGAGGAAAAATTTGAAAACGTAATTCTTGTAAAGGGAGATATCAATCATGAAAGAAAATATGCCCCACTTGGAACGGAATTCGAACAGACAAGCGCGGTTTTATGTTCATGTATGGGATATGCCTATAATAAATCGGATAAAATGAAACATTTTGATGATAGTTGTTATAATATTATCCGAGGGTTACAATCTAATTTTCAGGAGCTTGAAAAACAAGGAAAGCCAATTACTAGTTTTACCTCATTGATAAATGATTTTTTAGACCTTAAAAATGACAGAGTAGTTTATTTTAAAGGAGTAGGGATAAATGAAATTATCTCAAGAGTAATAGCGACTAGGTATGGTCATTTGCATAAAGAAGATTTGAGGAATTTACACGTTGTATATGAAGGTCATTGGAAAAGTAGAAGAAAGGATGATTTAGCTGTTTTAATAAGCGGGAGTGGGGAAACAGATCAAATCTTAAAATATGCACAACAGGCAGGAGATGTTGGAATGAAATTGTTTACTATAACATCCTTTAAAGAGTCTAACCTAGCTAGAACAAATAAGTGGTATCGTAAATATCAAGGAAATTTAATAATTGGGGGAAGACCTGAGATGGTCAGTTATTATAATAAATCTATCCATAAGGTGACGAAAACATTTTTTCCTCAATTTGAATTAAACACTTATATTACTCTTGATGCTTTGTTGGCATTAATCGCAAAAAATAATGATATTACTGAAGAGGATATGAAAAAGACCCACAGAGATAAGAAATTAGAGTAAAAAAAGTTTAATACATGAATTCCAATCTAATTGTAAGTATTTTTACTTCTAAGATGTAAAATAAGAAAAAGGTTAAGATGTCTCTTAAAATTTATTTAGCTTCATTTGAAGAGAAAAATAAAATTTATAAAGCATTGATTAAATATTCCAACGAACTTAAGCAATTTCTGGAAAATCCAACCGGAGAAATTGCGTCAGAAGTATATTTTAATTATTATTGGACTGAATCAGATAGGTTTCCATTTGTAGCATTTATTGATGATGAGTTGATTGGATTTTGTTTACTTAGAGGAGAGGAAAAATATTACAGAATTGCAGAATTTTATATAAAACCGAAATTTAGGTGTCTTGGATATGGTAAAAAATTGTTAAATTTTACAATAGAGTTCTGCAAAAAACAAGGAATTCATTCTTCTATCATTGCAAATTCACTTGTAAAAAATTTAGGAGCAAATAACTTTTGGATTACCAATGGATTTATTAGCCTAAAGGAAGTTATTTATGAAAATGAAAGATATTATAGCAATTTAAAGGAATTCCAGTAAAAATTAATGATTTTAGTAAATATTAAAGAATAAAATCTATCGAATATTTATAGAAAAATAAACATTAAATGTGAAATTAAAATGGCGGATTTTGAGCCCAAAATTGTAAGTAAAGAAGAATTGAGTAGAATCTCTGCAGATGTGAATCCAGAAGAATTACTATTATTTGATGATCACTGCTTAAATGTCCATTATGAATCAAAGGTCCTAATTGGAGCTAAAGAGCCAGGATCTCCGTGGGTTGTAACTAAAGATATAAAAACCGGAGAGAGGGCAGAAATTATTGATTGCTCCTCCCAAAATTGGACTTTGGCATTAGGGTTCGCCCATCCCGATGTTAATTATGCGGTCTCCGAACAAATGAAGAGACTCACCCATGTTAAATCCACTGTTGTTTCTCCAGCACGAGCTAAATTCTCAAATAAATTAGCCGAATTGGTTCCAGGAAGATTAAAAGGGGGTAGAGTACATATCAATAATTCTGGTGGCAGTTTAGCAATTGAAGCCGCGATAAAGCTTGCTCTGGTCGCACGTAAAGGTGCTGATCAATTTTTAGTCTTCCGGGGAGGATATCACGGGAATACGTTGGCGATGTTGACCGCTTCTCAACCTATTCACACCGTAACGAGATTTCGTCCGTTCGGAGTAGATAGATTTGTTCGCTGCCCGCAACCTTACTGCTACCGTTGCATGTGGAATTATAAAAATGGATTATATGGTAAAAAAGACCCTCAATGTAATTTGGAATGTTTTAATTTAGTTAAGGAATATTTGCAGGGGTTATCCTCGAGAAAACTTGCTGGAGTGATTTTAGAATTATGTCAAGCCGCAGGCGGACACATCCCTTTTCCCCCAGACTTTCTTGTGAAGTTAAGAGAAGTTTGTGATGAAGAAAAGATTCTCATTATTTATGACGAGTCCCAAACAGCCGTTTGGAGGACAGGAAAATATTTTTCTCTCACAGAAAGGTATGAAAAAGAATTAGGAATTGATCTGTCTCCCGATATGATGTGTTTCACGAAAGCCATCGGAGGAGGTTTTCCATTAGGTGCCATGATCGCAAGTCCAAAGATTAAAAAGAGATTTAGCCCATCGGAAGATCATACTACATTTTGTAACACCCCAATAGGGTTAACGGCTGGACTAGCATCAATAAAAGTCATTGAAAAGGGGAAAATAAATGAAAATTGTGAAGAGAGGGGCAAACAAATCACGAAAAGATTAAAAGAGCTTCAAGAGAAGTATGAAGTTATAGGTGATATTCGTGGTCCGGGACTTTTTATCGGAATTGAGTTAGTTAAAAATAAAGAATCGAGAGAACCGTTTTCAGAATTATTACAAGAGATGCTCGCAGAGGGAATAAGACAGAATATATTCTTTGGACCTAGCATGCCATACTTAACCGGTACAGGAAAAATCATAATGCATAATTTGATTAAAATTAAACCTCCACTCGTAATTACGGAAGAGGAGGCAGATTATATCTGTGATAAGTTTGAAAGTGTTCTGAAAGCCTCTCTAAACACTCTTGCAAACAAGTAATTTTTTAATTAATATAATAAAAGAAATTTATTCTTTTTTTTCTTTAATTTTACTATTTCGAAAATATGGTTGAATCATTTCAATAGTTAAATTGCTATAAGAAAAAAAAATAATTATGATAAAAATCATTATCTCCACATTTTATCAATTTTTTCTTCGATATAATCCTCTGAAAATTTGATTTCTTTATTAAAATAATCATTAACAATACCTAAGAGTATGCTAAAATAATTTTTCTTTATTTTTAGAAAAAATAACTGCTCCAAATGTTTTAACATTTTTTTACGAGAAAGTTTATTATTATTAATATCGTTAAAATCTCGAATTTCTTTTGAAAGTTCATAAATCTCTTGGAGTTCTTTTTTCAGAATTTTTAATCCTGTCACGGGATCAGAGTTTTTAAAAAATATTTCTACTAATTTTTTCTCAAATTTGCTATTTTTAACATAATTCTCTTTCCCATCATTTACCAATATTTTTTTCCCGGATATCACTATAAAATCCTTATGATGTTCTTTAAATCCGTTATACTCTGTTTTAGTTAAGAGTAAAATTTCATTATCAAATGAATTTCGAAAAATAGAATCAAAAAAATTATTAATAGTCTCTTTAAGATAACTTAAGTTATCTTCAACCAAGAACACAATCTTTATTCTAAGAAAGACCATTTTTAATAAATTTGCTATGGTTTCTGGTTTAATATTCATCCTAATCAAGTACATTTTTGTCTCGAATACATCCTTAGGTCGAAATTCATTATCGCGTTTATCATATAATTTTAAATCATTTTGAATTGGTAGCTTCTTGGTTTTGCTTAATCCTATTTTCATTTCATTTAGAGCTTCCTCAATTAAGTTGGTAGCATTTGTTAAAGATTGTGATAGATTAGGTATATTTTTATTTTTTAGTCGTTTTGTCTTAATCTTTAGGTTATATTTAATCCATTCCAGTTTTTTAATAGATTTATTTATAGACTTATAGAACTTCTTATTTATCTTCCATTCTTCTAATTCAGAAACAATTATATTGGATTTTATTTCACTCGCTTTCGGTTTAAAAATCTTATTCGAGAATATAGATTTAACGGATAGTTTGTCTTGCTTTTCTTTTGAAGAATAGGATATCTTAGTGCTATGGTCTAAATTCGAACTTATTTTTTTCTTAAGAAAAGAAGGTTCTTTAACTATGGAAGACACAACATAATCTTGTTCTTTGCTAATTCTCTTTCTGCTTTTTATTTCCTTCTTTAATTTATTGATTACCATTTTACAACGACTATTTTTAACGACTAGAAGTATTCATTCATGTATTTAAAGTAGCATATTTTATGCTAAAATCTTATTAATCTTAAAAATAACATATTAATTAATAAAAACGCGAAATTTTTTATCTATACATGTGTTTAAACATTGGCGTTGAAAGGCTTATAAAAAATTTAGGAAATAGGAGTAATTTCGAAGTTAGAGAACAAGCCATTCAATACCTAGTCAAAATAGGTGGTTTAGCGACAGATCAATTAACGGAAGCTCTGGAGCATAAAAACCACCTTATAAGAAGCGGAGCTGCGGAAGGTTTAGGTATGATTGGGAGTGAAAGGGCTATAAAATCACTTATTAACGCACTTAAGAAAGAAGAAAATAAACAGGGGCGAGATCAAATTGAAAGATCTTTAGCAAGATTTTTAAAAAAAAATTAAGCAATCTTAACTTAAGTACAAACTCCCTAACTTAATACTATAAGTATTAATATTTCATAGAAAATACAATATAGTATGAAATTACAAATTTTACTTGAAAAACCAACAGATAAAATCTTATTAATAACATTTTTACTTACGTTTATATTGACTTTTGTGTTTGTAGCTTTTATTTTCGCTCCTTTACTTGCCCAATTTCCTACTGGAGCGGGTCTTATGGATATGAAAGCTGCTTGGAATAAAAAGAATATGGATAAGATTATTGCTATATGGAAAAAGGAGTCCCTCTCTCATTATGTTGAATTAATGACGATTGTAAATAATATAGACTTTGTATTTATGTTTGTATATGGTTGGGCTGTTTTCAGTGGATTATTACTCGTTGCTCGTCAATTAAAGGGCTCAGAGAAGCTTCAAAAGTTTTATCTTAACTTATCGATAGTGTCTTGGGTGAGTGTGTTATTTGATGTAATTGAGGGAATTTTTATAGCAATCATACTTTTCGACCCATCGAATATAACAGAGGTTTCAGCAATAGGAGTCTCTTTATCAGCAACTCTTTGTATAATTGTGTTATATAGCTGTGTGTTTCTATGGATCATCGGATTAGTTATTGTTTTGGTTCAGCGCATTAAAAAATAAGAGATACTAATAAAATTTCTAGTCAATCAATAAAATTTCCAAAATTTTTTATTTTTTAAGAATAAACAAATATTATGTTTCAATCAATGGATCTTTTAACTCTTTTACTAATTATACTAACAGTAGCAGTCATTGTCGCAGTTATAAATTTTATTATTGGTATAGTAGTCATGCTAAGAATGACTTCTCTAAAGGGGTTAACTAAAGAAAAAAAACCCGCAATTATTTTAAACACCATCTGGAGCATAATTGTGCTCGTATGTAGTTTCTTCCCTCCACTTTGGATCGTCGCATTTATAATTAATCTAATTATTGGCTTGATTGCTTTAAGCTCTGAGGAATTTTATGGTATAAAACGTTTTGGAAGGCGCTTAAAAATCCTGCTTGCGGTTTTAATAATACAGTTTGTGATAGTAATTATAGCCTATTTTATTATACTATTTATAATTTTTGCCTATTTACTCGGATAAAATATTCAAAATGATCCCCAATTTAGAACTTAGAGATAAAAAGTAAAAGAAATTATAAGGAGAATTCTTGCATTAGGCTTGGAAGGACAACTTTTTCTCCACTTTCATGTGGAGAATTTATGAATTTTTACCTGTAATGAAAATTAAGATCAAAAGCTTGCTCATCAATCTCCAGCTCTCAAAATGGGGCTAGAAATGCAACAGGCGACAATTGTACCAAGTAGTAAAGAACCTGGTAGTACTTCCATTATAGTGGGATTCATACCACCACTCCAGATTGATCTAAATGCAGCAATAAATGCAAATGTAAAAGCAATTACTAGCAAAATCCAGACAATTAAAAACGCATAATATTTTGTTTTCATTTCTATAGTATTAATTATTTTTTTGACAAATAAGTGAAGTAAAATATGTTTTAATTTTAAAGTAAGAATAGCATTAATTTAAATATTTATCTCCAAAATCAACAAATCTCATTATTAAACTCTGTCAGTAATTAAAATCCAAAAAATTAAAATATAAAAAAAATAGAAACTCAGGAACACACCCCCTCAACAATCGCGTCTTAGCATCCATGCAACAGCAAAATTGTGCTGTTGAGAATAAGTGAATTTAATATATTTGAAAATAATCTTTTAATATCTCTTGAATATTCTCATAATTACTTCTAATGATTCTACCTCTCTTACTTACAAATCGTTGTTTACTGAGTGATCGAATTTGATATATTAAAGCTATTGATTTTTTAGTTAAACCATTTGAATTGTTAGGATTCAGAATATATGTATATGGAAAGTCCTTCAGTACTATAACATTGCTAGTTAAGGGCATAATAGTTGCCATATCTACAAATTTATTAAATTTTACAACTATACATGGATGCCTATATTTCTCTTCGTGTCCAACACCCTCACCAGGATAACTTAATTCAACATTCCATATTTCGCGACTTTTTATTTGAAGTTTTTTCCATCCCTGCATTGTATTCACAAGTTTTAATCTTCTGCTTTATCCCAGATATCCATTTCCTTTCGAGCTTCTTCAGTTAAAAACTCTGGTTTAAATAATAACTTTTTTACAGTATTAATTGCAAGAACAATTATAGAATCTTTTAAATGTTGCTTAATCTCTTTAGTTTTCGCAAAAATTTCATCATCTAACATATCAGAATATTTATTTTTTAAATAGCGAACTGTAGCCACCGCTTCTAAGAACTCTGATTCATATTCAAGGGTTATAGGGTGATTGAGAACATATTCACTAATTTTATCTAAAATATTCAAATCTTTTTCATCAAATTTATAATCTGTTTCAAGGTTTTCGATCAATTTAGGTGCTTGATAATAATCCTGAGTCAGGCTTGTGCTATAAGGTCCATTAAGATACAAAGTAAATTTATAATTAAGAGACATTCCCATTGATTTACACAAATAAGCCAATTTTTGAATTTTAAACCGAGAACTATAATCACGATCAGGTCTCTTCAAATCTATATTCCAATATTTTAATGCTGAAATAATTATATTTATGTCTTCACTCAATATTAACCTCCTCCAACAATTTTTTTATTGAATCCATCCAATTTAAGATTTTTTTCAATTCTTCTTTTCCTTTATGTGTAATATTATATATATGTAATTTTTTATTATCAAATTTTATATCTTTTTTGTTAATATATCCCATCTTTACTAAGAAATTAAGATTCGAAGCTAATTTACCATCTGAGATATTTAATGCCGTTTTTAATTCACGGTATTGAAGACCATCTCTAAAATATATATTAAAAGTTAATAATAAGCATCTAGTTATT
>Ga0209976_10002085_pt1 | contig 11500 bp, 10 predicted proteins | sample SumtaG_FD_182806 | JGI IMG/M metagenome (GOLD analysis project Ga0209976, IMG submission 182806) | Deep subsurface microbial communities from Indian Ocean to uncover new lineages of life (NeLLi) - Sumatra_00157 metaG (SPAdes) (version 2) | ecosystem: Environmental > Aquatic > Marine > Oceanic >... | reverse complement strand
CATTCTTATCAAAAGCCTCTACAATCATGGCCGCGATGGCATTTATACCAATCCTGACGACACCAAACGAGGAAGTCTCAAACAACTATTTAATATCGTCAGTAAACGTTTTAGTTTTACAGAAATTGGTTACAGTTACAGAGCCACTGAATTAGAAGGTGCCTTAGGTTTAGGCCAAATGCACAATTGGCGCCAAAATATTGCTGCCAGAAAAAGAAATGCCAAAGCATTGACCAGAAAATTAAAAAAACTGTCCCGTTTTTTACAACTGCCACAAAAAAGAAAAAATGCAGATCATGTTTTTATGATGTATCCCATTGTTGTCAAAGAGGGGGTCGATCGCGATGATTTAGTATTATATTTAGAAAAAAACGGAATTGAAACACGGTATTTACTTCCCCTAACCAATCAACCAGTTTATCAAAAACTCTGGGGCCCGATCGAAGATAATTACCCTGTTGCCAAGCATTTAAACAACAACGCCTTTTATATTGCTTCTCACCCAGACCTTCAAAAAGAAGATATCAACTACATTGAACAAGTTTTCACACAATACTTTAGCTCTTAAATCGCTTTAAAATACTCAATCGTTTTTATCAACCCTTCTTCTATTTTCACCTGGGGTTCGTATTTTAATATCTTTTTTGCCCTCTCCAAATCTGGTTTTCTTTTGCCTGGATCGTCCTCAGGTCTATCAATAAACACAATTTCTGATTTACTTTGAGTCAAATCTTTTATTTTTTTTGCAAAATCAAGCATTGTAAACTCATCAGTGTGTCCAACATTTATTGGCACTCCATTAGCTTCAGGCTCAATCATAGCTCTGAGGATATATTCCACCAAATCTGAGACATAACAGAAACTTCTTGTTTGTGATCCATCGCCATGCACCGTAATATTTTCTTCCTTTAAAGACTGTAAAATAAAATTTGGCACCACTCTGCCATCTTTTGGATCCATTCTCGGGCCATAAGTATTAAAGATTCTTACCATTCTTACATCCATATCATATTTTCTCGCCATTGTTGAAAGTACCATTTCACCAAATCGTTTTGATTCGTCATAACAGGCTCTTATTCCAATCGGATTTACATTTCCCCAATAACTTTCCTTTTGCGGATGTTCTAACGGATCTCCGTACACTTCAGAAGTAGAAGCAAACAACATTCTTGCACCGACTTTTCGCGCGTATTCAGCCAAATAGTGGGTTCCAAAAGAATTGATTTTATAAGTAACAATTGGATTATCAATATATCCTTTTGGACTTGCAGGACTTGCCAGATGAAAAATTAAATCCACTGTTTCATCTAAATATTTTTCCACAGGAGCTGAAGCATCTGCCTCAATAAATTTAACGCCCTTTTTTTCTGCCTCAACCAAATTTTCTCGCCTACCAGTAATCAAGTTATCTACCACTATCAATTTTGCGTCATAACTTAACAACTTATCCACTAAATGAGAGCCAATAAACCCAGCTCCACCAGTAACCAACACTTTTTTACCTGCGAATTCTTCACTCATACTGATATAGTCTACCAAAGACAAACCTAAAATTCTTCTTTTATCTGATATCATCAAAATAATGAATGTCAAAACTTTAACAATTATTGTATTTATTCTTGTTACTGCATTTTTAAGTGGACTAGTATGGGCAACATTTATTCCTATTTGGCAATTTCCAGATGAACAAGCTCACTTTGCTCAAGTACAAAACTATGCTGAATTTAAAGGTTACCTGCCGCCAGGAAGCAAAGATTTATCATTTGAAATTTTTGAATCAGAAAATATTTTAGGCACGCTAAGAGACAAGTTTGGCAGAAACAAATTCACTTATAATCCATCATTCAACATCAAATATTCTGATTCCAAAATTGGTTTAAAAGAAGAATATCTAAACAACTTGCCTCCAGTTGCTCGGACTACTTTGGTAAAAAATGAATCTCCTCTCTATCCTCCACTATTTTACGCCTTGAGCACTCTAGGTTATTTTGCCGTTAACAGCCAAAATCTATTTGCCAGAGTTGTTGCCACCAGAATCATTTCAGTTCTTATGTTTGTTGTGTTGGTTTTCTTTGGGTTTAAATTCTCCCAAGAGCTTTTTCCTCGAAAAAAACATCTGCAATTAGCTGCGACTCTTGCTATTGCTTTTCATCCCATGCTTACCTTTGTCTCTTCAGGCATCAACAATGACACTTTACTCAATCTGCTTACAACAGCCCTACTTTTCTTTCTTGTCAAAATCATTCGCCGCGGCATTACTCCCAAAGACAGTTTTTTTATTGCCTTTATTTTTGCACTAGGAGCCTTAACCAAACAATTAATCTATCTATTTGTACCTGCTATTGGACTAGCCATACTATTTTCTCTTAAAAAAACCAAACTAACTAAATCTCAAATCAAAACCCTTATCGCTTATTCACTTTTAGGATTAATCAGTATGTCTCTGCTATTATTTCGTCGCGGTTTTTGGTGGCCTTTTTGGCCCAAAGTTACATCAAATAGTCCCGGCGCTCATTTATCATTCTTCAGCCTACTATTAGAACGCATCAGTCAACTTTATAGAGAAACCCTGCCATGGTACTGGGGTGTTTATAAATGGCTTGGGGTTGTTTTGCCACTCAATGTCATTAGAATCATCAAAGTCTTTATGGGTTTAAGTTTTATCGGCTGGCTAAAATATTTATATTTCAAATTTAAAACCAAAAAATTCACCATTACCGACAAGCAATTTATTTTTATTTTTTTTACCAATTTTGTCTATATAACAGTATTAGTTGCGTGGGATATTTCACTTCATCGCAACGTTGGTTTCGGTCACGGCATCCAAGGCCGCTACTTTTTTCCTTTAATCGCCTCACACATGGCATTTTTAGTTTTTGGGCTATGGCAATTAATAGCCAATAGAAAATTTCAAAAAATATTTCTCCTCTCTATTTTTTCTCTTATGCTGATTCTGAATTTACTTTCTCTACATCGGGTATTAACCAGCTACTACACCCTAACTCCTTTTACTACTTTTATTGATCAAGCAAGTCAATATAAGCCTTCATTTGCAAAATGGCCCTATTTAGGAGTATATTTTACAGCATACATATTATCTTTAAGCTTACTTTTTAATAAACTATTTAAGTGTAAAAAATGAAATCAGTTGGTATTTTAGGCATTGGTGAAGTTGGTTCAGCTATCAAAAAACTAGCTAGTAAAAACTTTACTGTTTACACTCGCGATCTTAATCACGACAAATTCAAAGGAAAAACTATCGACATCTTACATTTATGTATTCCTTATAGCTTGAAATTTACTTCAATTGCTATCAAAACCATTAAAGAACTCAAGCCAAAGTTAGTTATTATCAACTCCACTGTTAAACCGGGAACCACCAGAGAAATCTATCAAAAAACCAAAGTCCCTATTGCCCATGTTCCCATCATGGGTGTTCATCCTCATCTGGCAAAATATCAAAAATCCTTTACCAAAATGATCGGACCTGTGAATGATCAATTATACAAGCTGGCCCGTAACCATTGGCTCAAACTTGGTGCTACAAAAACTGTTCGCTTCGACGGGCCAGAAGAAACCGAACTGGGAAAAATTCTTTCTACCACTTACTATGGCTGGAACATAATCTTTAACAAAGCTGCCAAAAAAATTTGCCAGCAAACAAATACCAACTTCAATCAAGTTTATACCAAATTCAATCAAATTTATAATTCCGGCTATTCCAAAACCAAACCCAATGTTGTTCGTCCAGTTTTAGACTACACTCCCGGAAAAATTGGCGGTCATTGTGTTATCCCCAACGCCGAAATTATGAAAACAAAAAAAGAACCACTATTTAAATGGCTCCTCAAATTCAATCAAACTTTATCCGATGAAGCCTAAGCTAAAAAATTGGGAATATGTTGTTCTTACTTCTCTTTTAATTATCAGTTTTCTCTTCCGTTTTTACAATCTCCGCCAACTTTTCCAATTTTCTTTGGACGAAGAATTTTGGTCATATCTAATTCAAAGAATTATCGTATATAAAGATATACCTCTAATCGGCGGTGAAATTAGCTCAACCAAAATATTCACCGGCCCACTCTACGTCTATTTCCATGTCCCTTTTTATTTAGTCAGCAAACTTCATCCACTTATAGGGGGTTATTTTTGGAGCGCTATTGGGGTAGTCACCACCTTCCTTGTCTACTTTTTCACCAAAAAATATTTTTCCAAGCTAGCCGCTATTCCCAGTTCATTTCTTTATGCCAGCTCATTCATGATGGCTCTATATGATCGTCGTTTTTGGAATGTTTCGCCCATTCCCATTGTTTCTATAATTTCTCTTTGGTTTCTACTTAAGGCTTTAAATAAAAAAACTCATTATCTAATCCCACTCTCTCTCATCCTCACTTTCGGAATCCATTCCCACTTCAGCTCCATTGCTATTTTTCTTGCTTGTACAGTTACATGGCTTATTCAAACTAGACATAAAAAATCTTCTAAAAAGCAGAGAAAACATGTTTTTTTAGCTGTTGGACTTTTTCTTTTCTTAAATCTAGTTCCCACCACTCTTTTTGATTTAAGACACGATTTTTGGCATGTCAAAGCCGCCAAAGAACTTATTACTAGCTTTACTCAACCCAAAAAACCAGACAGCAATGCAGACTTTTCAGGCATTATCACTAATTTTTCTCGCTCTTTTGGAAGCTTAATTTATCTGAGTTCTAACATCGACGTAGCTGATGAAATGTCTCATTGTCAGCCTATTATTGATGCTCGTCCCAAGGCTCCCATTTGGGCGCAAATGATCGGCTTATTTGTTATTGGATTTATGATCATTCACACCTTAAAAAACAAACATAAACCATTGTCACAATTTTTAGCCATCCTTTTAACAGTTAATTTATTGGGCCTTTTCGTTTATAGAGAAAGAGTTTTTACTTACCACTTTGCAGCGCTCATGCCCTTCTTTTTTATATATCTAAGCTTAGCTTTAACTGCCATTAGTAAAAAAACACATCTTCTAACTATACCTCTAACTGTTGTTACTCTTCTTGTAATCAATACTCAATCTCTTTTAAACGCCAAAAGCGACTTAAGCTTTACAACCAAAGAAGATATTGCAGCAATTATTATCGACCAAACTCAAAATCAAAATGTATCGATCAACTTTTTACCATCTTGCGAACAGTATGGTTTTCGTTATATTTTTACAGTTTTTAAAAAGCCTATTGCTAAAAGCTGGGTCGATCCAATCTTGGGTTGGCTATATCCTGAAGAAACCAACCAATCAATTAATACTTATGTTAATATCGCTGTTGAAGATGAAGGAGCAACACCTACATTTTATGCCCAACTAAACCTACTTAAAAACCAAGCCCACACTACAGTTAACTACCAAAACAAAGTCACTATTTTCTTTTCTTTTTCGCCATTGCAAACGGATAATAATAAAACTTTTTATTAGACCACAAATTTCCAGTCTCAACAATCTCATAGCTATGATTAAAGAATGTTTTCAACTCCTTCACATCCCTAAAATCTCCCCCCAAGTCTAATAACTGCAAAACAGGCTTCCATATTGTCTTAGTCGGTTTACCATCAATTACAATTAAGTAATTAAAATCAACGTTTTTATGTAAATGTTTTAAGAGGTTATTGAATTGTTTATCAGGAAAATGATGAATCATGCTCACCATAACCAACAAGTCAAATTTTTCTTTTGTTTGATAGTTTAAAACATCAGAACAGACAAAAGTAACGTTATTTTTTTCAGCGTATTTCTTTCTCGCCATTCTTATAAAAGATGGATTAACATCAACACCAATATAGAGTCTTGGATCAAATGCATCTAAAAAAGTACCCATACCACACCCCAAATCCAAAATTTTACTTTGTGGGTACTTTTTAATTTTGTTTTTTAAAACAAAGAAAAAATCACCATTAAAAAAATTCTGCACTGGTTCAAAACTCCAAGGAAAAGTTAACCAAAACTTTTCCACTAGCCAATCTATCATGGGCTGATAATATCAATCTAAATTAATGACTGCAATCAGAATTTTTTTCATGATATACTTTTTTCGTTGATATCATGAAGAAATTATCATCTCTTTCAATTTTTTTTCCTTGCTACAACGACGAAAACACCATTGCTGGCCTAGTTGATGATGCATACACTATTGGAAAAAAAATCACTCGATCCTTAGAAGTTATTGTTATTGACGATGGTTCAACTGATTTATCCAAAAAAATTCTAAAAAAATCTCAAAAAAAACACCCAAATCTTAAATTAGTTTTTCATAAAAAAAATCGCGGTTATGGTGGGGCATTGCGTTCAGGCTTTTCAGCTACCACCAAAAAGTTTATCTTTTACACTGATGGAGATGGTCAATACAGTCTTAAAGATCTACCCAAACTAGTCAAGTCAGTAAAGCCTAAATTAGATGTTATCAATGGTAAAAAAATTTACAGAGAAGATCGTTTTATTCGAAAAATTGTAGGAGAACTTTACTATTTGTGGATTAAATTACTTTTCCAAACTCCCATAAGAGAAATTGACACAGACTACCGGCTCATTAGAAAAGAAAAGTTAAAAAAAATTACTCTTTCCAAAAACAGTGGTGCCATTTGTGTCGAGTTAATTAGCAAACTTAAAAAAGCTGGTGCGAATTTTACCGAAGTCTCTGTTAATCACTATGATAGAAAATTTGGAAAATCACAATTTTTTACCTTTTCTAGAATCATACAAACACTTGTCGATGACATCAAACTTTTCTTTGAATTTCACTCTTTATGAAACTATCTCTCAAACAGCTCAAAAAGTTTTATCACAATAAAAACATTCTTGTAACAGGTGGTTTAGGCTTTATTGGCTCCAATTTATCCCGTCGCCTTGCCAACTTAGGCTCTAAAGTTACTATAATTGATTCGCTTATTCCCAAATACGGCGGTAATCTTTACAACCTCAAAGGTTTTGAGAAACAAGTTACAGTCAACATTTCCGACGTTAGGGATCAATTCAGTATGGATGCTCTTATTCAAAACAGAGATATTATTTTTAACTTAGCCGGAAGTTTAAGTCATATTGATAGCATGAAGGACCCTTTTACTGATCTTGATATAAACTGCCGCAGCCAACTTTCAATTTTAGAATCATGCCGGCGCTACAATTCGAACGTAAAAATTGTCTATGCTGGTACCCGTAATCAATATGGCAGGGCCAAAACTCTTCCTGTTGACGAAAAACATCCCATGGAGCCAACAGACGTAAATGGTATTAATTGCATTGCAGGAGAGTGGTACCACATCCTTTATAATAATGTCTACGATATAAGAACATGCTCTCTTCGTTTAAGCAATACTTATGGCCCAAGGCATCAAATGAAACACTCTCGCCAAGGAGTTCTTAACTGGTTTATCCGTCAAATTATTGAAGGTGAAACTATAAATCTTTTTGGGGGTGGAGATCAAATTAGAGACTGTATCTATATCTCTGACATCGTTGACGCCTTTGTCCGTATTGGTGCTTCAGAAAAAGTATGGGGCCAAGCTTATAACTTAGGAGGTTGTCCAACCAGTTTAAAAAATTTTGTCAAACAAGCAATCAAGATATATGGAAAAGGGAAATTTGTAATTACAAAATTTCCTCAAGGCAGAAAAAAAATTGAAATAGGCGACTTTATTGCTGATTATCAAAAAATTACTCGCGCAGTTAGTTGGAAGCCAAGAATTAATTTAGCCACTGGCATTAAAAGGACTTTTGCCTTTTATGAAAAAAACAAAAAGCACTATTGGGATTAAAGTGCCTTTTTTCAATGCTCCTAAAGAGTTCGCCTTTTTAAAGAAAAAACTCCACCAGGCTTTAGATCAAACAGGCTCATCTGGTCAATGGATCTTAGGCCCTCAGGTCAACAAATTTGAAAAAACTTTATCTCGCAAACTAAAAACAAAATACGTAGCTTCTTGCGCCTCGGGAACAGATGCCATCTATTTAGCCCTAAAAGCTTTAAGCCTTGGTCCAAAAGACGAAGTTATTCTTCCTGCCAATGCTTATCCTTCAATTTTTGGAGTCGTCATGGCAAATGTCAAACCGATTTTAGTAGATGTCGACCCAATTACTGCCAACATTAACCCTCAAAGAATTAAGTACTCAATTACTAAACAAACCAAAGCTATTCTAGTCGTTCATCTCTATGGCCAAGCTGCTAATTTATCTCCAATTAAAAAAATTACTAAAAAACATTCTATTTATTTAATTGAAGACTGCGCTCAAGCTTTAGGGGCAAAATACAATAACCGCCTGGTCGGGTCATTTGGCGACATAGCCACTTATAGTTTTTATCCCACCAAAAACCTTGGCGCTTTAGGAGACGGAGGAGCTCTTACTACTAACAATCATCATCTCTTCACTAAAATCAAGATATTAAGAATGTATGGTGAAAAATCAAGATATGATAGTAGACTTCCAGGTATTAACAGCCGCCTAGACGAACTTCAAGCTTCTTTTCTTTTAAAAAAACTCTCATATGTAAATCAGTGGATTCACCACAAACGCACCTTAGCCAACATTTATGCTCACTATCTAAAAAACATTAACCACATTACTCTTCCTACTCAATTACCTCATCATTATCATACCTATCATCTTTACGCCATCAAAACTTCCCAAAGAAACAAACTTCAACAACATCTTTCCCAAAATGGCATCCAAACCGGAATTCATTACCCAAAAACTATTTTCCAAACTAAAACTTTTGCCCATCTTGGAAAAAACACAGACTTTCCCCAAGCTTGTAAATGGAGTCGCACTACTCTTTCTTTACCACTAAATCCTTTTCTATCTGATCAGAAAATTAAATTTGTCAGTCAAAAAATAATCAATTTTTTTAAATGAAAACCTCTGCGTATCATCAACTAGCTCGCACTCAAGCCGACCATTGGTGGTTTATTGGTATGCGCCAAATTGCCAAAACAATACTCAATCAATTTATTAAAAAAAAAGACTTGATTTTAGACGTGGGTTCTGGGACTGGGGGAGACAGTCATTTTCTTAGTCAATACGGTCAAGTTTACCACCTGGATAAGTCTACACTCGCCTTAAAATTACTCCAATCTTCTACTACCAACCAAGCTGTTCTTGCCGACACACAATTCTTACCTTTTAAAAACAATTCTTTTTCCCTGCTAACTTCTTTTGATGTTCTCTATCACGCATGGGTCAATAGTCCCAAATTGGCTCTTAAAGAATATTTTCGTGTGCTAAAGCCACAAGGACTGTTATTAATTCGTCTTCCTGCTTATAACTTTCTTTTCAGGCAACATGATAAGCAAGTCATGACTCGTCGACGCTTCACTTTAAAGTCAATTATTCAAGATTTACCCAAGGCCTACAATATTCTAAAAGCCACTTACGCCAACACTTTCCTTTTACCTATTGTTTTGTTAAGAAAATTTTCTACCAAAACAGGTCTTAAACCACTACCTCCAATCTTAAACTCAATTTTTAAACAAGTCTTATTTTTAGAATCCAAATTAATTTCAAAAACCAATCTTCCTTTTGGTAGCTCAATTTTTCTCTTAATTCAAAAATCCTAATACCAATAAGAAAGTATCCAAAAGTTTTTTATAACTAAAATTGAGAATCCTATCATATAAAAAAACATTAATTTCTGCTTTACACTTGACAACTTTTTTATCCCCTCAACAAAAAAGTAAGTCACTGGCAAAACTAAACTAACCAAAAAAGAACCCTTAACTGTTGAATAAAATGGCAATTTTAAATTGTAAGCCATATAAGCCAACCACAGGTTAATGCTATAAATTATCAACAGCCTGTTATTTTTATTTTTTAATCTGCTAAAAAAGCCAATCATAATTAATATGCCTATTGGTAGTGAAGCTAGCACTAAAGCAGTTCCTGCCTTAGAAAATTCTTGAATTGGAATCAAGGCATTGTGCCCGTCATAAAAAAAAGAAAAAAAAGTTCCAGGTACTAGTGAGTACCAATGAGCTCTAAACAAGTCCAGTTTAATGAGTCCACTTAAGTCTACAAAAAACTTTAAATCCCTAGATCCTGGTTGTTGAGAAATTATATATGGCTCATAATCAACCGAAGTCGCCAAAGGGTTTCCTAGTACGGCCCAGTTTCTTAAATAAAACCATCCTCCCAGTGCCAAGCTTACTACCAAAACAATCGCAAATGATTTAACTAACTTGACTAGGTTTCCTCGATGATTAATTATTTGATCAATAATAAGACTTACTACCAAAACCCAAGTCGTTGCTTTAGCTAGTAAACCCAAACCTAGCAGCAATCCCAAAATAAGTTTAGATTTCAAGGTTTCTCGTTGTTTAAAAACCATCAAATAATAAACAAGAGTCACACTAATAATCGTAGCTGCAAACAACTCATTACCTATTGCCGGAGTTAAGTAAATTACCACAGGCAAACAAGCAGTCAGCAACATTCCGCTAAATCTCACTTGCCTTTTCTCTGTCTCCAATAATTTCCAGCTCAAACCAATTAAAATTAACCACATTACAAATCCTAAAAATCTAACTGGTTGCAATGAAGAAAATGTACTAGCCAAAAAGTAATACAGAGGTGGCTGGTACAATTCCCATCCCTCATTTGCCAGTGGCACCCGCCCTTCAGTTCTTATTAGGTTAATATATTCAATATGTCCCCATGCATCAAAACCTTTGCCAGCAGAATAATTACTAATATTGTGAAGTTGTAATATCAACAACCCCAATACCGCTATAAATAACAAATAATTTGTTATTACTCTATTTATCCGCATTTGTTAACATCATATCAGCTATCATAAATCACCTAAAATATGCCAACACCAAAAATTACCGCCCACATGATTGTTAAAAACGATGATATTTGGGTATGGTTTGCCATTCAATCTATTATTGATTATGTTGATAAATTTATTATTTTTGACACTGGCTCTTCAGACAATACTATTAAAATAATCCGATCAATTAATAGTTCTAAAATCATTTTTAAATCTTTTCAAACTAAAGATGCAACTAAACTCGTTTCGCTTCGCCACCAGCAATTAAAACAAACTAAAACTCCTTGGCTTTGGATGATTGACGCAGACGAAGTTTATTCCAAAATTACTTGCCTTGAAATTGTTTCTGCAATCAAAAACTATCCCAAACTAGAAGGAATCATTGTCAAGCGCTTTGACCTTTTAGGCGACGTATTTAACTATCAACCAGATGAAAAAGTGGGTGGCTATAATCTTTTTGGAAAAACAGCCCATCATTCTTTAAGGTTAGTTCGCACCACTATTCCCGCGCTAGATATTATCGGTACCTATCCCAACGAAGCTTTTATCAATTCTCAAAAAAAACCCTTAATCACCCATGCTAAGCAAAATTTCTTTTTCACCAAAAATCGCTATCTTCACACAACCTATCTTAAACGCTCTAGTATAGGAAAAAATCTTTCTACTACTCTTCATCGCCACAAATACAAAATTGAATGGGGTCAAAAGCTTTC
>Ga0209976_10002080_pt1 | contig 11525 bp, 21 predicted proteins | sample SumtaG_FD_182806 | JGI IMG/M metagenome (GOLD analysis project Ga0209976, IMG submission 182806) | Deep subsurface microbial communities from Indian Ocean to uncover new lineages of life (NeLLi) - Sumatra_00157 metaG (SPAdes) (version 2) | ecosystem: Environmental > Aquatic > Marine > Oceanic >... | reverse complement strand
GTTGAATATGGCTAATGAAATTCGAGAAAAGTCATACGTCGTTCCTCGCGCCATACTCTGCACTCCGACGTAACGGACATAGATTTCTTTATGCTTAGCATGGGAGTTATGGTTGAGAAAAGACAATACAGCTTCTTCTTCAGTCTCAGTTAATCGTTCTATCCAGGTTTCTGGATCCGTATTCTTTCCACCAGCCATTCCCCCTCGACTCCCGCCACCTTTCGATCCGCTCATAGGTTACACCTCGCTTCCTTACTGTTGCAGTCTTTCTCTTGCCATCAATTGTTGAATTTGGTGCATATGTTCCGGTATCCACATCCACCCATGCTCCAGGCATAATGCTTTCACCGCTTGACCTCCACCATATACTAAAAACATTTTCGGTTTTCCGCCTGCTTTTTGACACGCCATCTCATAACTGATTGGGATGATGTGGTGAAATCCTCGCATCACTCGTGTTGCAAACGATGACCAGCCATCCGGGATGCCCAACATATTCAGGGCAAGAAACTTCTCTGCGACACAAAGATCGACAATAATTTTTACCTCGTGCATCTGCCAAAACCGGGCTAGCCATCGTTTCCGAAAGATGCCATAAAGCCCAACGGCCATCGGCATATCCTGCGACGTAGAAAAGTTGGGTTCTACAACAACTGATGCCCCTGTTTTGAGCAACGTATCCGGATGTTTCCAGAGAGCCGTGAACTTATAATCATAGCAATAAAATGCCCAGGTTCCTGCAAACTTTTGGCGTCTGGTTTGGTTGCCCCAGATTTTAACAGGAGCCTCGATATATTCCGCCTGCATACTCAGATCCAATGTCGGAATCTCATGTTCGTTATCTGATGGAAATACGGCATCAGGTATAAAATCGACATGTGTGTTCATGGCTGTCTTTCCTTACTATCTCAGTCCTTTTCTTGCCATCTCAATCTGTATCAGTGTCCCTATCGTTTCATCTAAATTCTCATGTCTTGCTAACAGCAGCCCGCGTTCCCGGTTCACAAGTCGGTGTGGCGCTAATCCGTATCGTTCGTGGGCTGTGCGGATGAAATTCGTTCCCTTATACCATAGGATGAGCCATTTATTGTAAACTTGCAATGCCCAGGAACCCGGAAACAGGATTTGCCCTACCTGTTTTTCACCGGTGTCGGTGCGTTGGATAAACGACACGGCTGCCCAGACCCAAGTAGCATCAGGACTATTGGCGACTTTCGGATCTCCGTGTATCCATTGACAACTTCCAGACCACACAATTTTATCAGTCTGGATCTCTGGTTTCCAGGGCAAGATCACATGATACGCTGTTGGATATTGCTTGTCCTGAAAAACATCTTCAGGAATACAGGCGTCCTTGAACCTCTGCAAGAATTCAAGCTTTGTTTTTGCTGTTAACATGGGTTTCTCAAAGGATTCCAGACAAAGACTATTTTGTCAAGAAAATTGTGGTCTTGCTCAATGTTTCAATATTTTTGTTGACACGGTCAGGTATCCTGATACGCTATTTCTGATAGGAAACGTGTATCGCTGACCCGTTTTCCTTGTCTTGGTTGGCAAGCATTTTGCATTAAAAAAGAGATATAACGTTTGTCACAGGAAATTCTTGAAAGGTGGTAAAAAACTAATTGGTTAGTTTGTATAAAATGTTGATAATAAGTGGTTATATGACTCATATCAATCAGCCTGGAGGAAATAAAAATATGAATAACTGTGCAGAAATTCAAAAAAGTGGAACTAAAGAAGTTCCAGAGCAATTAGAGGATCTCAGGAGGTTACTGGAGGAAATGGATAATTGTATTGTTTCTCTTGAGGAAGAATTAAAACCAGTATTATTGGTATCATTGTTACATTTTATGGTGAGTCAAAAATTATCTAAATTTGAGAAATAATTTTGTTGCAAAACTCATGTTGATCGTGTATACTTAGCGTCTTATTTTTGAAAAATGTAGCATAACAATACGAGTATTCGCTGCGGAAATTTTAACTGCAACTATTGTCAGCAGTGTTCTCACGCCCTGTTCGCCGGAGACGGGTTTGATGAGCAGGGAAAAGAATGACGGTGGATGTTTAACCCGTATTTTGGCCCGACCTTTCTCAGGAAAGATGGCGTCCCGTTAAAATGCCCGCCAATACGAGAAGATCATCCGGCATGGAAACCGTTTGAACACTGGTATGATACACATTTCCAATCTTAAGAGGTGACAACATGCACATAACTCTAAACAAAAAAACGCTTCTCCCGGTCGTGGCTCAACTCAAGAATGTCGTAGACCGGAAAACCACGATCCCGGTTCTCGCAAACTTATTGTTTGACGCCACGAATGAGCACTTGACCATCACGGCAAACAATCTCGAACTCGCCATGACGACAGCATTGTCATTGGAATCACTAGACTACGATGCGGGTACGATTACGATTCCCGCCGAAAAACTCCACAGTATTCTACGAGAACTGCCCGACGCACCGGTGTCGTTGGACGTGGACGACCATCGGATTACATTGAAATGCGGCAAGAGCCGTTTTACCCTGTCCGGACTCCCAAAAGACGATTTTCCAGAAATTCCGGTCTTTGAATCAGAGAAGACCCTCACCCTCTCACAGTCACTGTTGAACGACATGATTCAGAAAACAACATTTGCCGTCTCGCATAATGAATCTCGTTTTGCCATATGTGGTGTATGTGTGGAATTCACTGAATCAACCATGACGTTTTCAGCGACGGATGGCGCGAAACTCAGCACCATTTCCCGAACGCTGAAAATACCCTTTCAAGACCCTCACTCGCTGATTATCCCACTGAAAGCTATCACCGAGCTGAGGAAACTCTGTACCGATGACGATGCAATGACGCTTTCCTGGAATGTGGGACAAATTGAATTCGCCACGGAAACCACACACTTGGTCTCCCGGTTGATTGATGCACAGTTCCCGAACTACAAACAAATCATCCCGGAAACAAGTACTGCGCCGATACTCATCGATACGGAATCCCTGTCTCGTGCTCTGCGGCGCGTGATGCTGCTGGCCCCGGATTCACGGTTGGTCAAATTTGCATTGAGTGGACAGACATTGACACTGTCCACTGTAGACCCAAATTTGGGAGAAGCAACTGAGACGATAGAGGTGGGATATGATGGTGAGGAATTGGAAATCGGTTTCAATGGCCAGTTCGTTCAAGATGTGTTGGTTGTGGCTTCCGGTGAAAGGGTGTCACTACATCTGACTGATGCGCTGTCACCAGGGCTGTGGACGTCGGCTGAGGATAACGGGTGGCAAGCCGTGGTGATGCCGATGCATTTATAATATGATCCCCAAACGTAAGGGAACTTTTTTTAATCATTATCATGCAAGGAGAACATGATGGGCACTTCAACAGATGGGCAAATTTGTTTCGGCATACAGTTTGAGGAGGACTATCGGTTTCCGTGGAATTCTGATAACGCCGATATTGATAACTGGTGGCTATACAAAATTTGTGGTTATACGAATCCATTCGAATTATACGATGAAGAGGGGGAATGGCTGAATGGTATCAAGCCGTCACAAGGACAAATTAAGGAGTATTATGATCCACAACGGGAATTTGAAAAAGAGCATCCTCTCCCGGTAGAATTGATCAACTATTGCAGTGGTGACTATCCTGATTATATTGTAGCAATTCCTCGAACCTGCATGACAAGCAGTCGTGGATTTCCGAAAGCGTTCAACCCGAAAGATTTTGTGATCACTGAGGAAGAGGCTACTGCATTAGTCGCATTTTGTCAAGAACATTGTCAGCCGTATGATGAAGATTATGATCCTCCTGATTTTACGCCACACTGGTATCTATCGAGTTATTGGGGATAATTGAATATGCTATCCACTGAAATTCTCCTCGTCACTGGTCTCCCGCGTTCCGGAACATCACTTATGATGCAGATGCTCCACGCTGGTGGGATGCCGGTATTCCGGGAGACCGATTCCTGGTCTTACGAAACGGAACTCATTACGAAACTCCCGGACGATAGTGCATGGCTCCAGGAGTGCTATGGAAAAGCCGTAAAACTCCTCGACCCGCACAGATGGACACCACCACAGGGCTTGCCATATCGAATTATCTGGATGACTCGCATTTGGCAGGAGCAAGCGAAATCCCAGGTCAAGTTTTTGAAAGCACTTGGTAAACCGATCAGCAAAAAAGATGTTCCGTATTTTCGGAAAATGATTAAGCAAGATACAGGAACCTGCCTGCTTTTACTGAAACAATATCACTGTCCGTTTCTCCGGGTTCAGTTTGAATCGCTCCTCAAACATCCGACGCTGATCGCTGAAAAGGTCTCCGCATTCTGTGGCGGGTTGGACGTGGGAAAAATGGTCTCATGCGTGAAAAAGCGTTCGGTGCGGTGTTTGCCAGGGATGATGGAGATGGAAGAAAGACCTTAGTTGAAGCGTGAATTCCAACCCTGCCACAGAACCCCGTCAACCTTTGTCCTTGACTCCCGTCAACCTTTGTCCTTGACTCCCGTCAACCTTTGGCATACCCTGTGCATGGTTTTCCCATAGGAGGACATGTCGATGAATACAAAAAAAGTCTTATCCCTGCTCCATCAGGTAGAATCCCTGACAGAAGAGGAACAAACGTATTTCTTTACCCGCAGCCAGTTCCCGGTGTACATTATCCGAAAAGGATTCTACACTGCTCAGGATATTGCGAGCAAGGGTGGCTATACCAATCACAAAAGTATTTTGCAGATGGCAAGTCCCAACAGATACGGCGAGTGGGACACCGTCAAGATCAGTAAGGGTATTCGTATTTTTGGCAAGCGTGCGGCGCGGCAGCACCTGGCACGTCGGGTCAGGTCACACCGCCGTCATGAGAAACTATGAAAATTTCTGCACGTTGCTATGCAAAAAATTGCAACCCTGGACAAGCTACCAAATTCGGCGTTTCCAGGACTTGAGAAAAAGGAAAGTTGAAATAAGGTAACAATCTTTGGTACATTGAATAGTGGACCAAGACAGACAAGAACAGAGTTGAGAAAAGGGTTCCACTGACTTTGCTCTCTATTCAGGGGATTGGAAAAATATTTGTTTTTTTGACCGGTGTGTCAATGTTTGGCATAGTTGTTGCAATAGAATAAAGTATGAAAACACAAATTATCAATGGAAAAACGCACGACGAAGATGAATTCACGCTTGTCGGAAAACGTGAACTCTTTGATCAGCTCAATGAGATTACTGAATATCCTGACTCAGATTATAGCTTTCAAATGCAAATCGGCAATCAAATCATTTTAAGCGAAAATATCCCTGAAGAAATGTTGAGAAAAGATAAATGGGGAGACCCAGTGGTGAAGGGTGAAAGAGATAAGGATGTGAAATTTGTACTCTTTTATAACCCCTCAGAATTTTTAGCCTACGTTAAAGATGAGAAAGCATTACAGGCATATGGCGGACAATTTCTTCACGATTGGCGATGGGAGGAATTATGAAAACCATCACAAAATCTCAATACATCCGCACCTGCACTCGTTATCGCACGTTACTGCGCAAAAAGCCACGCAGCCCAAAGCGCCGAGTGCTGCTCGGCATCATTTATGCGTGTCTTATTCACGGATTGTGGCGAGGACACCAGTGGGCGTATGACGCCGTCCAGGAATGGCGGATGAGGGAGGTAATAGAAAATGTATAAACAACAAGACATCAATTTCTCAACATATCGAAAAGGTTCTAAACCTTTTGGCAGAATAATCGATTACTGCCCAAAATGTGGGGAAAAAGGGCAAAAAACCACATTTCGTAATCGGAAAACCCATGACGTTGAAGAAACGGTATATGACCATAAAGGATATGTTGCCGTATTGAATGGCATCGGGGGACTGACTATTACTGAGTGGTGCATAATAAAAGAGAAAGATAACGGAGGTGAGAAATCATGACCGGCACAGAAGAATCTATGTGGACAAGTGTACTGGGATGGCAAGATAGTAAAGTGATCCAAAATCCTGGATTTCCATCTCAGATGGGATGGAAACGATTTGTCCCTGACCATTTTCAACAGCACTGGGAAGAGATTCCCTTTGAAGTTCAAATTGGAATCTATATCACTGCGTGCTATGCGTCGGTACAATTCCCATTGTATAAGTATGAGGAAACACCATGACCAAAAGGGAACAACAAAAAATCCGAGAACAGAATGAAGCATTAAATCGGTGGATGAATCGTTACCTGGGAGAAAAAGAACAAGCAATCCTGACAACACTCCCAAGCCATTGTTCATGGAACCCATCTATCAAGGTTGATGCTCCACAGGGACTGTATAAGGTGCACTATTGGACGCACCGGGGTAAGCATTTCGCTGTATGTTATTCTCAATTAAAAAGTGTAATGGATGAACTTATGCGGCGATGGCAAGCCCGTATGGTTGCCAGGGCATATGATAACACTGGAAACGAGGTCGGCGCTGTTTGGAAGAAGGACGGAAAATTAACCTGGTACTGCGAAACGGAGAAGCAGTCATGAATACTAAAACGATCAAAGAATTCCCGCAATATGCCGACATTCCACCAGTCGGTGATTTCACCTGTCCGGATCCCGACTGTGAGGAGTCACAGTACAGTGGCCCGTGTACCAATAAACATCTTATTGGCTGGTGTCACGATGGATTCGGCTATTATGGCATCTTTGAGTGTCAAGGATGTTTCACGAAATATCGGCACCATCTGTTTCATCCACCGCAAGATAAGTCGAAATTTTTCGCAGCATACAACAGACAACTCGACCGTGAAACCTTCTCTCCCTACCCTTTGACCAGGGGGAAAAAAATGACTTTGTGGTAAAACACTTTTTACCCACACAAAGATTCACACCTCACTAACTCCTGTCTTTTTCCCACATTAGAGAAACTTCTCCTTTTCTCTGCTTTTTCCTTGACATTGGAAGCTTGCTCAATATACCATCTTCTTGTCTTTGTCTTGTAGATAAAAGACGCTCGGTAGGCTCAGAAAAAAGGAATGCCGACTCGCGGCAAACGAAGTCGGCATAAGTGCAAAAGAATGATGGATGAGATTGACGATACACTGTTAAGGAAACCAATATGTATAAGTTTATAGTAATGATTCTTGGGATTCCTGTCAAGTTTTATTGCTCTAAATTTCCTATCTTATGGGAAATAAACACGGATTGCCGAATAGTTTTCAACATCCCAATTTTTATATTGACCAGCTTGATCAATATCTCACATCCGAAGAAAGCCGTGTCTTAACCAAAGCGATCCGAGAAATTCTTGGTTGGCATAATACCATCGGGTCCCGAACGGCACGCATTGCCCTCTCGGTCTTTCTTGAAGGAAAATTTGATACGAAAACCGGAAAACAACTTTGTGGAGGAGTAAATTTGAGTCGCAAAGCAATTATTGCTGCTCTTGATACACTGCATAAATATAAAATTTTACAAAAAGTTGGGCCAAAGACCCATCCAAACGGTCAGGCATATAAACTAAACATCAATACGGATTGCATTGATGAGGATGGGTTAAAACAACGACGACAACGTATGAAAACCAGGAATACAAAGCAAACACGATATGCCCGCCAAACAAAACAAAATCATCAAGCTCAGGTTGTTGAACAACACGAGCTCACAGCTAGGGTTGTTGAACAACCTGAGCTTAAAAAAGCTAGGGTTGTTCAACAACACGAGTACTCAGGTTGTTCAACAACACGAGCTCGACAAAAAGCTAGGGTTGTTGAACAGACCGAAGGAAATAAAATAAGAAGAAAGAAAAAGAAAGAGAAAGAGAGAGAAGAGAAGAAAAATCCCTCCCTCGCTCTTTTTTCTCAATTTTTTCCGGACGTGGAACTCAACAGTATCCAACAGGAAACAATTCAATCCACAATACAGGACTTATCGAAATGGAAAGCAACCTGTACGCGCTTTGCGTTACAGAACTATCGTGCCGATAAAATTGAAAATCTTCTTGATTACTATCTCAATCATGCAGGCGGCAATGGTAATGGTTCTGGTTCGGTTGAGTCGTTGACCTGGCTGCTGTCGTTGCCGAAACCGGAACAGGAACAGATTGAACAGCGGATCACTGCCCAATTTGCGGTGGTGCTTGAACCGTTATCCTTGGAGAAACGCCGGAAACACCAAACGTTTCAGCAAGCGTTGACCGGGGAATATGAAGAACGACAGAAGGTTTGCTAATATGGGGGATATTGGGTATTTTATCGGGATGCTTATTGTCATTATCGGATATCTTTTGATACAAGCATATAGGGCATGGAGGGACGGGTTATGGTGAGCACTATTTTTCGTTTTGGCATGTATGTATCAGGCTTCGCACTTCGGCGCGAGAATCGTGGATTGCGGGTCGCAAAGGAGATCTGATATGGAGGAGATAGGATATTTTATCGGAATGTGTATTGTTGTCATCGGATATCGGATGCTGGAGTTCGTACTCCGGCGCGAGAAACGTCGGTTGCGGGCCGCATTAGATGAAAAAAAGAACGAGATTGACGAACTGAAAGCCACGATAGACCGGCAGTGTTCGCAGCTTCAAGCGCTGCAGGTACTGGTGGACATTGTGGACAAGAAAGAAATATGAAACAAACTGTGAGGATCGTGAGTATTATGTTGTGTTTGATGATCATGGGAACTGGGGTTCAGGCCGAGAATATAACTGATATGGGAACGGGAACACGTGAGTTATCCAGACAAGATGCACATGAGAAGATGCTTTATACTATATGTCGCGTCAATAGCGGCGGTTCCGGGACAGTCCTTTATAGTGCCCTGAATGAAGTGACGTATTCAACCTATGTGCTGACGAACTACCATGTAATTGAGAGTAAAATCACGTATAATCAAGAATGGGACCCGATGTTGCAGGAAGAAGTATTACGTGAACGACGCGATACTGTGTATGTAGAAGTTTTTCAATATAAGCAGTTTTCTATTGATATTGGAACATTTAAAATTGCTGCGGATATTGTGGCATATTGGAAGGAGGGTGATTTGGCATTGTTGAAGTTGACCTCCGAGACAGAGGTAGAGTATGTCGTCTCTCTGTTTCCAAGAGACAAAGAGTATTATATCTTTGACCAGACAATTGCAGTTGGGTGTTCTTTGGCTTTTCCGCCCTTGCCGACCTATGGTATTCTTACGCGTCGGAACTACCGAATAAATGCTTTGCCCTATGATATGAGCGAATCTCAGATAATTTATGGCAATTCCGGCGGTGGGATGTTTTTAGCACAAACCGGAGAACTCATCGGAGTGCCAGCGAGGGTTGTGGCAACAAATTGGGGAAAACTTCCAATCACACATATGGGTCTCTTTATTCCGATAGCGCGGGTGTATGAGTGGCTCGAACGTGAACATTTTGAATTTATCTATGATGCCACAAAAACAGAACAGGAGTGTCTGGATCTGCGCGAGGCAGAATTACAGAAGAAGCGGGACCAGAAATAAATGTACTGTATTGACGGTCTTCATTTAAGTAGTTGGGCACAGGTCGAGGCGTATTGGCAAGCGCACTATCCTCGTCAAGCCGGGTCGGAGGTCATGAATCCGAAATGCGGTCATCAGTTGGTGAGCGTCGAGGGTCTTCCATGTTCGAAAGAGGAGACCTGTTCATACACGAAGTTAACGCAGGACATTGTGTCAGAGTATTTTGTGGCGAAACGCGCTGGAGGGTGTTGCGGGAGTTGAAAGGTAATCGTCAAATCAAACATCCGACAATACGGATGACGAAGGAACAGCATGTCCTATTCCTGCAACTCTATCCGACGGTCACGGATATTCAGGACCTGCTCGATGCCTTCCCGTCATTTTCCCAGAAGCAGCTGACCTTGTACGCCACAAGGTGCAAGCCGAGAATTCGGTTGACCAAAGTCGCACGGTCATCATGCCATTTTCAGGATGCGTGGGCAGGTGAGATGTTGCCAAAAGGGCCGGCGGGCAAAGCATGGCATCGCGTGATGTTGCGGTTGTATACGCGAGTGTGTTGTCGGTGTCGTGTGCGCTATATCAAGTCTTATATGGTGTATGTTGAGAAGCGGTGGTATTGTGGAGTATGTGCGGAAAAGAAAGGAAAGCTTGACACAATGATCAAGAATACTGTACATGAGGAGCATGGCACGATGGGGTGAGGCGAAGGAAATTCTTGATAACTTAGCGAATCAACGGAGAGCAATTGAGATCCTGCAAACGCATGGAGAGGCTCAATATGTGTATATGACCCTGGGGGTTTCTCGGAGTTCATGGCAACGATATTTAAAAGAAAACGGGAGTTTTAAACAGAACTGTTTGTTGGCGAAACAGATGCATAATGCCTATCATTATCTTATGGCAAAGATCCTGAAAATACAAGTAAAAGCAGCGGATAGTCTTGAGGTTCTTGTCGAGTCGGGAAGTGCCAAAGAATCAACAATAGTGAAACTTGCATTATGGCAAAAACAGCAAAAAAAGTGAATCATGCGGAACATGAAAAGGTTGAAAAAATCTGAGAAGTCCACTGGTTTAGCTCTTGCAAGCGAACTCCTTGAACAAAAGATTCAGGATTACGCATCAGGACTCTGTGATTTGAGTACGCAAGATCTGCTCAAGATTCATGAAGCGTTGTCGAGAGATCGTCCGACAGGTGAATTCATTTTTATGACCCTGGTGAATCTATTGGAGTATCTGGATACCGTGTATCAAGCGGATAGTGACGTGAAACAGGAAATAGAATCCTTTGTGTATGCATTCAAATCATATATTCGGGCAGAATTGAGTCAGTCAACACGGACGAGAGCAGAGGCTGATAAGATACTCTAATCCTGGTATGGGTTTTGCAATAATAACCTCCTAAAATGGAGGTGGAACCATGCTCACAGAGACGTTAATGTTGAACCGAACTCACCGGCCGAGGAAACACGCTCGGCGATATGTGGCGAACTATGCCAGGCGTACCCGTCACGCAATAGAATGGCGACAGGGAACCCGGTTGAATCAATTGATCGCCCGGTTGCTGTTGCTGGAGAATTGCGTGGTCAACTGAGGGGCTATATCATAACAAATCATTAAAGTAAACAACTAATGTTGGAAGGACATAAAGAGCCAGAGGGTTAAACATGAGGGATACTATAGAAGAAACACTATCTGAAAAACTAGTATTTTGGTTGCTCGTATGCGGCATTAAGCTTCTTGGGAAGAAACAATATCTTGTGTATTCTAATGCATGTATTGTGACAATGCATCGTTTTAGAAACTTATGTGTTTTAGATAAAATAGCTGTTGTTCTCTATGATAATGATAGAATTGTACAAAGGGAACGAGTTATGCTCGACATGGAAGAAATCACATCCCAGGATAAAATGTTTGCATTACGAGCCATAGGGATTACGAACGATAGTGCGCAAGAGAAAGCGGCGTTGTAGATTCGAGGAGGAGATTAGTATGGCAGCGAAAGGTGGTTCCTGGAGTGGTGGCGGTGGTGCGGGCACGTTTACGAGTGCAAAGGGGATGGAGACTGTGAGTGAGGGTGGTGGAATGATTGGGG
>Ga0209976_10002079_pt1 | contig 11526 bp, 11 predicted proteins | sample SumtaG_FD_182806 | JGI IMG/M metagenome (GOLD analysis project Ga0209976, IMG submission 182806) | Deep subsurface microbial communities from Indian Ocean to uncover new lineages of life (NeLLi) - Sumatra_00157 metaG (SPAdes) (version 2) | ecosystem: Environmental > Aquatic > Marine > Oceanic >... | reverse complement strand
GCTCTTTTTACCTTGCTTGTTAGCTATGGCAATTTTTTGGATTAAGGCTGGGATAACATGCGATCTTTTTTGGTCAAAGTTATCTCCTGGGCCATAGAGATTTACTAGCAGTAGATAAATGGCGTTAAAATCATATTGTTGACGATAAGCTTGAGCCTGAACCAAAAGCATTTTTTTAGCAAGACCATATGGAGCATTGGTCTCCTCAGGGTAGCCGTCCCACAAATTTTTCTCTTTAAAAGGCACAGGGGTAATTTTGGGGTAGGCGCAGACACTGCCAATGGCAACAAATTTTTCTACATCTGCTAGCCTTGAAACCTCCATCATTTGTATACCCATAATTAAATTTTCATAGAAAAGTTTTCCAGGATTCTCTCGGTTGAAACCGATACCGCCCACTTTAGCGGCCAAATGAATAACAATGTCTTGGTCAATAACTGCTTTCTGGCAATTTTCCCGCCTAGTTAAATCTAATTCTTTTGAGGTTGGCAAAAAAAGGTTTTCCTTTTTAACGCCTCTTTTTTTAATCAAATTATCAACTAAATGTTGGCCTAGGAAACCGTGGCCTCCAGTGATCAAGATCTTTTTATTTTTTAGGTTTATCATTTTATTTTTTATAATAAGAATCTAAGTGTTATTATAATCGATTCTATCTTTTTTCTAATACCACGTAGCATCTAAATGCTAACAATCCTCTAAGAGGATAGAGTAATTTCTCAATAATCCTAGCTACAGATAAAAGACAATCTGGTATAAGTTGATTATTCTCAAATCCCCCAGATAGCGGATAGAGTAAAAAACTGAATTTTTCTTTTTTAACTAGGGTGAATTTATTACTAAATGAATGATTAAATTTATCGACTTGTTTAAAAAAGAATAGGAACGGAATGGCCTGGTTGGCAGACCAAGGTGCCTTTTTACTGCCAGGGGAATATTTCTTAGAAAAGTAATCTATATCGAAATTGAATGGTTCGGGATGAAAAATTCTATAGACAAGCATTGAAAAGAAACTGGGAAATGGCTCGATCATGATTAATCGCCCTTTTTTCTTTAGAACACGATAGGCTTCATTTAAAAAAACAGCTGGGTCGCGTAAATGATGGAATAAATCAATCATGGCAATATTGGATAATGAATTATTAGAAAGAGGAATATTATGGGCATCAAAACACATATCTAGCCAATCACAACAAACAACATCTGATGAAATTATATCGGGCTTAAAAACCTTAAAATTACCAATGCCAGAACCTAACTCTAAAGTCTTGCCTCTTTTTAAGTCCTTAATAATTTTTTTATACCAATCTGAATAGATGGTTCTAAGGATTCTTTTTCTTTGCCAAATTTTTCTATATTTTTTAAGCCTTAAGTAATTTTTGTCTTTAGTGGTCGGTTTAACTTTCATATCTTTCGTCCAGTGATAATAAGTGACCCAGCAACTTCCTTTATTAACGGAGTTTCTTCAAGTAATCTGGAAACTAGATTAATGATATCGATAAGAAAAGATGGTGTCAGTGGATGAAGAAAATCAAAAGGTTCTATCTTAACATTTCTAAAACCGGCTTGAATTAACTTTCTCTTAAGAGACCATTTAATAAAGGCTGTTTCGTCGGGAGAATTATTGGCTAGTTTTCTAACTATGGGGATGTTTCGTTCCATGGCGATTTGTGGATTAAGCATGTTCGGTTCTATGAATATAAATTCTCCTGCCTTTTTTAATAAACGATAAATCTCTTCTATCACGAGATCTACATCTAAATGATGAAGAATAGAGTTGCCGACAATATAGTCAAAATAGCTGTCTTTAAATGTTGTTTGATGGGCGTCCTCTAATTTAAATTTAACATTCTTGGAATGAATTCTTTTTTTGGCTTTGAATAAAAGATTATTGGAGATATCTATGGCGTAAATTTTGTTTCTGGTCTTGGCAATTTCTCTAGTAAGAAGGCCTGTGCCGCAACCAAGTTCTAAGATTATTTTCCCTTCGTTTCCAATGAACCTTTTAAAGATATCACATCTTCTTTTCAATCTAATTTTTCCTGCTGCTGTTGACCAATTCCATACTTGTTCTCCTTTTTTTGCAATTAAATTACCGTGACCAATCTCATTAAGTAAGCTTTTGTTCTTTTTATCGACTGGCTTATACATACTCAGACAAATTTTATCTTTCTTAAAGAAAATAAAGTCATTTTTAAGAGCAACCAACCATGTTTAAATCTTGATATGTTGGTTTCTCCATACTTTCTAGCTTTATATTTTATAGGAATTTCGATAAATTTAAGATTTAATTTGGCTGAGCCAAAAATTAAATCAAAGTCTCCAAAAGGATCAAAATCGCCAAAATAGCCTTGATTAGCAACTATTTTCCTATAGTTTTTTAGACTAATAGCTTTGGTGCCACACAGGGTATCTTTTATTTTTTGGCTTAACATCCATGAAAAAGCTATTGAGAAAAATTTATTACCCAGAATATTTAAAGTTCTCATTGCCTGCTTTTCCATCGGATAGACTAATCTTGAACCATTAATAAACTCACCTTTTCCGGAAGCAATAGCAAAATAAAATTTCAGTAATTCTTCAGGAGCAACAGTTAGATCAGCATCAAGAATCATTAAAATATCTCCTTGGGCTACGGCAAAACCTTTTTTAACCGCATCACCCTTGCCAACACCATCCTGTTTTGTATATTTAATATCAAGACTTTTATATTTTTTAGTTACTCTTTTGATTTCTTGATAAGTGCCGTCTTTCGAATGGCCTTCAACGAATATTATTTCAGTATGTTGGCCCATTTTGGGAAGCCTTTTAACTGCATTTTCAATATTGCCTTTTTCGTTTCTGGCTGGAATGACAACACTGACTGTCAATTGTTTGTCTTTTTTTATTATGATTGGCCGGGCGATAATATAATTAATAAGACAGAGTTTGTTAACTATAGGTAAGTTGCCAATATATCTATTGATAAGGTTAGAGACAACCGGAAGGTAGATTGGAAATAAGAATCTTTTTCCGGTTTTAATTATTTCAAAACCCTCAAGGGCTAAAAGATTATAAATATCATCGCTGCTCAGCCAATTACTTTGTTTTTGCTTCTTTCTTAAACCAAGCTTTTCTGCAAGCATCAATAACGGTGACCAGAAAAAATTATAATAATTCAAAATAATTCTTGATTCTGGGGTAACCAAACTTCTTAGCTGATGAATAACTTTTTGAATATCATCTAGTTGATTGAGTGAATCTGGGAGGATAAGGTATTCAAACTTTTCTTTTAAATTAAGATTTTGATTATTAAATAAATCAACGCAGACTCCTTTTCTCGGTTTAAGTTTTTTTAAGATTGAGTAATTCTTGTTCCTGATCTCAAGCAAGTGGCAGTTCGCAGGAATATTGAACTGATAAAAACTAAGTAAATTTTGATAATAATATTGCTTGTTTTTCATTTTTCTTTATTTTTATACCATACTACCTGATAACTTTGTGCAATGTGTTCCAAAAGAATTTTTTTGTTGGGAGGAATAATAAAAGAAAAGGTTTTTTTAATTCTTTGGTGGTAATACTTATATTGTTGACCTTTTTTCATCTTCTGAGTTCTATATTATAGCCTATGTTTTTCGTTTCCTAATTAATGAGGCCGGAACGCCGCCGGGCGTAAATAATGATTGGATAAAAAGTATCTGTTTTTAAACAGAAATGAGTAATTAATTTATTTAATTTAAAAAATTTAATAAGAGATAATAAGGGTAGTAGTCTTTGGGTGCGACCAAAAGCCATGAAGTTGGCCTTAATCATTCTTTGCTTGAATTTTTCTTCCCCTAAAGAAATTAACTTGAAACCTTTTTGGGTTAAAATTTTCTTGATCATTTTAGGAGTAATAAATTGGAGGGTGTCAATAAAACTAGGGTCTTTGCCTAATAGCTTGACATAAATCTTAGCTGTTTTCTTATTTAACCAAGGCAGCCAGGGGACGCCATAATGACCTTCCCAGAATGAGTGATAATTAGGAATAATAAAATAGATTTGGCCGTCTTTCTTAAGATGTTGATGGCATTGTTGAAATACTTTTTTAGGAGTTTGGGTATGTTCGATGACTTGGAAGGAAACAATCAGATCAAATTTGGTTTTAGAATGAAAAGATTCTCCTGCTATGTTTTTAATTTTAGAAGCTTTGATTTTATTAGCTTTTAATAAAGCTTGGGCGGCAGCAAAGGAACACTTGTCTGGCTCAATGCCATAAGCATCGATGCCATTTTTGTTTAAAAATGCGACTAAATAACCAGCGCCACAACCTAGATCCAGAACTTTTATATTCTTTTTGTTTTTTAATATTCGTTTAATAGCTCTTATTCTTCTGATAGCTAATGATTTGTCTAATTGTACCTTAATGCCAACTTCAGAGCTGGCTAAAGATTGGTAAGACTTTTCTACAGAGATTTTTAATAAATCTCGGCATTTTTGAGGAATGACGACCTGGCGAAAATTACTTCCCATGCCAACCTTTGATTTTAATACCGACTTCGCTTTTACCTAAATATATTTTGAGATGAGGGTATTGGGAAAGATATTTAATGACTGCCTTAATAATTCTGATGTCAGTATTGACTCCTTGCTTGATATATTGCTTAACGTCACTGACCAGATTAGGTTTGATAAAAACAGATTTAACCTTCTTAAGTTTTTTAGGCATGGAGAAATATTCAAAACCTTGCTTAATTACTTGATCGAGTTGACTGGCTTTAAATTTTTTAATTAAGACTTGATTCATATTTTGAGTTGGGTTTGAGTGTATAAATATTTACCACTACCAGAAGCTGGAATGTGTTTGACAAGCCTAAATTCTACCTGACAATTTCTGCCCATGACCAGTTTGATTTTGTTCTTAATGTCATTTAAATCTTTTTTATTAGGCGGCTTAAGTTTGACAATCAAGCATTGAACCCGATTGTAGTCCTTTTGAATGACTTTAAACTTTTTCACCCAGGGGCGAAAGTAAAAGAGATGAGTGAAATATTCACCGTGAATAATAGTCTTGTCTTTACGGATAAAATGATCGGTGATTCTGCCAGTAATTTTTTTGATAAGCTTAAAGCCTCTTTTGCAAGCGCAGTGCCTTTGCCTGCCATAAACTCCCATGTCACCGATTTGGTAGCGAATCAGTGGCATGCTGTAGTTAGTTAAAGAGGTAATGTATATTTGACCAGTTTCTCCGGCTTTAACAGGTTTTAAATTTTTATCCAAGATTTCCAGATAATGGCTATGTTCAAAAACATGGAGGCTTTTTTGCTGAGGGCACTCACAGGCAATATCGCCGACTTCCCTGGAGCCGTATTGGTCATAGACTTTTGTTTTGAGGATTTTTTGGATATATTTTCTCACTTTATTATCTAATACTCCGGCGGTAGTGATAATGGCATTAGGCGGGAAAACAGAAAGATTGTCTCTCTCTATAAATCTGGCAAACTGATAGATAGAGTCAATATAGGTCCAGACATTGACAGGTTTAAATTGATTCCAAAGCTGAACATATCGCCTGATTATTTGAGGAGACAAGCGAAAACTATTGAGAAATTTACGATTATAAAGCCAGTTCTGAAGAGTGTTTTTCAGGCCAATGGTGCCTTTAAAAATATCTTGCTCAGAACCCCAAAGTTTAATTTCTTTTTCACCGACATCTTTACCGAGCATGTGATGATAAAATAACTTGTTGGCAATATTCCATTCCTGATAGGCCTTATCTTGTAAAAATTTAACTGGCTCTCCGATTGAACCACCAGAACTATTCAAATAGGTTTTTCTTTTTTGGATATCGCGGCTTTTAAGATTGGAAAATTCTTTTCTAAGAATCTCTTTATTGAGAATGGGAATTCTACTCCATTTATCCAGATGGATATTACCTTGAGCATCAACGACGCCGGCCTGAGATAAAATCTTTTGATAATAAGGAACATTTCGCTGGGCGTGAAGAAGAAGTTTCTTTAATTTTCGTTGTTGATAAGCTTTAATTTTTTTCTTAGACCACCATTGGATTTTTTTAATTTCCTGAAAATGGCTGGGAATTTTTGAACCAGAAAGGTTTAATAAGCTGAGAATGACAGGTTGGCGCCAGTTCATTTGATTCTCCTGAGACTAATGGTTAAACCGCGAGTAGTTAAATCTTTAGCTGAATATTTTTGAAAAGAAGGATGAAGTTTATTTTCGATCGATTTGATATTTATTTGACTCATTTTTTGGCTGCGATAAATAACCTTAAAGCCATTCTGACTAAAAAGAGATAAATAGTCAGAGGTTCTGAGGCGATTGGTATAAAAAGGGCCCTGGTTAGTTAAGTTTATCCACTCTTTATCAGAATAATGGTAAAAATCAAAAGGTTTATTGAGGTTGAAGTGATCGCGGAGATCGATTTGGTGAAGCATGTAGCCGCCTGGTTTAAGCAAAGTCCTCATATTTTTAATGGCTTGGTTGACTTTATCTTTAGGAAGATGTTCAAAAACAGCGTTGGAGATGATTAAATCGTACTTGGTTTTAATATTCAACTGATCGGTGGTAATGTCTAAAACCTGGAAGTTTAATTTATCGGTTAAAGATTTAATTTTATGGTTTTGGAAGCTAACGTATTTATTTAAAATTTTCTGATGATATGTTTTTTCGATTAATTTGATTAAGCTAAGTTCAGCATTAATGGCCCGTTGAGACATATTGGCGGACCTGATTTTATCGCTAGCAGTATAGATTTTAGCACCAAGAAGAATAAAGATATATCCCCAACCAAAGGAGCTGCCCGAGCCAATCTCTAAAATATGTTTGTTTTTGTAGGTTAATTTAGCTTTTTTAATCTTCTTAGAAAAATCGTCTTGGAAAGATTTAAGATAGTATTCGGGAGAGTTAACCCAGAGATGGCCATAAAGATAGTCAAAGGGCAGGCGCGAGAGTAACCAGAGAAAAGGTTTTTTTAGTGGAGTTAAGTAAATAAGATCGAGGAAGAAATTGATTATTTTTCTGATGGTTTTAACATTAATAAAAATCATGCCAAAGATTCCTAATTAAAAGGAAAACCTCATTATTCAATGATTTTTTTAATCAGGTAGAAGTGTTTGTTTTCGCGGGTTTGAATAATCATACTGGCTAGAATGCCGAAAATAAAAAACTGAATCCCCATAAGAAGTAAGAAAAAGCCGACTAAGGGCCAGATTTTATCGGCCAAAGGATATGCCCAAAAATATCTAGCCAGAGCTAGAAAGGTTAGAAATACAGAACCAAAGGTGATCAAAACTAAGCCACCAGAGCCAAAAATGTGCATGGGTCGACTAGCATATTTACGCCAAAACCAAATATTGATCATGTCGGAAAAACCATTAAGGATACGTTGCCAGGGGTATTTGGTTTGACCATGTTGGCGGGGACGGTGATTGACTTTAATCTCGGTAATGGCAAAGCCTCGCCATTTGAGGAGAGCAGGAATCATGCGGTGCATTTCGCCATAGAGATGTAAATCATCAAAGCAGTCTTTTTTGTATGCCCTAAGAGTACAGCCAGAATCATGAATGCCAGGATTGGCTAAAAACCGACCTAAGATAGCAGCTCCTTGGGAGATGAATTTTTTGGAAAAACTATCTTGCCTTTGCCAACGCCAACCACAAACACAATCATAATTACCCTTGGTTAAAACGCTCAACATAGGTTTAATATCTTTGGGGTCGTTTTGACCATCAGCATCTAAAGTAACCAAGATTTTCCCTTGAGAGTGTTTAATACCAGCATCTAGAGCAGCTGATTGACCAAAGTTACGCCTCAACTGAATCAGTTTGAGATGAGGATATTTTTTCCGGAGTTTAGATAAAACATTCAGAGTGTCGTCGGTAGAGCCATCGTCAATAATAATTACTTCGTAGGACTTTTTGATTGATTTCATCACTTGAGTGATTTCTTTAATCAAGGAGGTTAAATTTTGGGCCTCGTTGTAGCTAGCGGCAATAACAGAAATTATTGGTTTCATGATAAGATTTTACCATGAAGGGGAAATTTAAGAAAATTGCTTTTAAGAGGTGGTGGTTGGTTCTGGCTTTGCTGGTTGGGTTGGTGTTTGGGTTTTACCACTGGGTCATTCCGAGTTTATGGGGAATTGATAATTATTCTGCTTTAAGCCTGAATCAGCAGAGCCCCTCATTTGCGGTCGATGAAACGATTTTTTACGGTTCGAAAGTGCAAGAAATTTTAGATGGCCATTGGCAGTTGGGTGATGTGATGATTTGGGAGTATAAAGATAAAGCCTCACCTTTTATAGGCGAATGGTTGGTGACAGTGATAATGGCAGGGTTAAGCGAGATTGGCGGTGGAGTGAATCAGGGATTTATGTTAGCTGATTTTATCTGGCCGGCGATTGCTTTTTTGATATTGACTAGTTTAATTTATAGCTTGACTAAGAGAGAAGATTTAGCAGCAATAGGAGCATTGATGGTAATGTTTTTGGCTAATTATCTAAGCTACTTTCCTTATTTGCCTTCAGTAGCCAGGTTGATGTATCGGGCTATTTTCCGGGGGACTTATTCACCGCTTATTCGAAGCTTCCATCCGCAAATCAGTTTGAGCTTTTTTGTGGGTTGGATGTTAGTTTTATGGTTAATGGTTAAGACTAAACAAGGCGAAAAATATTGGTGGTTGGTGGGAATAGGACTGGCTGGTTTGGTTTATAGTCACTTTTTTTACTGGACTTTTGCCTTAGCCTTTTTAGGGCTGTATTTTTTCAGATATCAAAAGAGAGTAGCTAAAGCTTTGGGATTAGCTGGTGTATTAACTCTCCCCTATTGGTTAAGACTTTACCAATTTAAACAATCAGCTTTAAGTGAAGATTTTTTGGCCAAAGTTAATTATCAGCCAGGTTTAGGCTGGAAAACTTTAGGACTATTAATTTTAGGATTTTTAGTTAGCCTACTAGTGGTCAAAAAGAAAAACTTATCAAATTTTTGGCAACGGTTTTATTTAACCGGCCTAATTTTGATTGGAGTATCGGCGATGATCAAACTTGGCTTGGATGATCCGATTGGTCATTGGTTGATCAGAGTGATTTATCCAATGACAGTGGTATTGGTAATGGTGATAGTAGCTGAAAGAGTAAAAAAACTACCTGAATGGTTGAGTATATTGCTGGTTTTGATATTGATGGGTTATCAGGCACGAGTTCACTGGCAGTATTTTAAGCACCAAGCTCGGGCTTTTCAGATAGAACCTGAAAGACTGGAGTTGTTCGAGTGGCTGAACCATAATACTGAAAAGGACAGCGTGGTGATAACTAGTAGCTTAAAAGATAATCTATATTTACCGGTTTATACTCACAATAATGTTTTTATTCCTCGAGCCCAATTAAGTTTAGCGCCAACCGGTGAGGCCTTGGAAAGATTTTTGACGGTAAATAAATTAGCTGGAACTTCTGAGGAGGAGCTAAGGCGGATGTTTCTGGAAAATAAAGATTTAAAAGCAAAGAAAAGATTTGAGTTTGATAATTGCGCTGGAGTTTATCTGTATTTCCGGCAGTATGCTGGCAGTGATTATTACAATTGTTCTGTGCCTGAGGAGAAGTTGGATCAAATCTTAGCTGAGTATGATGAAGTTGAGCCTAGTTTAAGTAAATGGCGGGCTGATTATTGGCTAACCCAGAGTGACAAACAAATATTTGCAAACTGGCCTTTGGTTTGGGAAAATAAAAAGTACCAAGTGTATAAACTATAAGGTTATTAAATAAAAAAAATATGGCATTAAAACGACTTAGCGATGAGGTTGAATCGATTATCATTGGAGAAAAAAAGATTGGGCCGGGTGAACCCTGTTTTATTATTGCTGAAGCCGGGGTGAATCATAATGGGAACATCAAAATAGCCATAAAGTTAATTCAGGCGGCTAAAGAAGCTGGGGCTGATGTGGTTAAGTTCCAAACGGCTAAACCTGAACAAGTAACTATAGCTAAAAGTCCAACAGCTAAGTATCAGCAAGTTAACACTGGTGAAACTAGCCAGTTAGAGCTGATCCGACCCTTACTCTTGCCTGAGTCTGATAATCCCCGATTAGTAGAAGAAGCTAAAAAAGCAGGGATTATGTTTATGTCGACTCCACATGGCCATGTGGCTTCAGCTAAGTTTTTAATAAAGGATGTGCCAGCTTGGAAAGTGGGCTCTGGCGACGTGACAAATTTGCCTTTTCTGAAATATTTGGGAACGACCAACAAGCCAATTATTTTATCAACTGGTATGGCGACAATTGAAGAGATAAAAGAAGCAGTGGAAACAATTGAGCCAACTGGCAACAAACAGCTGATCATTCTTCAATGTACCAGCATGTATCCGACTATTCCTGAAGAGGCCAATGTCTCGGCCATGTTGGATATTCAGAAACATTTTCCTGATTATCCGGTTGGTTTTTCTGATCACACTTTAGGAACCGAGGCAGTTATTCTAGCAGTGGCCTTGGGAGCAACAGTGGTGGAAAAACACTTTACTCTTGATAAAAACATGCCAGGGCCTGATCAAAAAAATTCCTTAGAGCCGGATGAGCTGAAGTTGATGGTGAAAGAGATACGGGAAATGGAGTCAATGAAGCCAGATAAGTTAGAAGAGACGGTGGCTAAAATACCCAAAGTAAAGGCCTTAATGGGCTCAGGGGTCAAGAAACCTTTTGCCAGTGAATTAGAAACTGCGGAAATGGCCAGAAAGTCGGTGGTAACGGTTAAATCAGTGAAGGCCGGCGAGATAATTACTAAGGAGGCGCTGTCGATTAAGAGACCAGAAAAAGGTGGTTTAAGACCGAAAATGCTAGGCCAAATTGTGGGTAAAATTGCCAAAAGAGATATTGAAATAGATACGCAGGTGCGTCTGGGTGATTTTTAGTGTGATAAAATAGGCTGATGAAAAAAATTGCCTATTTAACTGGAACAAGGGCGGAGTTTGGCTTGATGACTTCGGTCTTGGAGGCGATTGACAAAAACCCTGGCTGGAAACTGATTTTGTTGGCTACGGGAATGCATTTAATGGATGAGTTCGGCTCTACCATTAAAGAAGTAGATAAAAAGTTTAAGATAGCAGGAGTAATTGAAGCTGTGTTTGAAAAGGATGACCGGGAATCCATGGCCAGATTTACAGCTCAATGCACTGCTGGAGTAGTTGAGACACTGATAAAATACAAGCCGGACGTGGTGATGGTTTTGGGCGACAGAGGTGAACAGCTGGCAATGGCAACGGCAGCGGCATATCTTAATATTCCAATTGTTCACTTAAGCGGCGGGGACTTGACTACCACGGTTGATGATAAGGCTCGTCATGCAATCTCCATGTTGGCAGACTGGCATTTACCTAATAATAAGAAAAGCGAGGAACGGCTAATATCTATGGGAATAGCTAAGGAAAAAGTCAAGAATGTAGGCGCATCGGGCTTGGATCAAATTAAAAAACTAGATAAAGCTAAGAAAAAAGACTTGATAGTGGTGTTACAGCATCCAGACGAGCAGGAAAACCAGGCAGCAAAACAGATTGAGGCAACTTTAGA
>Ga0209976_10002078_pt1 | contig 11527 bp, 11 predicted proteins | sample SumtaG_FD_182806 | JGI IMG/M metagenome (GOLD analysis project Ga0209976, IMG submission 182806) | Deep subsurface microbial communities from Indian Ocean to uncover new lineages of life (NeLLi) - Sumatra_00157 metaG (SPAdes) (version 2) | ecosystem: Environmental > Aquatic > Marine > Oceanic >... | reverse complement strand
TAAATGGGGCCTTTGTCTTAATAGTGAAAAATAGAGTATTTCATATTCTATTAAATCTAAGAATTAAACTTTAATATTCATAAGAAGCTAGCTCAAATGGAACACCTATTAAAAAATAAAAAAAAAATTTAGACTAAAATTTGATTTTATATGCCTTTCAGCTTTACACCAAGGAAAAATAGAAACCATGTGAGAAAAAATAGTATCAGCGCAATAACGAGCCATAGATTATATGTCTCTATAGTAATTTCTGGTAAAAAGCTGTTCCAAATTAACCCGTGCATGTCAAATAAGATAAATATGCCCAATACCATTGTTAAGGCTGTTAGAGTTACAATAAATTTACTTGGAGGAGTCCAACCTATTTATTATTCACTTTTTATTCTAATTTTTTTTGTTTTTTTTTTAAAATTAAGTATGATATTATTTGAAGTATTACTTAATAAGTGTATACAGAATTTAAGGAAATGGACAATATGTTATAATTTTCATCCAATAATGAATTCAATCTTATTTAGTGAAATCAATTTCAATCTCGTCTATTTCGTCATCTTTACTGGTTTTTTCCACAATGACTAGTTGATCCTTACTCTTGTTCTTACCCTTTTCATCGTCCCCTTTGACAATATCCCAAACAATGCTTATTATTAGTAAGGCTGAGACAATCACTAAAAGTGGAACTAATAACCCTGAATCTGTTAGGAGAATTTTAACCCATCCAATATAAGGAATTCTTCCAACTACAACACCAATTATTCTGCTTTCAGGAATCCAGCTACTATCAGGCGTAGGATTTGCATCACCTTTAGTTAGAAAAAACCAACCATTGTCATATTTCTTATCGATAACTCTGTGTACAATTGGTTCACTTGGAGCGTGGAACCAACCGGGCAACCCTTGAGCATTAAAAACAATTATGTCTCCCTCTTTCCCTTCTATAGTGCCATTTTTTATACTCTCAGGATCTTTTCCTTTTAAGAATAATAGATCACCCTTAAGTAGATTAGGTTCCATGGATCCCGAAACAACGACAACCATAGGGGTTTTGGTATTTAGACTAACCTGCATGATATAATATATCAAAAATGATCCAGAAAACGCAAAAATAATTAACAATATTGCAGTAATTATTTTTCTTTTCGGAGAGTGTTCCTTTCTCCGCTTTTTTTTCTTAACAGAAGTTCTTTTTAGATATTTTTCTTCCATTGTAATTAAATCAGTCGTTCTATGGTCATTATAAATAAAAAGAACAATAAAAATTTTCTTAAAGTAGCGAGCGAATGAATCTTTGAATTTTTCATTTTTATATATTATTGCTAAGAATCTTTAAAAAGAGAAATATTTTAAATGAATTAATTATTCTTTAGGAGTGATTACATTAAATCTTAATAGGGTTAAGACCTCTAAAATGAGTGAGAGAAATCAATCATTTAATATTCAAGATAAAAGTTTTGATCAAATTCAAACAATCTTAGAAGATGAATTGGAAAAGAAATTCTCTTTTTCAACAGATGCTACAAAACTAGGAGATACATTGATAAGAATCAATTACTTTGATAAAGATAAGGATAAAAAGCTTCAAAAGGAGAATAGAATCACAATTTTACAAGAACAAGATAAGAGAGTATATATTCAAATTGCTGGGGTTTTAGATGATGATCAAGTTAAGCAATTATGGAGAAGTGTAGAGAGCTTTTTAAAAACTTCGGATGACTCAATCGATATAATTGAAGAGTTAGAAGATGTAAAGGAAAAATCAATAAATCAAGTTGAAAATTTTGAAGATTCTATAGAAATAATTGAAATTTTACCTTCCAAAGATGAGATAATTGAAGAAATTAAATCTCAACTAGAAAATAGAGGATATAATCTTGAAATGGAGGACGTTGAGACATTCATTAACAATTTTATTGAGAAATATGATCGTTTACCAATACCTAGTGAACTTAATTCAATAGTTAAGGGATATATTTTGATGAACCATGAAGAAAGTAAACTGAATACTGAGATTGCAGAACCTATTATTGAAGTACCTCAAGACGAAGTATCACAAGAAGTAATAACTCAAGAGGAATTAAGTCAAGAATTAAATCCTCCAGAGGAATTAAACCAAGAAGAAGTATCACAAGAAGAATTTCCCAGAAATGTTTTCGAGGATGTAGTTCTGAGTAAAGTAGAGATAGCTGGGCGTAGAAGATGTCCTAATTGTGGAAATGAGGGATTAATCCGGGAAGTAGATGATAAAACTAAAATTCTTATGGATTACCCTAAGATATATGCAAAGAAGAGATGCTGTACCAAATGTAGCTATGAGTGGCATGTAGATTAATAAGGTTTACGCGCAACCTGGTGACGTAAAGTAAGCAAAATATTTATTGCTTAGAAATTAGATAAAAAATAGTTTTAAATACTTCAGTATTTAAAATAATAATCAAAGAAGTTAAAATTTCTTATAAAGAATTAAAATTACTTACCTGATAATTATGGAAGATTATGCAATAATTCACAATCCTATTGCTGGTACAGCAAAAAAGGTACAAGGAGATCTTGAATATGCTTCTCAGTGTTTAGATAGATTAAACGTCTCATATAAAATGATTAATACTGAATATGCTGGGCATGCTATTGAATTAGCAAGACAATTGGCAAAAGAAGGATATAGAGTTATTGGTATGGGAGGCGATGGTACGTGCAATGAGGTAATGCAGGGAATTATAACTTCTAATTCAGGTGCTCTATGTGGATTTATTCCGATGGGATCAGGAAATGATATTCCCGCAGCTATAGGTATCGTACCAAGTATTAAAAGAGCATGTGAAGTAATCTCAGAGGGTAAATCGAGTAAGTCAGATATTGGTTTTGCTAAAACAGATGATGGAGTGGAACGTTATTTTTTAGGAATAGGAAGTCAAGGCTTTGACAGTGAAGTTGCAAGAAGATTTAACGAAAAAGAAGTAAAAAATTATAATATGGGGGTTTTCAAAACTGCAATTTCTTGGAAAAACAAGGAAATTATTGTAACAATGGATAATGATACTTATGATGGTGAAGCGAACTTGGTGGCAGTTGGTAATGGTGGTTCTTATGGAGGCGGGATGTACATTTGTCAAAGAGCGCGAGTTAATGATGGTTTATTTGATATTAGTGTTGCGAGAATAGGGAAATTCAAATTATTAATGCAATTTAAAAGAATGTATACCGCATCTTTACTTCCCCATCCTAATATATCTGAATATCGAAGTAAAAAAGTGAGAATCGAGATGAAGAATCTGAATGAGGATCCTTATCTATGTCAAGTAGACGGTGAAATCTTAGGGCCATTACCTGTGACATATGAAACTATTAAGGAAGGTTACGAATTCATACGACCTGAAGTTGACGAAGTTGCTGAAGCTTTTAAAAAAGAACATGGGAGATATTTTTACGAATATGAGCAAAAATCATAAATCATTGTTTTAATTAATATCATTGATCAAATCCTCTACTATGCCTGATTGGGATTATATTTTTTCTGAAAGAGGAAAAGTATTCACTGAACCACACTCGGATATGGAAAAGATTGTGGATATATTTCGTGAAAACCAAGTACAGAAAATATTAGATATTGGATGTGGAACTGGACGCCACCTTATTTTTTTATCTAAAAAGGGTTTTAAAATGTATGGTTTTGATGCTTCCCCAAAAGGAATTTCAATTGCTAAACAATGGCTTAAAGAAGAAAATCTAAGAGCTGAAATAAAACATCATAAAATGGAAGAACCTTTTCCATATCCAAACAATAATTTTGATGGGATTATTTCAATCCAAGTGATACATCATAATAGAATGAAGGATATACTAAGAACTATAGGTGAAATTGAAAGAGTACTAAAGAAAGGAGGTTTAATATTTATAACTTTTCCTAAATTGGGGGAGAACTGGGATAATGAATATCTACAAGAAGTAGAAAAAGGAACATATCTCCCTCAAAGAGGAAAAGAAAAAGGGTTGTTGCATCATTTCTTTACTTTAGATGAAATTCAAGATGTTTTCAAATTATTTGATTTAAAAGAAGTTTATAATGATGGAAAAAACCATCGGGCAATATTAGGCATTAAGAGATAACCTGTGTTCTCTGAATAAATTTCTTTATAGAAAATGCTATTACTATTACGACTCCTGCGATACCAATAATAATTCCAAGTACAATTATCACTTGAATATCAGGTATACTTAAATCTGTATCCCAAGGATAATTACCATGATACGTAAAATGAGGATCTATTATATAATTATTGTAAATAAATTGCTCTACTGTTTTACCTGTAACTTCTAAACTAAAATTTGAAATTTGAGAGATATCATCTTCAGTTGTATGATGATAAGGCCAACTGGGATTATTCCAAAAATTGATAATTAAATCAGCTGAGGGTATGCCTTGATTGAGAAATCCTCTGTGATCATCAGTAATTGATCGACTAATTGGATTTGAAGGAAATTGATTTGTAAAACCTAGCTTTCTTCCAATCTCAAATAATTCATCCAATAGAGAAGAAGTGGAATATAGTTCGTTGATAAACTGTAGGTTCTCCCCTCCAACCATATCTAAAAGTATCATACAATCAATTATCTCCGTTGCAGGATCATAATAGCTATCAAGATCATTTACAAATTGTTCAGAGCCTTCACACCAACCCCATCCGAGCATTCCATAAGAATTATCGGTTCCTTGGTCTTCTGCATCAAAAAATAAAAACCAAATCTCAGAAGATAATTCGTTTTGTCTTGTATAAAGTACTCTTGCAAGCTCTAATAGTACAGCAGCTCCACTAGCTCCATCATTAGCACCGGGAACAGGTTTAGATCTATTCTCTGAAATAGGATCTCTTGTTGCTCTGGCTCTACTGTCATAATGAGCACTTAAAATGATTATATTCTCGTTATCTTCATTTAATTTGAATAAAACATTTTGACATTCAGTAGAATAGACTGTAAAATTATGCAACATATAAGTAAAATTACTATCGATTTCTAAAAATTTGGAAATAAAATATTGAGCACACTCTTTTCTCTCTTCTGTTCCCGGAATTCGAAAACCAATATCTAACTGATCTTGAACATAATTAAAGGCGTTATTTCCATTAAATTCTAATTCTGTGTCATAATTTTTTATATTTAGATTATTTGGAGTTACAAACAGAAAAATAATTGACAGTATTGCTAAACAAGCAAAACCAGCTAAAATTAGGATATTATATCTTTTATTTATAGTCACTCACCAAAAAAATGGGGTTGAATGATAATATTTTTTACCTTTCCAAACAAAATTAAGCAATCTTTTTCATTGAATTTTCTAAAATCTCAATAGCACTATCGATTTCTTCCCTAGAAATAACTAAAGGTGGCTGAAATCTTAGTACACAACCTTTTACTCCTCCCGATCCAATTAAAAGTCCATTTTCTCTGCAATAATCTCTGATTTTTGTTGTTTCTTCCTTTGCGGGCATTTTTGTCTTTTGATCCTTGACTAATTCAACTCCTATCATTAATCCCTTACCTCTAATATCGCCTATTAGTGGATATTTTTCTTTTAACTCTTTTAACCTTTTTAATAGATATTCTCCATCTTTAGTGGCTTTTTCTGGAAGCTTCTCATCCTGCATTAATTTAATGTTAGCTAATGCTGCTGCTGAGGAGATCGGATTACCTCCAAAGCTTGAAAAGTGATCTCCCGGTTCAAATGAAATTCCAATATCAGAGCGCGTTATACAGGCACTTAATGGAAATCCCGCAGCAATACCTTTTGCCATTGTCATGAAATCGGGGATAACGTTATAATGCTCAATTGCAAACATTTTACCAGTTCTTCCAAAGCCTGTTTGAACCTCATCAGCAATAAATAAGATTTCATATTCTTCTAAAATCTCTTTTACAATTCTGAAATAATCAGGTGGAGGCACAATTATCCCGCCTTCCCCCATTACAGGTTCAGCGATAAATGCTGCAACTCCTTTGCTTGTTCCATAATCAATTGTTGTTTCTAAAGATCTCGCACAGAGATAATCGCAACTGGGAAATTCTTTTTCAAAGTGGCAACGGTAACAATATGGAGGATGAGCATATGCAATACCTGCCATAAATGGTCCGAGATCATATTTCTTTTTACTTGCCTGACCAGTAATGCTTAATGCCCCCATTGTTCTTCCATGAAATGAACCCATCAAAGATATAAATTCATATCTTTTCGTAAATTTTCTTGCTAACTTTAATGCTGTTTCTACGACTTCTGCTCCAGAATTTCCAAAGAGTGTCATAGTTAAACTAGGATCTGTTATTTCAGCTAGTTTTTCAGCGAGATAAATTGCAGGTTTAATATAATATAAATAAGTCCCAGCATGAATCAGTTTCTTTGTCTGGTTTATTGCAGCTTCGACGATTTGTTCTTGACAATGCCCTGCGTTTACAACGGAATATCCGGCGAAAAAATCTATGAATTCCTTTCCGTTAACATCAATAATTTTAGCCCCTTTCGCCTCTTCTACCACGATTGGTTGAATTTTTGATAAAAAGCTCGTAACTAGGTATTTATTTGCTTTTTCAATAATTTCTTTCGGATCAGTCAACTCTTTCACTTTTTTTTAATACTTAGAATAAATAATATATTTACTACTTAGAATTTAAACACTTTTATAAAGAGACAATTAACATAAGGATATTAGATCACGAAATTGTTGTCTTAAATCATCAATAAACATCATACCTTAATGGTTTTTTATTATTTCTATCTAATAATCTATACAAGACTTCGTTTTAAATACATTTTGTATGTAAATCATAATTCATTTATACTATACCGTCAGATATAATCATAAAAAACGAATATAAACACTTTATGTCGATTGCTGAAATAAGTAAAGAAACGGGAATTATTATTAGGGGGTTAGTTAAAGGCCAACCAATATATGCTATTGTATACCCTGGCGATTTTGTACGTCATAGGTTAATATTTCCAATAGTGCTTACAGAAGACATTGAGGTTAGTTTTAAAAAAGCTAAAGGAGAAATATTAAAAACAAATTCGGCTATAGTGGTCAAATGCTCAAAAGTATGTTATGTAGGTGTTGGAGATGCGATAAAAATCAATGGAAAAATCGTGAGAGTTAAATCTGAGACATGGGATAAAACTTATTTATACATAAAAGCTAACGAAATATTTAACGAAACTCGACAAACTGGAATTTTAATGTATTAAGATCTAATCTTTTATTTTGATTGAATTATAATCTCCTTTACAACAACCATAAATTCTAATTCTTGTAATTTATCTGAAATCTTTTAAAAGTTTAAGAGAAAATGCATCCTTTGAATTATCAAATGCTTCTTGAATATTCTTAAACTTTTTAAGCCTTTGAAGAGTAGAATATTGAGGAAAAATCAATTTAATTTGTTTTCTTTTATATAATCTTAATAAATGTTTTGGAGATCCCCATAAACTTTCTGTTAATTCATATTTAAATAAATTAATATTCTGCCCTAAAGGTAATTTACAAAGAAAGAACTGGGTATCAAATCTTATTGGAGATGGAGGAGGGGTCACCAATCTTCCAAAGTATTTTAAATTATTCGCAGAATAATAAAGATTTTCCTTAGTCAAAACATCTGTCATTGTCGTTCGTTTTTTTTGAAGGTCTTCTTGATGTTTCTTTAATTTATTAGTATTTTCTTCAATTTTGCCAATTGACTTTCCTGTTTCATTTGAGGCTAATAAAATCCCAGTTTCTTCAAATAACTCGCGAATCGCTATAATCCAAAGACTAGATGGATCTTCACAAACTTCTTTTAATCTGTTAAGAATATTTTTGTCAAATCCTACTAATCTTGCGATTGATTGTTTAGTTAAGTCCTGTTCATCAATACTACCTCCTGGGAATACATGATGTTCACTCATAAATCTAGCATTTTTATGTCTTTTAGCCATGAATACTTCAAATTCACAATCATCGTTAGATTCTAAATTTGATTCTCGTCCACGCAACATGATTACAGTGGCAGCTAATTTAGGTTCAACAGGCATTAAGAGTCATTCCGTAATTTTATCAAAATTTTAAAAAGTTAAACAATTAATTCAACCATTTTTTATAAATCATGTTTTTGAGAAATCTTTTGAGAAATATCTTCCTGGTTTTTGATATGCTACATCACGCCATTCCACAACTTCATCTACATTATGGTTACCTGTAATTACAATGATATCCTTATTTCTATATGAATTTAACGCAATATTAACAACTTCTTCTGGCTGCATCGCTTTACTAGATTTAGAAGGATCAGGTCTATTCGAGATACCGAAGATTTCCGTATTAGTTAATCCCGGACATATACTTTTGAGTTTCACCTTTGATTTAATATAGTTTAATTTGAGCTGAATCATCTCTGTAAAAGTTGAAATAAATGCCTTTGTTGAATGATACATTGGTTCTCGCGAACCGTGTAATATCATTGATGCTATAGATGAGATATTAAAAATTACACCTCTGTCATTATTTTGCATCTTTTTCAGTGCAGCATGTGTTAAGTGAACTATTGCACCACAATGAAGGTTGAGCATTTTCAAAAAAATATTTATGTTGGAATTTTTGTTTATAAAATTTTCATTAGTTCCGAATCCCGCATTATTGACTAGTATATCAAGGTTATTGATTGTTTGAATATATGAGGCAATTTTTTCCATAAATTCAGGTTGGGAAAGATCACCTGAAATAATCTCAACATTGATGCCATGTTTTTGCTTTAATTCTGCTGCAAGGGATTCCAATATGTTTTTTCTTCGAGCCGTAATAACTAAATCGAAACCCTGAGAACTCAATGTTCGGGCAAACGATTCTCCTAATCCTGAACTCGCACCAGTAATAACTGCTATACCTGGATTTTCCTCTCCCATAAAATTATTCTTTACAGTCATAATAACCAAATTAATTTCTATTTTCTTTAAAGTTTCTCTTAAAGAGTGTAGTAATCCTTTAGTTAAACTAAATATTTTAAACCTTTTAAATATCTTATCATGACTTCAATACCTAACACAGAGCAAATCTAAATTAGTATACAATTTTCTTCCATCGTTTTTCGGACCAATAAAGTAAGATTCCGTTTTTCTCTGTTTTATGTACCATATTCTGAAATTCTAAATAATCCAAATGAACTAATGTTTCACTAATTGCAAGGATTTTATTCATCTGGTCCAAATCATCTCCGAAGTGGTGAAGAGCAATCTGAAGGGGAGGCATTGGATTATTTTCTATGATTTTAGATATCTCATAAAGACGATTCTGGTGATGATTTTTTATTGCGGTTATTCTTTCATGGGGATCGTAGATAATCTGCTCATGCCCCGGTAAAATTAATCTTGAATTCAGCTCATCGATTCGATCCAGAGATTTAAGATAGTGGTCTAAAATGTTTTCAAAATTATTTTTTTTGTTAAACTCTTCAGCACCCGCCATTACCAGGGTACCCAAATGTGGTGTAATATTACTTAGTATATGGTCCCCAGAAAATAATATGCCTTTTTTTGCAAAATATACACAAATATGCCCAACTGAATGACCTGGAGAATATACAATTTGTAGTTCACCATCTACGATTCTATCATCATCATTAAGTAATAAATCTGGCTGAAAGTATTCATATCTCATCAACCCTGTACCAAACCGTTGAATAATTCGATCAGCCTCTTCTTTTGCGAGACCATAACTAATGAGTAATTTTCTTCTCTCTTTTGCGCGTTCTTCCAAGTTGGTATTCTTTTTCGTATTATCTCTTAACTTAGCTAATTCATGAGCGATTTTGTGCATACAAATTTTTACGTCTGGATTTGCTCTCTTTAATTCTGTCACTAAACCTGTATGGTCTGGATGTTCGTGTGTAATAATACAATAATCAATATCACCAAGATTTATCTGTAATTCGTTTAAAGCTTTATAAAAAGCTTTTTGCCAGTATTTCATAGAATACCCCGCGTCGATAAGAACAACTTTATCATTTACGGTAAAAAAATATAAGCTAATAATGTTGGAGAAACCGATATTAATCTGATTGATTCCCTCTAAAGAATTTAATTTATAATATCCAAAATCTACCAATTTAAACAATCTTGAGAAAAAATTTCTTAAATCGTCAAAATCATGAATTTTTTTCTTTAAGTCGGGAAACTCATTCACAATTGGAGATTTTATTTTATTATTAAAGAATTCATTGAACGGTTCACTATTCTCAAAGAAGGCCACATATGAATTATAAGAAAACCAAAAGAAATTTTGAAGGAGATCTTCCGAAAGCTCAGTTCTTTTAGAAATTTCTTTAATAAATTGTCTGATTGATGTCTGGGGAGTAAATTTGTTAAATTCTTGAAAAATTAGGTTCTTTTGGTTAACATCCAATTTGTATATATTGATTAATCTTTCTGCTTCTTTTCTTCGGATTGTAAGATCTCTACTCATCTAAACCATTAAACCTAATTATATTCAAAAGGAGATTTATAATTAAATGTTGGTTTTAAAAAATAATAAGATCAAAAAAACTTTGGTAATTTGGTATTTTACCATAAAGTCATTGATTCAGTAAAAAGCTGTCTGAGGTCCTCGGCACTTGCGGGGCGGGGAGACAATTTAGTTACACGATGTTGCGGAAGTGTTCCCTGGACTAATTCTTCTATATCATTTGATCCAAACTCAACCTCACTCAAACCATTAGGCATCCCAGTTGCTCGCATTAGTTTAATAATCTCATTTGCAATAACTTCTCCGGCATCTTTTTTATCTACATTTGAGATATCAGCACCCAATAGTTCTGCTGCATACAAATGTAAATCTGGATTTGTCCTCGCGGTGAAACGAAAAACAGCGGGTGAAACAAGTACTACACCCATACCATGTGGAATTATTGGATGTTCCGATTTAATTCCTTCAGGAATGTATTCTCGAACCATTCCTGACACAGGATAGGACATTCCATGGGCTAAGTGAACTCCCGCGTTACCAAATCCTATACCTGCAAATGTGGATGCAAGAATCATTGCTGCTCGTGCTTCATCATCAGAAGAATCTTGAACTACACGCACAATATTTTTAGAACCCATTTCGATTGCCTTAGATGCCCATAAATCGCTAATTGGGTTAGCTCCTTGGTAAGCTGGACGTAATTCAAGACTTTCAGGAGCTGGACGCCTATTATAAGGGAGTGCAGTAAGAGATTCCAATGCGTGACAAATAACATCGAAACCACAAGAAGCAGCGGCCATCTTCGGCACAGTCCGAGTATTATTGGGATCGATAATTCCCATGACAGGTCGTAATGCACGATGAGCAATTCCTGTTTTTGCATGCATTGCTTCTAAGTCAAAAATTGCAACTCCTGTTGTTTCACTTCCTGTACCTGCTGTAGTAGGGATAGCAATCATTGGTTTCAAAGGTCCTGGTATGGGGTTTCCTTTACCGATTGGTCGGTTTACATAATCCAAAAAATCTGCTGGATAAGTTGAATATAAATTGGC
>Ga0209976_10002077_pt1 | contig 11529 bp, 8 predicted proteins | sample SumtaG_FD_182806 | JGI IMG/M metagenome (GOLD analysis project Ga0209976, IMG submission 182806) | Deep subsurface microbial communities from Indian Ocean to uncover new lineages of life (NeLLi) - Sumatra_00157 metaG (SPAdes) (version 2) | ecosystem: Environmental > Aquatic > Marine > Oceanic >... | reverse complement strand
CCGCTATTCGGTGGAGCCGAGCGAATGGTATCTTCAGCCGCGCTCATGGGAGGAGCGCACGGCCTCGTTCCAGCGACACGCCCTTGACTTACTCGAGCAGGTTGCGCGGGCATCAGTAGAGCAAGCAGGCCTGCAACTGCGCGATATCGATGTCATCGTCACCAACACGATTACCGGGCTTGCCATTCCCAGCCTTGAAGCGCGCCTGATGAACCGCCTGCCCTTCCGTCCTAACGTGGAACGCATGCCCATCTTCGGGCTCGGCTGCGGCGGCGGCGTCGCCGGCCTCGCACGCTCGGTACGTATGGCGCAGGCGATACCTGGCGCCAACGTGCTTTTCCTCACCGTCGATCTGTGCACGCTGTGCCTACGTGTCAACGACCCAAGCCTGGCTATGTTCGTTTCCGCGGCCCTGTTCGGAGATGGCGCAGCGGGCGTCGTCTTGCGCAGCAGCAATGGCGTGAGCGACGATCGTCCCGCCGGACGAGCGATCGTCGGACCGCAGGGTGATTATTTCTGGTCGAAGACCGAGTACATCATGGGCTGGGACATCAAGAACGACGGCTTTGGCGTCGTTCTGAGCCCGGAGTTGCCCACGCTTATGCGCGAGCGTCTCGGCGAAGCGCTGTTCCCGTTCCTGGAGCGCGAGGGGCTTTCACTTGCCGACTTCGATGGATTTCTTTTGCACCCTGGCGGCAGCAAGGTTCTTGAGACGGCGGAGGAAAGCTTGGGGCTATCGCGCGATCAGCTTCGCTATTCCTGGCAGATCCTCAAGGAGTACGGCAACATGTCGTCGGCAACCGCGCTATTCATTCTGAAAGAAGCGATCGCTGACGGCGCGCACGGGCGTTATCTGTTCGCGGCCTTCGGACCAGGTTTTTCTGCATACTTTATTGTATTGGATCTGTAGTCATTTCCTTGACGCCCTTCACACGCGTCAGACTGGCAACGAGCGTTGCCAGCGGGGGGAGCGCTCCCATCGCACCGATACTTAGTGCGCGCGTAATGCCAGATTTGAATGTCGCATCGACAGCACGCGCCCAGAAGAATTGGGCACGAACGCGTCCCAGGAAATCCGCCTGAAATCCCTGTGCCGTCTGGTCGCCTAAGACCGCGCGTGCTGCCGCCAGCCCGGACGCTAGTGCCAGCGACGTGCCATCCCCCGTGAAGGACGGAATAACGCTGAGTTGGTCACCGGTTGGATACACGTTGGGCGCGATGACTGCACGGCGTTTGTAGCCGTAAGGGATTGAAGAGACGGCGGCCGGCCGTGCAGAACGATAATGGGCGCCAGCCAGAATGTCGCCCATCACAGACGAGTGTCTCGATATGTAGTTGAGGTGAGCGGTCCACTCCGGCCCGACCTCTTTCATTGCGCGCCCGTCCATTATCCAGCAAATCGTGACCGCGTCGTCTTCCACGTTGCACGCTCCGACGTAGCCGCCTCGATAGCTGACAAGCTGAACCACGCCGTCAAGCGCCCGCGCGACCGCTGGGAAAGGCGAAAGCTGGATCTTGTAGGCGGTCGTATCGCCTACAGTTCGCGGCCAGCCCCGCATATTGTGTTTCCCTGTCGCCAGCGCCGCGCATTTGGCGTCAAAGCTTTTTGAGCCAGTGCGCACCCGCACGCGCGCGGCCGCCGGCTCCAGAGCTGTTGCTGCCTCGCCGCGAATGATCTCCGCGCCTGCTTCCTGCGCCTTGCCGAGCAGCGCCTCGTCCAGAGCAAGGCGTGACAGTCCTGCTCCCGCAAAGGGTAGCGTCGCGGTTGCGGTTTTCTCACCCGTCGCCAGTCGAAACGTTTCGATACATGTGGCGCCCATATCGGCCGCATTGAGCCCGAGGTAGCTAAGCAGATGCTGCGCTTCCGCGCTCAGGAAATCCCCGCAGACCTTCAGTTGCGCACTGGGCGTGCGCTCGATAACGGCGACGCGCGCACCGTGTCGCGCCAGCTCCAACGCAAATGCGCTGCCCGCCAAACCGCCGCCAATCGTAATGGCATCGAATTCCGCCATGGCCCGATTACGGCACGGCCGACACCCCCAAGACAAGCGCGGGGCGTCAATCCTCGCGCCGCTCCTTCAATGCCCCATCTTCCAGCAGGATTTTGTAGTAGAGCACCGCGCTCCATACGCAGCCGAAGATCGCGGCCACCGCCACGTCGGCAAACACCAGCGGCAACAGGAACGTCTCTGCAATCGTCACCGCATAGTTGGGGTGGCGCAGCCAGCGGTAGGGGCCGCTTCGCACCACTGGAGCCTCTTTGAGAGTGATAATCCTGTGCGTCCAATAGCGTCCCAGCGTGGCGATCACCCAATACCGCACGACCTGCAGCAACAGATAAATCAAGAGCAGTGGCCAGATAATCTGCGCCGTGACCGGGATCAGCATGAATATGGCGGCGATCCAAGCCAGATGCGTAATGGCGACGACCGGATAATAGTCGCGGCCGACTTCCTGTGCGCCCTCAGCTATCAATCTCTTCGTATTGCGCGCTGAATAAATTTCCTCCAGCCCGCGTTGCACAAGGATGAGGATAGCCGCAATTTGCGGATATCCGAAGCTTAGCTCCAACATGGCGTCCTTTGCGGCTGTTCAGGGAAAAGATCGTGCACGCACACGAACTATAGTATGCGTATTTTACGGGCCACCGATACGGTAATGCAAAACTCTTTCGGGAACCGGCGCCGAGGGGCCATCCTGCCCAAATGAAGCGGACTTGAACGAGCATGAACAGCGGTCGTGCACGGGAAGACGCGCAGCATGCACCCCAGCCCGCTTGGGCGGGCGCGCACGGCTTTGGCATCGAACGCCTTGGGCTCTTCCCCATACGTCACCCGCGTATAGCGCTGGCCCTGATCTCGCTTATCACCCTCGCAAGCTTGCTCTCCCTTCCTTGGCTCAAGTCCGATGACTCACTCAACGACTTCTTTCGCTCCGAGACGACCGCTTACTTGACCTATGAGCGCATGGCTAAGCAATTCCCCGCAAGCCGCAACGACGTTTTCGTGGTGGCCGAAGGCCCCGACATCATGGCACCGGCAACGCTGAAGCGGTTGCGCGCGCTGCACGTGGAGCTTGAGCTTATCCAGGGTGTGAGCGGAGTGACATCACTCTTTTCGATCCGAGAGAACCCGAAAGACCTGGAAACGCCCCCGTTGCTGATACCCGATGAGTTTCCCAAAGGCGCAGCCTGGCAGAAGCTGGCCGAAAGGGTGCGCTCTCATCCACTGATCCGGCACCGGCTGTTGTCCGATCATCGGCAAGGCTCAGCCATTGCTACTCTCGTCGTCGCCCTCGATCCCGAAGTAGCCACGCAGCGCGGGCTCGGCCCCCTGATTCGCGAGATTGACTCCATCGCGCACGCCTCCCTCGCGACGTCAGACCTGCGCGTCGGACTGACTGGCGTCCCCGTTATGAAACTCGAGATCGGCGAGGCTAGCCGCCGCGACCGCATCGTCTTCAACATTGGTGGCTTCTGCGTTGGCCTCATCGTCTGTCTATTGTTCTTCCGCCGCCTCGATTTGCTCATCATTGCCAACGCCGCACCCATCGCTTGCGTACTTTGGACGCTCGGCCTCTTCACTCTATTTGATGTCGCCCTAAATCCGGTGATGAATGCCGTAATGCCGCTGTTGATGGTGATTGCCTTCACCAACTCCATGCATCTTGCGTTCGATCTTCGCGCGCGAGTGGGACGCGGCGAAACGGTGCCGGACGCCATCCGCCACGCCATGCGAACTGTCGGCCCGGCCTGCGTACTCACTTCGCTGACGACGTTCTTAGCCCTGATGTCCATTGCCATCAGCGACTCAGTCCTTATTCGCACTTTCGGCCTCGGAGCGGCAGCAGGAACGGTCGTGACGTTATTGAGCGTCTTACTCATCGTCCCAACCCTATCAATGTTCTTTTTGCGCAGCGTGAGGGATGAGGATCAAGAGACCGTTGGTATGCGTTTTCCCCGCGCCCGCCTGGATGCGCTCTCCGCCTGGCTCGCTCGCGAAATCGAAGCTCGCCACGCGATGCTGGCGATTTGCGGCATCGTTCTCACGCTCGTCTGTCTGATCCTCTATCTGAGGTTAGAGCCCTTCTACCGGTTGAGCGACATCACGCCCCGCAACGAACAGGCCCATCGGGTATCAAGCCTACTTGAAGCTCGCCTTGCCGGGATTCACCCGATTCAGGTTTTGGTCACCTGGCCTGAGGCACAAACCCCATCGCCCGACCGCCTCGCCGCCGCCGTCAGCGAGATCCATGTGGCACTAGAGGCTCAACCCGAGGTGCGCAACGTATGGTCTCTTTCGACCTTGCGCCAATGGGTCGGCGGCGAGGAAGCTACACGAGACCAGCGCGTCAGGACCTACCTCGAACGCTTGCCGCGTCAGGTGCGGGGCCGCCTGCTGAGCGACGATGGCCGCGCCACCCTCATCACCGGATTCATTCCCGATCTTGAGGCCAAGGACGTTCAGCATATCGAAGCCAACCTTGCGCGCGCCTTGCAGGGCGTCCACACCCGCTACCCGGAGCTTCAACTCGACATCACCGGCATGTCGGTCATGTCGGCGGCCGCCGCAACAAGCGTTATTGACCAGCTGAACCGCAGCCTGCTGATTGCCGTTGCCGTGGTCGTTGCCGCTCTAGCTTTAACATTTCGCTCAGTGAAGGCCGCAGCACTCAGTATTCTCCCTAATATGTTCGCCCTCGTCGCTACAGGCGCGCTGCTATACATCTTCGGCTGGGGACTGGAGTACGCGGGTATCATCGCCTTAACGGTAGCATTCGGCCTTGCCGTGGACGATACGATCCACTTTCTCAATCGCTACGGTCAGGAGCGAATGCGATTGCCGAACCCAGCCGCTGCAACGCGTGAGACCATTCGGCGCATTGGTCCGATACTGGTGGCAACGACGGTCGTTCTCGTTTTTGGTATGAGCGTTTCTGCCTTCAGCTCGGTTCCCCCAACAGCCCTATTCGGAAAGCTGTGCATTGCGACCGTTATCTTCGCCTTGCTCGGCGATCTCGTTTTCCTTCCGGCAACAATCTTTGCCGCCCACACCTGGGGCTGGCTGGGATCCCCGCGGCACCCCAACACGCCATAGGCCGCGGTGCAGAAATTGGCACCGTTCTCAAGCGAGCGTTTGCCTTGCGCGAAGAGGCCCGATGCACGTAATCAGACTGCCGAGATTCACCCAGCAAGAGCCTCGATGACCCGCAAAGACACTCCACCCAGCGCGCCCGCTTTCGCGCCCCCGCCCGTCTTAGAGCACGCCGGCGATCTTCTCAGCCGCTACGATGTTCTTTTCTGCGACGTGTGGGGCGTCCTGCACAACGGCTTCCGCGCCTTCACCGCCGCTTGCGATGCACTGCACTGCTTCCGCGCCAAAGGCGGCACCGTCATTCTCGTCTCCAATGCGCCCACACCTAAGGACAATGTTGCGCGCATGCTCGATGCGTGCGACGTGCCACGCAACGTATGGGACGATCTGGTGGCCTCGGGCGACATTGCGCTCCACCACATCGAAGAAAAAGGTTATTCGCGCGTCTTTTGCGTGGGTCCAAGAGACCGCGATGGTACAACCTTCAAGCGCGTCTTGGGCAAGGCTGCCAAACTTAACAAGGCGGACGCTATTCTATGCACCGGGCTCAACGATGACCTCACCGAGACAGCCGACGACTACCGTCCCATGCTCGAAGAGGCCTTAGCGCTGCGGATACCGCTTGTTTGCGCCAACCCCGACCTCGTCGTTGATGTGGGTGGCCGCCACTACATTTGCGCCGGCGCAATCGCCGATCTCTACGAGCGCATGGATGGCGACGTATTCTGGGCCGGAAAACCTCACGCAAGTGCCTACGATACAGCGCATAGGGCCGCTGCAGCTATTCGCGGCAACACCACACCGCGCAAGCGCGTCCTGGTGATAGGTGACTCCTTACGCACCGACCTAAAGGGCGCGGAAGCCGCGGGCTTGGATGCGATTTTCGTTGCATCGGGAATTCACCGCGACGAAACCATGGGCACCAAAACCCTCTCTGCCGATAAACTTGGGGTCCTGTTTGCCCCCCCCGCTCCACCTGCCATTGCCGTCATGCCAGCGTTGGCGTGGTAAGGCGATCAAGGCCGTCGAACGTTATTGCCGGATTGCGACTTTCGTATTTGAGTGAACAGATCCGCCACCCGCGGGGAAGAGCCGGCAAAGAGGGCATATCGAATGGACGATGATCTGACGCCGCTTGGCTGGGACAAAAAGATTCGTAGCGAGACACCGTTTTTCCTCGGCGCACTCACGCTTGGAATTTTCTTGGCATTCGGCGACTCGTGGTTTGCCGACCCCTCGCAACTGCTCCTGCGCGCGGGAATGCTCGTGTGGCTCGTGGCAGCCATCCTCTATTGCATCTTTGGCGTCGTTCGCCATGCCGACCGGCTAGCAGAAATTCTCGGCGAGCCGCTCGGCACGCTCATACTGACAATTTCGGTGACCGTGATCGAGGTCTCGCTCATCGCAGCCGTCATGTTTGAAGGCGGCTCAAACCCAACGCTTGCCCGAGAAACGATGTTCGCCGTTGTCATGATCATGATGAACGGGATGGTTGGTCTGGCATTGCTGGCCGGTGGCATTCGCCACATTCAACAGGAATATAACCTGGAGGGCGCACGCGCCTATCTTTCCGTCCTCATTCCGCTTGCGGTCATCGCGCTCATTCTGCCGAACCGGACGATCACAACGGCTGCCGGAACGATGAGCATTGCCCAGGCCGTCTTCTTTTCCGTCACGACGGTCCTGCTCTACGGCATCTTCTTAGGACTTCAAACGATGCGCCATCGCGGGTTCTTCGTCGAACCCAGCTTGGTGGACGTCGAACTTGAGCCAGCGGATCCCGAACTCACGCCGCCTGCAAAGCGCGGGCGTGCCATCGCAGGGCATGCGGCGATGCTATTTTTAACGATGGTGCCGATCATCGGTCTGTCGAAATATCTCGCCGTCATCGTAGAGCAGGGCATCACCGAGTTGAACATTCCAACGGCCTTTGGCGGTATTCTCATCGCCTGCCTGATTCTCGCACCCGAAAGCATCGCCGCACTAGAAGCAGCCCTCGCCAACAGGCTGCAGCGATCCATCAACCTGTGCTTGGGCTCCACGCTAGCGACGCTTGCGCTCACCGTCCCATTCGTTCTGACTATCGGGCTGGTGACGGGCCACACGATCAATCTGGGACTGACCGGGGATAACGCCGTCCTGCTGCTGCTGACGATCCTGGTTAGCATGCTCACCTTCGGCGGCGGGCGAACGAACATGCTCCAAGGCGCCGTCCACCTCTTGCTGTTCTTATCCTTTCTGCTCCTCATCTTCAGTCCGTAGGGCCTTTGCGGCCTCAACGGAGCCAATCGGCAAATGCTGGTCTGCCATCGGATTGACCAATATCGATTGTCCAAGTAGGACCGTGCTCGGATCGCCTGGAGAGCTGCCGGGTTTAAGGGCAGCAGTTATTCGTGATTACGTTGTGGCTTCAGCCACTTAAGATCCGGCTCATCTCTAGCGCACGGGGACCTTTCAGATGTCAAAACCAGCCTTGATATGCTGCGCTCATGCGCTTCTTGTCGTGCTCGTTTCGGGGTCATTTGCAGGTCAAGCGGCGGCTGCGAAAGCAAAGCTGTGCGCATTCCGCAGCGGCCCGAGCGGGCCATGCACCTGCAAAATGCCCAATAACGGCCCTGGCCAGTTTACAATCGTCTCCAGAAGATATTGCCGGCGTCCCGAGGCGACGGCAGCACAGCCCGCCGAAAGTGACATCATAACCGGGACCAACCCGTCGCCATCGATCGAGCCGCCCAAAGCTGAGGCACCAAAGCCTGCGGCTGAGACGACAAAAGCAGAGGCGCCTCAGTCCGAAGCTGCCCCCGCCAAAGCAGAGGCGCCTCAGCCGCCGCTCGAAACACCCGCGGCGCAAATTGGCGAAAGTGACGTCGCGACGGCGACCACCACGGCGGCATCAGACGAGACGCCCAAAACTGAAACGCTCAAGCCCGCACCAGGCCCGTCGCCGGCGCAGGCTGATCCCAATACGGCAGCACCTGCAGCCGGCACCAAGCCGCCAACGCTGATGGCAGCCACCCATCCTGCCACCGTACCAACTGGATCGGGCCAGAAACTCAAAGATGTTCGCGCGCGCGGCAAGCTTCTATGCGGTGTTAGCACGGGCCTGCTCGGCTTCTCTGCCCAGACCCAATCTGGCGAGTGGCACGGGCTCGATGCCGACTTCTGCCGGGCTGTTGCTACTGTCGTGCTCGGCGACCCGTCCAAGGTCGAATTCGTGCCGCTCGAAGCCGAAATGCGCTTCGACGCACTGAAGTCCGGCAAGATCGACGTACTGTCGCGCAATACGACGTGGACCATGGAGCGCGACGTGAACCACGACATTGAATTCGTCGGCATCATTTATTTCGATGGCCAGAGTTTCATGACGAGCGAGGATCGCGGTCTCGTCTCCGCCCAACAGTTGGCGGGAGGCACAATCTGCGTGGAGAAGGCGACCACCACCGAAAAGAACGTCGCCTACTACCTCAAGACCCATCAAATCGACGCGGACGTTCGCACCTTCGACGTTCGAAAGGAAATGCTGAAGGACTATCTGGATGGGAACTGCGACGCCATTGCCAGCGACCGCTCCGCGCTGTTCTCCGAACGCGCCCAATTTCCCGAGCCCTTGAGGCATGTTGTCCTGCCCGAAGTCATCTCCAAGGATCCGCTCGGACCAGCGGTCATGCACGGCGACCTCGCCTGGGAAGAGATCGTGCGGTGGACACTTGCTGGCCTCATCAACGCTGAGGAGGTTGGCCTCGATAAAGCCTCAGCCCTGTCGACCCAGCCGCTGAGCGGTGATGCGCTGCGTTTGGTGGAGAGTTCGGGAGCAACTGGCGAGAAGTTGCACCTTGCCAGAAATTGGCTGCGGGACGCAGTGGCCGCTGTGGGCAACTACGGCGAGATGTTTGATACAAACGTCGGCAAAGCCAGCCCCCTCGGTATGAATCGTGGGCTCAATTCCTTATGGAAAAAGGGCGGCATCCTTTACGCGCCGCCCATGTGGTAAGGGCCGACAAACCATCACGCTCAGAGTTCAACCAAACGGGTGACGTGCGTCATGTTTCGTAGAGTGCCAAGAAAATCCAAAATGCAGACGGGGCGACGCCTCGTGAGCGGTCTCATCGCCCTGGGTCTTGTGGCGATCATCGTTGCCAACGTCCCCGTCCATGCCGCGACCCATCGATACATGCCGCCCGAGCCCAGCGGGCTGCCATGGATCAGCGCGCAAACGGAACAAAGTTTGGTGTCGGCCGTCGACTTCTATCAGCGCATCGTTGCTGCTGGTGGCTGGCCCAAACTGCCAGGCCGCATCACACTCCGGCCCGGGGATAGTCACGAGAGCGTCGTCATTCTGAGAAAGCGTCTCAAGATGACCCGCGATCTGCCGGCCAATGCGCGCGGTGACTATGCATTCGATGACAATGTGGTTGAAGCCGTGAAGCGGTTCCAGCGGCGTAATGGGCTGGAGCCCACCGGCGTCGTCTACGGCATCACGCTACGCTCCCTCAATGTCCCCGCTAAGACGCGCCTGCGTCAACTCCAGGCCAACCTTGCGCGCATCCAGGCGCTGCTACCCAAGCTTACCGGCTCACCCAAGTACATCATCATGAACTCCGCAAGCTTCGAGCTGCAGGGAATCCAGAATGGCCGGGTCGCCATCACAAGCCGTGTCATTTCCGGTAAGCGCGCCACGCCGACGCCGGACGTCAGCGCCCAAGTGCGCGCCATCAATATCCTGCCCTACTGGCATGTTCCCCGCACGATCGCCAAACGGGCCCTCATCCCCGCCATACGTAAGAATCCTTCATACCTGTACAAAGAACGCATCCGCGTTTTCTCGACCTTCGGCGGCGACGAAGTTGATCCCTCCACCGTCAACTGGTGGGGACCCGAAGCCACGCGTTATGTGTTCCGCCAAGACCCTGGTCCGCAGAATGCGCTTGGAGTTCTCCGTTTCGACATGCCCAACAAGCACATTGTCTACATGCACGACACGCCGATGAAGAATCTATTCGGCTACTTTGAGCGGGCATACAGTGCGGGCTGCGTTCGCCTGCAAAATTTTCTCAATGTCGCCGATTGGCTCATTGCCGGCCAAGGCAGCTGGACCACGGCACGGATTCAGGCTGTAGTCGCGAGTGGCAAGCCGCAAACCATAAAGCTTGCCCACCCTGTGCCCGTTCACTTCATCTACCTGACGGCATGGGTAACAAACGGCGTCGTTGAATTCCGCAACGATCTCTACAATCTTGATGACGCCGCACCCAAGGGCAACGTGGTTGCCGGGTGGCAGGTGCTCACGTCGACCGTGACTCCATAGGCCGCTAACCTTTGGCACTCGACCCGGCGATGTTTGTCGCTCGGTGGTCATAGGGTTTGTGACGGGCAGGAGAGGAATGGGTCGCTCTAGGGCTGGAGGAGCGCGTGGATTTCCGCAAAGAGTTCTTGGTCAAACCGGGCCGCAAGCTGACGTTGTCGAATTTCGATGCCGGCTACCACGGCAAGCACGAGTCGGAAAAACACGCTGCAGAAGACCTTGATCACTATCGAGACAAGATCAGCAAACTTCAGCGGATGCTCTATGGCGATGGCTCCAAGGCGCTACTCGTCGTGCTCCAAGGCATTGATGGCGCCGGCAAGGATGGAACCTGCTGGCACGTGATCAGCGCCATGGACCCGCAAGGCGTTCACGTGACGGGCTTTAAACAGCCGACCCCTACAGAACTTGGCCATGATTTCTTGTGGCGCGTTCACGCACACGCGCCCCGAAGGGGCGAGATCGCTATCTTCAACCGATCACACTACGAGGATGTGCTCTTTGTGCGCGTCCACAATCTCGTACCGGCGCACACGTGGGACGCCCGGTATGATTTCATCAACAATTGGGAGCGTCTACTTCACGTCGAAAACCACACCACCATCATCAAGCTTTTCCTCTATATTTCGAAGGAAAGACAGCTCGAGCGCTTCAAGCAGCGCCTTGATGACCCGGAACGGCAGTGGAAAATCTCCAAGAACGACTACTCTGAACGTGAGTACTGGGACGACTACATCACCGCGTTCGAAGGCGCGCTCAACAATTGCTCGACGTCATACGCGCCGTGGTACGTAATCCCGGCCAATCACAAATGGTTCCGCAACCTTGCCGTCTCCCAGATCATTGCGGACACGCTGGAAGAAATGAACCCCATTTGGCCCAAACCCACCGTCGATATTAATGAGATCCGACGGCTTTATCACTCTGCCGAGGAGCAACAATCCCCAACCAAGAAGTGATCCGTCGGTCACTTAGGCGCGGGCTCGGGTTCGGCGACGTGTTCAACGCTTTCCTGCTCATTGGGATCGGTACGTGCGACGATCGCTTCTGCCGCCTCCGTATCACTCAGGTTGATCGGCTTGTGCGGCAGATCGGCCGGGATGTAGAGAAAGTCACCGCCCTCGGTGATCACGC
>Ga0209976_10002076_pt1 | contig 11535 bp, 7 predicted proteins | sample SumtaG_FD_182806 | JGI IMG/M metagenome (GOLD analysis project Ga0209976, IMG submission 182806) | Deep subsurface microbial communities from Indian Ocean to uncover new lineages of life (NeLLi) - Sumatra_00157 metaG (SPAdes) (version 2) | ecosystem: Environmental > Aquatic > Marine > Oceanic >... | reverse complement strand
AATATAAAATTATTCAAATTCTATTGTGCTGGGTGGTTTATTTGAGATGTCATACACCACCCGATTAATTCCATTGACTTCATTTATAATTCTTGTCCCAATTCTTTCTAATAGCTCCCAATCTAACTTTGCAAAGTTGGCTGTCATCGCATCTTTGGATTCAACAATTCTTATGGCACACAAATAGTCATAAGTCCGAAAATCCCCCATAATCCCTACTGTCTTGAGGGGTAAAAAGACGCAAAAAGCCTGCCATAGGCTCTCGTATATACCAATATTTTTAATTTCTGCTAATAAAATCGTATCAGCTTCCCTCAATATTTCCAATCTTTCTTTATCTATAGTCCCAATTATTCTAACTGCTAATCCAGGTCCTGGAAATGGATGTCTAATTATTAATTCTTTTGGAATTCCAAGTTGTATCCCAATTTTCCTCACTTCATCCTTATATAGATCTCTAAGAGGTTCAATTATCTTTAACATCATGTCATCTGGTAAGGTTAGATTATGATGAGATTTGATTTTAGCGGATACATTACTCGTAGCACTTGTTTCTACCCGATCAGGATAAATTGTTCCTTGTGCCAGATACTTAATATCGGGATATGTTTTTTCTAACTCAATTGTCTTTTCTTCGAATACTTTAATGAATGTATGACCTACAATTTTACGTTTCTCTTCAGGATCCTCTACTCCTCGAAGTTTCTCCAGGAAAAGATCTTCTGCATCAATATAATGAAAGTTTTTGAAACGTAAATTTTCTCGAAATGCCTCTTGGACTTCTATTTCTTCGTTTTTTCTTAGTAATCCGTTATTTACAAAAATACTATGTAATCGATCTCCAATCGCCCTATGAAGCAATACTGCAACTACTGAAGAATCAACCCCTCCGCTCAAACCAAGAATGACTTTATTAGTAGGCCCTATCTCGTTTTTTATCTGCTCTATTTCTTGTTGAATCCAATTTTCCAATTTCCACTCTTTTTTAGCATCAGCAATTTTACTTATAAAATTATCCAAAATTACATTCCCCTTTGGTGTATGAGCTACTTCTGGATGGAATTGTACTCCAAATATTAGCTGTTCTTCATTAGCATATGCTGCAATAGGACAAGTACTAGTTTTTGCTAAGGTCTTAAAACCTATTGGCATTTTCTTTACTTGATCTCCATGTGACATCCACACAATCTCTCTATCATTTAGAAAACTCAGAAGAAGTTTAGGCTCAATTATCTCGAGTTCAGTTCTTCCGTATTCTTTTTCTTCATGGGCTTCAATACTGCCTCCTAATTGATGAATAAGTAAATGTAATCCATAACAAATACCTAAAACGGGTATTTTTTCTTCTGAGATATAAGTATAAAACTCATCTGATAATTGAGGGCTCCCCTCTTCATATACACTACTAGGACCGCCCGATAAGATAATTCCTTTCGGAGCAATTTTCTTTAATTTATTAATATTTATATCAAAGGGCAAGATTTCAGAATATACACCTAATTCTCTTACTCTCCTTGCAATGAGATGGCAATATTGCCCTCCAAAATCTAGAACAATAATAGTATCCATATTTATCATTTAAAACATTTAATAGAGTAAAATACTTTGATGAGCTCATTATCATTAATTTAATAATAATAAATTTAAAGAATTTGAAATAATTTAGTATTCTTAATGATATTAGAGATTTAATAATATCTTTTACAATTTCGAATGAAAAGACTTGCCATATAAAATTCTAAAAAAAAGAACGCTTTGTGCTAATATTATTTGTGAAATGGTCTTAGATACACCATTAATCTCAAAAAAAGCCCATGCGGGTAACTTTATCATAATACGTATTAATGAAGCTGGAGAACGTATTCCGTTGACCATCGCAGATTATGATAGAAACGAGGGGACCATAACAATTGTTTTTCAAATTGTAGGGAAATCTACTAAATTACTCTTTACTTTAAATGAAGGAGATGAACTTCTTGATGTTGTAGGGCCATTGGGAAATAAGATTCATATTAAGAAGTATGAAAATCCTGTTGTGATCATTGGTGGGGGTGTTGGGATTGCTCCTTGTTATCCCCAAGCAAAAGAATTAAAAGAAGCAGGAAATAAGATTATCTTTATATTAGGTGCTCGAAGTTCGGAATTACTCTTTTGGAAAGATAAATCGCAGGCTGTATGCGATGAATTAATAATTTGTACAGATGACGGGAGTGAAGGTATTAAAGGGGTAGTAACTGATCCTTTAAAAGAAATTATTAACCGCGAGGCAATAGACTTAGTCATTGCTATTGGACCAATGATAATGATGAAGTTCGTTGTTCTTACCACAGAGGGCAAAATGGGACTTCCAAAAGTAGATACAATGGTTTCATTGAATACAATTATGGTTGATGGCACAGGTATGTGCGGAGGTTGTCGTTTTCTAACTAAAGAAGGCCAAACGTATTTTGCCTGCGTAGATGGACCTGATGTTGATGGACATACTGTAGATTTTGATAATTTACTACAAAGAGCAAAGATTTTTTCTGCTCAAGAAACACAATCGTTAAGTTTTGATGAACAAAATTGCAAAGCACTTAATAAAAATACTTAATATGAAATTGGGTGTTATATGGCTAAAAAAATTCCGAGACAAAAAATGAGGGAACAAGCTCCCTCTGAAAGAATCAAAAATTTTATTGAAGTTCCATTGGGGCTTACTGAAGAAATGGCGGTTTTAGAGGCAGAAAGGTGTGTTCAGTGTCCTAAGCCATTATGTGTCGCGGGATGTCCTGTGAATGTTGATATACCAGGCTTTATTAAATTAATAAAAGAAAGGAAATTTCAAGAAGCAATAGCATATATAAAAGATTATAATATATTACCTGCCATCTGTGGACGAGTATGTCCCCAAGAGACTCAATGTGAAGCAGAATGCATTATGGGAAAACGATGGGAGCCTGTGGCTATAGGTTATTTAGAAAGATTTATTGCTGATTGGGAGCGCCAGAATAAGCTTAAAGAATGCCCTGATTGTGAAGCGCCTAATAATATTAAGGTCGCTATCGTTGGTTCTGGTCCAGCGGGATTAACCTGTGCGGCTGATCTAGCAAAATATGGTTTTGATGTAACGATTTTCGAAGCCCTTCATAAAGGAGGGGGTGTATTAGTATATGGAATACCTGAATTTAGATTACCTAAAGATATAGTGGCTGATGAAATCGAGACTTTAAAAATGTTAGGTGTTAAAGTCCAATATAATTTTATTATTGGTAAGATTTTAACCATAGAAGATCTAAGAGAAATGGGCTTTAAAGCAATTTTTATTGGAGTTGGTGCAGGATTACCTATTTTTTTGGATATACCCGGAATCAATCTAAATAATGTTGTATCTGCTAATGAATTTCTCACAAGAGCTAATTTAATGAAAGCTTATAAATTTCCTGATTATGACACACCGATTAATATTGGAAAGGTTGTAACTGTTATAGGTGGAGGAAATGTCGCAATGGATTCGGCACGTATCGCCTTAAGATTAAGTGCTGAAAAGGTTATTATTGTTTATAGACGTAGCGAAGCAGAGATGCCCGCAAGAAGAGAGGAATATCATCATGGAAAAGAGGAAGGTATTGAATTTAAGTTTTTAACAAATCCTATTAAATTAATTGGCGATGATGCGGGTAATGTAAAAGAAATGGAAGTAATAAAAATGGAACTTGGGGAACCCGATGAATCAGGCCGTAGAAGACCAATCCCTATAAATAACTCTGAATTTATCATTGAAACTGATACAGTTATTATGGCAATAGGTGCTCGTGCAAATCCCATTTTAACGAAAGCGATTCCAGAATTGAAATTAAACAAATGGGGATATATTGAGACTGATGATAATGGTAAGACAAATATAGATGATGTTTATTCTGGCGGAGATATAGTAACTGGTTCTGCTACTGTTATTTCAGCAATGGGGGCTGGACGAAAAGCTGCTAAAGCGATTAGGGAATATTTATTAAAATAATTTGATTATTGATTTCTTTCTTTAGATTTCAATTACCTTATTATGAAATTGGTTAAAAAAGTTCATGGAAATCAAAACATCCAAAAATTTATATATTTTATTTCAATAACCTCATAGCTGTATTTTACTTAAGAATATGAAACAATTACATTTAGCACCACTAAAAAATATTAGTTGCTGGGCATTTCGTGCAACAGCGATTGGAGCTACAGATTCATACACCCATATGATAAACCTAAGAAATTTGTTGTCCAATAAGCCAAATGCATTAAAAATTATTGATACTTATCCTATTCCATCACAAAATCAATGGATTCAAATTCTTACAAAAAAAATAAGAGATATAGCTGAATTACCATCCTATCTAAAATATTTTTATTCAAAATATCCCGAACGGGCTAATATTTATGGTGTAAATCTTAATTTTGGTTGTCCTGATCCTAATGTCATTGGTACCGGGGAAGGCGCCGCATTAATTAAAAGAACAAAACATTGTATGGAATTAATTCAAGCGTTCTTAAATAGTTCGGATTCACAAATGTTTCATATTAGTGCAAAATTCCGATTAGGATTAAATGAACAGGAAATGAAATATAATAAAATCATTGATTTCTTAGAATTAGTTGAAGATCTTGATGATCCACGCTTCGCTCCGACGATCATTCATTTTAAACATGCTAAACAATCATCCGTAGAGCCACCTCATTGGGAATTTCTTAAGGATATATTGAATTTAAATGCTCCAATTATTATAAATGGGCATATCAACACACCAGATGATGTAAAGAAAATTAAAGAAAATTTTTTATTAAAAGATAAAAAAAAATGGAAAAATTTAGTTGCTGGTTATATGATTGGTCGAGGAGCAATGAAAAATCTTGACTGCTTCCAAAATTTCATACATTCTCATAGTAAGATAGAAAATGAGAACTGGAAGATTCGATTTCAAAAGAATTTTAAAACTCAAATCCCTCCGAAGCGATTTCTTTCAAACTTCTATGAAATTTATCCATTTCTCTTTTAAAAAGTACAAAAGTACAACATGTAGATATTTCAATATTTTATCCCAATTTTTTCTTTTTATAGAACCACTTTAATTTAGAGATAAAGGAAAAATCTAAGAAAGTATAGCCAATATAACTGATTATATTATGATATAACATATAACCATAAAGGTTAAAAAGCCAAGATCAATATAACTAGAAATGATAAGTATAATAGCTTTATCAAAAATATAACCTTTAAAAAAATTAAAGAGTAAGTAAAAAATAAGTGAAATGAAATGGTTGAAAGTGTTATTAAAGAGCAGGAAATAGATGACATTCTGGGAATGTCGCAAAACGAAAAAAGCAATCTAATCTCAATTTTACAACAAATTCAAGAAACATTTGGTTATTTACCCAATGATTCATTAGCTTATCTATCAAGTAAACTATACATTCCGTTGGCAGAGATTTATAGCATCGCAACATTTTATAAATTTAAACTTATTAAAAGTGGAAAAAATGTTATTGTATGTTGTAATGGCACCGCCTGCCATGTAAATGAAGCTCCAGTAATATTGAATTATGCAAAAACCACATTAGGTATAGATCCCGGTGAGACTTCCGAAAATGAGTTATTTACTTTAGAAACTGTAGCATGTTTGGGTTGCTGCGCGATCTCTCCTGTATGCATAATTAATGGGAGGATCCACGGGAATTTAACATTAAGAAAATTTAAAAACTTAATGAATAAATATCAAGACAGCGAGATAACCCTATAACCAATAATGACGATACCTATCAGTCTGAGGAAAATTGTAATTTGTAGAGGGACAGGATGTAATTCTTTAAACGCTGAAGCGTTAAATAATACGGTAAAGGATCTACTCCAAGAATATGACCTTTCTAATATCATTAAGATAAAATCAACAGGATGTCATGGATTCTGTCAAGTAGGTCCTACAATAAAAATTGAACCCGAGAATGTCTTTTATATCAAATTAAAACCCAGTGATATCCCCGATATAATAGAGAAACACTTAATTAAAGGCGAGATCGTTGAACGATTGCTTTACAGAGATCCCAAAACAAATAAGTTAATTCCAAATATCGATGAAATTCCTTTCTTTAAAGAACAGAAGTTAATCGTAACTCAAAATTGTGGTAAGATTGATCCTGAAGATATTAAGGAGTATATTGATAATGGTGGATATAATTCTCTTAACAAAGTATTGAAGGAATTCAGTCCCCTTGAAGTTATTGCAGAGATAAAAAAATCAGGACTCCGTGGTAGAGGAGGAAGTGGTTTTTTAACTGGCCAGAAATGGCTTTTTTGTCATGAAGCTCAAGGAAGTCCAAAATATCTAATATGTAATGCAGATGAGGGAGATCCTGGGGCTTTTATGGATAGATCAATATTGGAAAGTGATCCGCATAGTGTAATCGAAGGAATGGTTATTGCTGCTTATGCCATAGGCGCCAATTTAGGCTATATTTATATTCGAGAAGAATATCCCCTTGCTATTAAGCGTTTTAGTACAGTATTAAAACAAGCAAAAGAGAATAGATATCTAGGAAAAAATATATTAAATAGTGGGTTTGATTTCGATATTGATTTAATAAAAGGTGCTGGAGCATTTGTATGTGGGGAAGAAACGGCATTAATGGAATCAATTATGGGTAAAAGAGGGATGCCAAGACCACGACCACCGTATCCCGCGAACTCAGGATTATGGAATAAGCCCACTAATATAAATAACGTGAAGACATTTGCATATCTTCCAAAAATTATTGAGAAAGGAGCAGAATGGTTTTCTTCTATAGGAACAAAAGATGCATCAGGTACTATAGTAATTGCCTTAACTGGAAAAATTAATAATTCTGGGCTAGTAGAAGTACCAATGGGTACTACAATAAGAAAAGTTGTATATGATATAGGAGGAGGTATTCCAAATAATAAAGCATTTAAGGCTATACAAACTGGAGGTCCTTCAGGTGGATGTATTCCAAAAGAATATTTAGATACTCCTCTGGATTATCACCACTTGACGGACTTAGGTTCCATTATGGGCTCTGGGGGGTTTATTGTTTTGGACGAAGATACATGTATGGTAGATTTAGCGCATTATTTTATTTCATTTACTCAAAAAGAATCTTGTGGTAAATGCGCTCCTTGTAGAATAGGAACTAGAAGAATGCTTAATATTCTTACAAAAATCAAAGAGGGAACAGCTAGTATCGAAGATTTAAGATCTCTTGAAAAAATTGCAGATGTAGTAAAAAAAACCAGTTTATGTGGTCTGGGTCAAACAGCTCCTAATCCAGTATTGACAACCCTTAAATATTTTCGAAATGAATATGAAGCCCATATCTGTAATAAATCTTGTCCTGCATTAGTTTGTGAGAATTTATTTGAATATATAATTTCAGAACAAGAATGCACAGGCTGTGATGTTTGTACAAATAATTGTAGTTCAAAAGCGATTGTTGGAGAATCAGATAAAACACATTCAATTGTTCAAGGGCTTTGTACTAAATGCGGACTATGCTTTAGTTCATGTCCATACAATGCAATTAGTAAGGAATCAAAAAATCATTATCAGACTGTGAGGTTAGCAATTCCAAATGGCGGCTAAAAGAAAATTTCTATATATTGATGAAACTCTTGTTGAATTTAATGAAGGTCAAACGATATTAGAAGTAGCTAAAGAATCTCAAATCTATATACCCACGTTATGTTACATTAAAGAATTACTCCCATATGGCGGTTGTAGATTATGCCTTGTAAGAGTTGAAGGGACAAAAGGATTTCCCCCTGCCTGCTCGACACCTGCTGAAGAAGGTATGAATATCCTTACAAATGGTAAAGAATTACAAGACCTCCGAAGAGAAGTAATGAAATTAATTATGAGTGAGCATCCACATTCTTGTATTGTTTGTAATAATAGAAGTGAATGTGAAGACTTAAAACGACCAACTAATAAATCAGGACGTGTTTTTGGTTGCTTTTCTTGTCCTAATAATAATGATTGTGATTTAAAAGCTGTAACAGACTATCTTGGACTAAAAACTAATGAATATGAATTAGAATATAAAAATTATTCTCTTGAAAGAGATGATCCATTTTTCGAGAGAGATTATAGTTTATGTGTTCTTTGTGGCAAATGTGTAAGAGTTTGTAATGAATTAAGAGGGATTGGAGCGATAAATTTTATTAATCGAGGCCATGATACAAGAGTTTCAACCGGAGTCAATCAATTACACATTGAAACTAATTGTCAATTCTGTGGAGCATGTGTCGATGTATGTCCTACTGGCGCTCTAAGTTCAAAAAATACAAAATGGAGTAATAGAACAAATAATTACGTAAATTCTTTCTGCAATTTTTGTAATATTGGATGTAGTTTTAGCTATTATAATTCTAATGGAATATTAACAGATTCAATCCCAAATGAAATTAATCCATTAAGTAATGGTCAAGCATGTGTTATTGGGCGGTTTTGTGCTCCTATTTTTAATAATAATAACGAACGGTTAAGATATCCCATGATAAAAAAGAATGGTGCTCTTACTCCAACGACTTGGGATGAAGCCTTTCGTTATATCTCTGAAAAATTAAAACTTTTTAAACCAGAAGAAATAGCGTTTTTGCTTTCACCTGATCTATCAAATGAATCTGCATATTTGATAAACAAATTTGCAAATGAAAGCTTAAAGACTAATCAAGTATCTCTCCTTTCAGACGAGAATATAAACAACCTTTACGATTTCTATGAGAAATATACGATTCGTTCATCTAGAAGGCCCTTGGAAAATATTGACTCATCAAATTGGATATTATTAATTAACTCAGATGTTCAAATTTCGCATCCAGTTCTATTAATAAAAATAAAACAGGCCAAGGATAATGGGGCAAAAATTATTTCTCTCAACCTAAATAATTACGAATTACCTTTTGAAACTAAAAAATTAGTAGATGAGGAGCTCGCTTTAACAGAAAAAGAATTAATAGATTACTTAGTTGAGAATAAAACGGAATTTAGAAATCAGAAAGGCTCAATTATCTTCGGTAATTTAATGAAACTATCTGATAAATTCACAAAAGATCTAATTGATCTTCTATTAAACTTATATGTATTACCTGAGAAAGATGTTAATCTATTCCCACTTTGGAATAGAAGTAATACAGAGGGAGTTTTTCAGATTATTTATGAAAAAAATAGGAACACCTCCCTAGAACTATTTCAAAAAATAAGGGACGGAAAAATAAAAGCCTTATACTTAACAGAGAGGGTAAAAAATGCTGAACTCTTAGAAAATATTGATTTAGTTATTCTACAAGATATATTCCCGTCTGATAATTTTAAATATGCTGATGTGGTATTACCTTCTTGTTCTTTTCTTGAGCAGTCAGGATCTATTCTAAATTCAAATTTAGAAATAATAACTTCTGAACAAGCTGCATATCCTCCTGATAAAGCTTTGCCAGATTGGAAAATTTTAAGTGATTTAGCAAAAATTGTTGATGAGGGTACATTTCAAACATTTAATTATACAGATTCCAATGAAATTTTGGAAGAAATTGTGGAAAAGAATCGTTTCTTTAGGGATAGATCCAATTCTAAATTAAAAGATCTTGGCAAAATAGAACAGATTCATCTGAATCCAAATGGATCTTATTTGAAAACACCAGAAAAAGCGTACTCATTAAATTCAATTGAATATCGTGGTGAAAAAATATCTAATAGAGTATCCGATCTTAATGAAATAATTAGCTTTAGGCAGCTAAAGGAATCTGATAAAAAAGAAGAAAAACCTGAACAAGTAAAAATAATCTCAGATTATAAAGTTATCTCTAATAAAGAAATTGCTCCCAATTTCTATGAGTTAGTAATTGAAGTTCCCTTAATAGCAAAGAAAGCAAAGCCCGGAAACTTCGTGATACTAATGAAAGATGAACAGAGTGAAAAAACACCATTGACCATATCCAATTGGGATGAGTCTAAAGGGACGATCACTATTTATTTTCAAGAGGCCGGTTTTTCTACAAAAAAATTTACTGAATTAAAGGATGGAGACTACATCTTTAGCGTCGTGGGGCCTTTAGGGAATGAAATCTCTTTTGAAAAATATGGGACAGTTCTCTTAGGGGGCGGGTGCTATGGAAATGGCGCTATACTCCCCTTAGCAAAAGCCGCAAAAAAGATGGGAAATAAAGTTATCATTATCTTAGAATCTCGAAATAGAAATTTATTCTATTTAGAAGAACAGTTTGAAGAAATCGCTGATGAAATGGTATATTGTACATCTGACGGGTCAAAAGGAATCCAAGGAAAGATTGAAGACGGTTTAAAATATTTACTAGATAAAGGGGAGAAAATAGATCGCTCTTATTTTATTGGATGCAATATGATGATGAAAAACGCCTCAGAAATCACACGTCTTTATAATATTCCTACATATGTAAGTCTGAGTACTATCATGATTGATGGTACGGGAATGTGTGGAGGATGTCGGCTCACTCTTATTGAGGATGGAAAAGAAATTACAAAATTTGCATGTGTTGATGGACCTATTTTCGATGGCCATAAGGTAAATTGGGAATCGCTTACGAAACGAAGTGCCCAATATAAAGAACCTGAGATCTTAGTTTTTCAAAATCATTCTTGTAGAGCTATTGAAAAAATGAAAGTGAGTAATTTTAATTAATAAAATTATGAAGATTTAAAACTTGAAATTAAAATTTCAAGTTATATATCAGTTATACTAATTATATTCCAAAAATTTTAATATATTATGAACAATTGTATAATTTAATAATAAAAATTTAGTTTTATAAGTAACAAAACAATGTTAAATAAAGGTTTTAAATTATGACTGGATATGTAAGTAAAGTAATTGACCAGGTGGTCGCTAAAGATCCTGGTCAAAAAGAATATCATCAAGCTGTAAAAGAAGTATTAGAGTCACTGACTCCTATTCTTGAGAAGCATCCTATTTATGAAAAAAACAAGATTCTTGAAAGAATTACTGAACCTGAAAGACAAGTGATCTTTCGAGTACCATGGATGGATGATAATGGAGAAATTCAAGTAAATCGAGGTATGAGAATACAATTTAACTCTGCTATTGGACCATACAAAGGTGGGCTCAGATTTCATCCCACTGTCTATATTGGGATAATTAAATTTCTTGGATTTGAGCAAATCTTTAAGAATTCCCTAACGGGCTTACCTATGGGTGGTGGTAAAGGAGGATCTGATTTCGACCCAAAAGGAAAGTCTGATATGGAAGTAATGAGATTTTGTCAATCATTTATGTTAGAACTGTTTCGCCACATAGGTCCTTATGTTGATGTTCCCGCAGGAGATATTGGTGTAGGTGGACGTGAAATCGGTTATATGTATGGGATGTATAAGAAAATTGTAAATAGCCCAGATAACGTCTTAACTGGAAAACATCTTGAATATGGAGGCTCATTAATCCGACCTGAAGCTACTGGATATGGTGCTACTTATTTCGCTGAAGAAATGTTAAAAGTTCGCGGCGAAGAAA